>Ga0272449_1002628_pt1 | contig 16459 bp, 13 predicted proteins | sample YNPCB0241_FD_198679 | JGI IMG/M metagenome (GOLD analysis project Ga0272449, IMG submission 198679) | Hot spring sediment microbial communities from Yellowstone National Park, WY, United States - YNP-CB-024-1 | ecosystem: Environmental > Aquatic > Thermal springs > Hot (42-90C) > Sediment...
AAGAGTTTTTCGTCAATCCCCAAAGCGCCGTGCGCATCACGTTCGACTACACCGTGCCTGGGGGGCTCTATGTGCTGGGGCTTTCAGTCTTACAGAATAGCGAGCGCGTCTACATTAAACGCGAAGGGGAGCAAGAGTATAAGCTCTTGCGACGCGACCGAGATTATCAGATAGACTACGAGACCGGAGCGCTGTTGCTGCTCCCTCCCTACGATGTGCTCGGCGACAAAGACGAACTGAAGATCGAGTACGAGCTCTTGCGCGGTGGGCTAGGCGGGTTTGCGGAACATCAACGGATCTTCACAGGGCTTTCGTATCAATGGACGCCGTGGCCGTTCGTGAAGCTCTCGCTCGACGCGTTGCGCGCCTTTGACACCCCGCCTCCGACCGAGAACAAAGATCGCCTGCGCACCATGCCCAACACCCACTCGGTCGTGGGGGTCTCCTCGGAGATCGATCTGGGGGATCTGAAAGCTGCCCTCAAGCTCGGCTACACAGAAAATATCTTCCCGACGGTGCCCTTCCGAGGGGCGAAAGAGTATCATTCCAACGAGCGCATCAATAAACGGAACGCGATCAACGTCATCATGGGGCTGACGTTTGAAGGGCGCCGGGTGACGCTGTTTGGGCATCAGAATGGGCTTTTAGTCTATGATGGCTCGCGGTGGCAGAATTTCACCACGGCGCAGGGGCTCTCCGGGCGCGGCGTGCGCGGCATCGCTGCGCACAGAAACACTGTGCTGTTGGCGACAGACTCTGGGCTCTCTCTGGTGAAGCTTGAGAGCGGGCGCTCGGTGCTCGAAAGCCTCGCCAAGCCCATCAACTGGAAGCGCTTTTATAGCTTAGATGGTCTCCCCCATAACGAGACGTCAGACGTCTTCATTGATAGATCGGGCACGGTCTGGGTGGGCACTAAGGCGGGATTAGCTCGGGTTCCCCTGGCGCAGATCACCGAGAAGAGCGCGTGGAAGACCCTCAAAAAGAGCGATATCTCCGCGCTGCGCAGCGAGCTCATCACGAGAATTCTTAGTGACGGCGCCCGGCTCTACCTTGGCACAGACAAGGGGCTGGTGCTCTATGAGCTGGAGACGGGGCGCTCCGTCGAAGTCGCGGAGCTGCGCGGCCAATTCATAAGAGATCTCGCACTGGCAGGGACGACGGTCTACGTCGCGACCGATCGCGGGATCTATGAGCTGACCGACGGGGTAGCAGTGGGCTGGCGCGTCGAAGACTTAAGAGTCTATGCACTTACTGTGCAGAATTCAGAGCTCTTCTACGGCGCGGAGATCGGGCTCTTTCGGCTTGGCTCTCCATCGCCGATCATCCAAGAGTATGCGATCACGGCTTTGGAGAAGAACGCGCGGGCGGAGCAGCTCTGGGTTGGCCCGCGCGCTACGGAGACGTTCGAGATGCCCCTGTGGGAGCTGGACGCCGTGGGCACTGTCAAGCCCCACACCCAAGCCGAGACGCGCTTGAACGGCCGCGATGAGGCGCGCTTTGAGGACATCCCTCCCGAAAAGAATACTGATCGGGGATGGTTCGGGCAGCTCAGCGCCCAATATAAGATGGGCTCGCTGGAGCTGAGGGCGCTTCTTGAGGGGATCACGCCGCAATTCTTAGCTATTGGCGGGGAGAGCCGCCAAGAGGCCCAGCGCCTGACGCTCAGCGCCCAATGGCCCATCACTCCAACACTTTCGCTCTCCGGCGATCATGTGATGAGCTTCGCTGGGGGCTGGCGCACCCTGGTCATCACGGACACGGTGCGCGCCCTCTGGCAGCCCTGGGCCGATGGGCCGAAAATCAATAGCGCAGTGGCGCTTGAACTGACGGATCGCGACCTCCAAGACCGCACCAAGGGGTTCGATACGACGAAGATCACCCTCAATCTCAAGGGCGATCATAAAGTATCTCTGATAGGGCTAGTGCCCTTGGCCCAAGAGCTCACCGTCAGCGCGACGTATGACGGCGTGGCGACGCTCGCGCAGCTGGGACGCTCGCTGCTTGACTCGCGCTGGGGCATCACTCTCGGTGTGACGATGACGCCGAGCTTAAAGCTCCGCGGCTCAGTCGCTCTTGGGGATCGCATCGCCCTTGGGGGGCCAAGCCTCCCCGGAGATTCTGAGCTGAGCTACTCCCTAGGCGGCGATTGGCAAAATAATTTTATGACGACGAGCTACACGCAGACGGCGCGCCTGCGCGCCGGGCGTGGCTCGTTCGACGAGAACGCCTCCGTCAACCTGCGCTTCGGTGATATGACGCTCGCGGGAGTGAAGCTGTCACCCACGCTCGCGCTCTCAGGCAGGCGCACTACCGTGCTCGGCAGCACGCTTCCCAGCGGGACGCTCACGCTGACGGCTGAGGGGCGGACGAGCTTCTTGTATGGAGCGCTCTCCGGATCGCTCTGGACGCGCCACACGCTCTCAAGCGATGAGCGCACCTCCCGACAGTCACTCAAACAAGAGTTCACGGGCTCGGCGAGCTGGGCGCTCAGCCCGCAGCTTGCGCCGCGCGCCGAAGTGGGATTGGTGCTGGACACCCTGACCCATCCCACCTTGGGGGCCAAACAGACGCTCCGGCCGCGCGCGCGCCTGTCGCTCGATTGGACGCCCCAGGCCCTCTGGAAGACCAGCGCCGATCTCTTCTGGCAGATGACCATCGGCGAGCGCGAGCGCAGCCAAACAGTTGAGCTGAGCGGACGAGCCTCGTGGGACCCCGCCGATGATCTGTCGCTGAGCCTCGAGCTGCGCAGTTCGCTCAATACAGGGACGCGGGATAACAAGCCCCTGAGCGCTATCACGTGGGAGATAGCTCTGCAAGGCGAGTACGGGCTGGGGGAGGCGTGCGCTCCGGCACTCGAAGGCAGCGAGTGCTCGCTGTCGGCATCGGTGGGGTACTCGGGCCGACTCGATCGCAGCGTGGCCGTGCCGTTTGGGCAGGGGATCTTCGCCCAAGCCCAGCTCAACCTCAACTTCTGATATGTCTTTCGCACAGTTGATCTTCAAAAATCTCTGGCGCCAGCGGGTGCGCAGTCTCTTAGCGATCCTAGGGATTAGCTTGGGGATCGCGACGATCATCGCGCTGGGAGCGATCGCCGACGGCATGGAGCAGAACTTGATCGCCACGCTGCGCTCCGGCAAGGCTGACTTTTCCATCGGTCAAGCCCACGCCCCGATGATCGTGCTCAGCTCTGTTCCCGAAGCCCGACTCTATGAAATTGCGCGCTGGCCGGAGATCAAGCAGGCCGTCGGGGCGCTCGTGGCGTTCGCGAGCTTCCCTGGGAACCCGTACTTCTTGACGATCGGTATCGAGCCTGAGGCATTTGAGCTAGGCGGGGTCACGCTCCTTGAGGGGCGTGCGTTCTCTCCTTACGCCGAAGACGAAGTGCTCCTGGGGAAGATCGCAGCGAATACTTTGGGGATCAAGCTTGGCGATGTCGTCGAGATCGATCTTAGACGATTTCGAGTCGTTGGGATCTACGAGACGGGAAATCTCCTTGAAGATGGCGGGGCGCTGCTTCCGTTGCGCACGCTGCAGAAGCTCAAGAATCGCCCTGCGGAGCTGACGGTCATCCTTGTGCGCGTGCATGAGGGCGTCTCGGTCGAAGACGTGATGGCGCGCGTCGAGCGCGAATATGGGGGCTCGCTCATCACGCTGCGCTCCGCTGAAGAGTTCAATAGAAACTATCAGAGCTTGAGCTTGGTGCGCGCGGGCAGTTGGCTGATCTCGCTGTTAGCGTTAGTCATTGGCGGGATCGGCGTGATGAACACCATGATCATGTCGGTGTTTGAGCGCACGCGGGAGATCGGGATCTTGCGGGCGGTGGGGTGGCGACGCCGGCGCGTCTTGCAGCTCATTTTGGGGGAGTCGCTCATGCTTGGGGCCATCGCCGCGATCGCGGGGACGCTGCTGGGCTGGGGGGCAGCGCGTGCGGTGACGCTCCTGCCTCAGGTGCGCGGGCTCATCGGCCCGCTCTATACCCCAGAATTATTTACGAAAGCGCTGGTTATTGCGCTTCTGGTCGGGGTGGTGGGCGGGCTCTATCCGGCCTACCGCGCGTCGCAAATCTCCCCCCACGAGGCGTTACGCTATGAATGAGCAGATTGTGATCGCGCGCGACCTTGTGAAGACCTACGACAACGGGCGCACCCGCGCCCTCGATGGCGTGAGCTTAGAGATCTTCGCCGGGGAATTTGTGGCGATCTGCGGGCCATCGGGCTCCGGCAAGAGCACTCTTCTCAATCTCATTGGCGCCCTCGATCGGCCCGATTCGGGGGAGCTGTGGGTCGCTGGGGAGGATTTGACGCACAGCCGAGGGGATTTAGCGGGCTTTCGCGCCCGGAAAGTCGGATTTATCTTTCAGCTGCACAATCTCATCCCGTCGCTGACGGCGCTCGAAAATCTTTTGATTCCCACGCTGGAGCTCAACGAACCTCGGCGTGAGGCGCAGGCGCGGGCGCGCGAGCTTCTTGAGCGCGTCGGGCTCGCGGATAAAGCGCATCGGCGGCCGCCGGAGCTTTCAGGGGGCGAACGACAGCGCGTCGCTGTCGCCCGGGCGCTCATCAACAATCCCCAGCTGATCTTGGCTGACGAGCCCACGGGGAGTCTAGATTCCAAGACAGAAAAAGCCGTGCTCGATCTGCTGCGCGAGCTGCACCGCGAGCGCGGCGTGACCCTGATCGTGGTGACGCACGATGCGCGGGTTGCTCAGCACGCCGATCGAGTGATCGAACTGATAGATGGACGAGTCGTCATCGGGGTGGACACAGCGCAGAAGCCTTGAGCTTTCCCTTGACAGAAGATGTCGCACTTGATAAGATTGCAAGGCCCATTTCAGTATCAGCTTGTCCAACGTGCTCAACAAGGAGTGATTCACTATGAAGCGCGTCATCATTATGGGCGCCGCCGGGCGCGATTTCCATAACTTCAACGTGTACTTCCGCGACAACCCAAACTACAAAGTCGTCGCGTTCACTGCGACCCAGATCCCCAATATTGAGGGCCGACGCTACCCCGCCAAGCTCGCGGGCAAACTCTACCCCAAAGGAATCCCCATCGAGCCTGAGGAGAACTTAAGAGAACTGATAGCAGAGCACAACGTTGATCTTGTGGTCTTCTCTTACAGCGATGTCTCGCATCAGTATGTGATGGAGCGGGCGAGCTGGGCCATGGCTGCTGGTGCGGACTTCATGCTCCTTGGCCCTAAATCCACCCAGCTCAAGGCGAAGAAACCCGTGATCTCCGTGACGGCGGTGCGTACTGGTTCGGGCAAAAGCCAAACGACGCGACGCGTCGCGGACATCCTCCGCAAGCACGGCAAGCGCGTGGTGGTGGTGCGCCACCCCATGCCCTACGGCGATTTAGTGAAGCAAGAGTGCCAACGCTTCGCAAGCTTCAAAGACCTCGATCGCTATGAGTGTACGATCGAGGAGCGCGAGGAGTACGAGCCCCATCTGGCGCGCGGCACGGTCGTCTACGCCGGGGTGGACTACGAGAAGATCTTGCGCATGGCTGAGCGCGAGGCCGACGTCATCCTCTGGGATGGAGGCAACAACGATTTTTCGTTCTTCGTGCCGGACATGACGATCGTCGTGGCTGACCCGCTGCGCGCTGGCCATGAAGTGACGTACTTCCCAGGGCACATCAATCTGTTATTAGCTGATGTGGTCGTCATCAATAAGGTGGACACAGCGTCGCGCGCCCAGGTCGAGCGCGTCCGGGAGAACATTCGGAAGTTCAACCCCAAGGCGAAGATCATCGAGGCGGCCTCGCCGATCTTCGTCGAAGATCCCACAGTCATCGAGGGCAAGCGCGTCTTAGCTATTGAAGATGGGCCGACGCTCACCCATGGCGAGATGCCCTACGGCGCGGCGACGCTCGCGGCCGAAAAGTACGGAGCCAAAGAGCTCGTCGACCCCAGGCCCTACGCCGTCAACTCCATCGCCGAGACGTTCCGCAAGTACCCCCATATTGGGAAACTCCTTCCCGCTATGGGCTACGGGGAAGAACAGATCAAAGACCTAGCGAAGACCATCAAGCGCACCGACTGCGATGCCGTCATCATCGGCACCCCAATTGACCTCAAGAGGCTGATCAAATTCGACGTGCCCACGACGCGCGTGCTCTACGAGCTGCAAGAGATCGGCCATCCCACGCTGGAGGAGGTCTTGGAGCCCCTGTTGGACTGAGACACTCATCACTCGGCGATCAGACCGACTCTCTGACTGCGCTGCACGGGCTTCCTTGGCCGCGCACGCCTGGCCACGTAGAGTGAAGGCATGAATCAGCGAGGACAAAGCGCTAGGCGCGGGCTCTTAGTTCTCTTCGTGGGCATAGCTTTGTTGGGGCAGAGCGCGCTGGGACAGTCCGTATTAGGGCGCTTCCTCAGCGAGCTGAGTTTTAACAACGTCGCGCCGTATTTTCTCAACGCAGAGTTTCGCATCCTGTCGCGCATCAGCGTCGCTGAGGCAGCGTTTGCCACCGACACGAAGTTCGATATCACTCTTTTGCGCTGGCAGAAGTTCATCGCCTCGGTGAGCGTCAATCCGCTGTCGGCGCGCAATCGCCTGACGTTCATCAACGGCTTCACGTTCAACAGAAACGAACTTGTAGCAGCGTTGAGCTTTGGCGGGGTCTCTCTTGGGATCGAGCTCATCTTAGAGAATCAGAGCCCATCGCTGGAGGTGGGGCTGGTCGTCGAGGCTGCCGCTAAGACCGAATGGTTCACGATCGCAAGTTACACGGGCTTTGGGGTCACCCAGATCGTCGAAGATCTCGATTGGGATCAAGTGCCCATCGTCAACGAGCCCTTCGGATTTGAACCCAGAATTGTGAAGCTGGACACGTTCAGCGAGCGCGAGCCCGATCGCGTCGTCACCGCGCCGTTTGTCTTCACCGAGGAGGTCGTCGCTGCGGAATTTTATGCCCTCGACATCGCGTCATTCAGCGTGATGACGCTCTTCACCCCCAGCGGGCTGCGGAAGCTCATCCCTGCGCTCGCGGTGAAGGTGAACGTCCCTGCCGCCGATCTGCGCTTGCGATTGACTATCAGCTCGACGTTTGAGTTTGTCCCGCCCAATGTGTTTCTGACGTTTCTGCCCATCGAGCTCTCCTTGCGCTGGAGCTTCTTCCAGTGGCGTAGTTTAACGCTCCTGGCCGATCCTCCCCCTCCTGGAGCTGGGGGCGGGGCGTTCTCGTTCCGAAGGCAGATCTTCCAGTCGCTCTTTGAGCTTGCGTTCTTCCGGGCGTTCACGGAGATCTGCTTTGGGCCGGATTGTCCTGGGGGATCGGGGCTGGAGTGGCGCTTTGGGGTCGAGCTGCGCTTCCTCTTCGGCGGGCCATAACAGAGCCCTCTGTAACGCCCATCACACCCGTATAAGTGCGATACTATTATTTCCTAACTCTTGACAAGAGTATTTTTCTGTGTTATAGTATTTTCGAAGGAGGTGTAGGAGCGCAGCTCAGCAACGGTCCGCTGATAAGGGCAAACCGCGCGAAAGCGCGGGGCGCAAAGCCACAGGCCTACGACAGCGCAAGCTGTTATGGTGGCTGGGCTGCCACGGACCATGAAGAAGATTATCGCAGCTGGCGTTGTGATCACCCTCGGCGCGCTTGGGCTCTTACAAGAGAGCTTCCCCCAGAATTCGGCAAGCGCGACGGTCTCGTTCCGCCTTGCCCCAGCGATGAGCTTATCCGTCTTGGGCACCAACCCTCAGGGGAATAGCGTCGTCTCCGTCTATACGATCCCGCGCCCCACCGAGCAAGAACGCCAAGCCGGATTCATCGAGCGCCTCCGCGCCTTGACCCTGCAAGCACGCAGCAACGCGCCCTGGGCCTTGCGCGTCCGCGCCTACGAGCCCTCTATGGGCACAAGCGACGACGGCACCTATCGCAAACCCGTGAGCGACTTTGAAGTCCGCGCCGCCCCAGGACCCTATCTCCCCCTCAGCGTCAATGATCAGACCGTCACTCGCGGCCCCTCCGGAGAGCACATCATCGTCCTTGATTATCGCGTCCAGCTAGGACCTCAGCATCGCGACGGCACCTACAGCGTGACACTGATCTACACCATCACTACCCCGTAAGAGCCTTGACAAGACCCCTACGTTCGGGTATATTATCGAGGACGATGCTATCACTGATATTAAAGGGGGTTCAACGCTATGCAGATGACAATCTACTACACGAAAGAAGATCTTCCGCTCATTAAGCAATTGGAGGCCAAGGCTGAGCGCGAGCGACGCAGCAAGAGCTCGGTGATCCTCTCCATCATTGAGGAGTATTTCGAGCGCAACAAGCGCATCGGAGAGATCCTCTGCGATCTAGGGAAGCTCACCCCAGAGAAGCTCAATCAAGCCCTAGAGATTCAAAAGAAAGAAGGGGGCACGCGCCCGCTTGGGGAGATCCTGCTCGCCAAGAAATGGATCACCGAGGCCGATCTGGTGCGTGCTCTAATGCTCCAGGGCAAACCCATCGACGTGAAGTGATCGCTCATGGCGCGCCGCTGGATGAGCGCAGGGGCAGTCCTCGCGGGGCTGAGTCTTGTGTGGCTGCCCGCAAGTGCCCTGCTCATCTCCCAGATCGAATTCGATCTGGCCCTGCCCCGCGGAGCCGTTGATACCCTTACGTTCTCCGTGCTCAATAACGAGACAGATCCCTTAGAGATTCAGATCAGCCTTGCCGACTGGGACCGAGATATCACCGGGGAGAATCGCTTCTACCCGCCGGGGACGCTGCCCCGCTCGGCCGCGCCGTGGCTTTCGGTCAGCCCGCTGCGATTCGATCTTGAGCCAAACAAGCAGCAAGAAGTTCGCTTCTCCATCAAAGTCCCCTCAGACATCGCGGGGACGTACTGGGCGGCGATCATGGTCGAGGCTGCCCCCAAGCAGACGCAGCCTCAGCCTCCAGGCACGACCGTGATCGTGCGGCGCCGCTTCGCCGTTAAGGTCTTAGAAACACCACCCGGCACAGGCACCAAAGATGGCCGGATCACCCTGATAGACGTGCGCGGGCTCAATCCCCCAAATTACTTGGTAGAGTTTGAGAACCGCGGGACGATCCACGCTCCGCGCGTGACGGGCCGGATCGAGCTGCGCGACGAGAAGGGCACCCTCCTCGAAAAGCTCGACCTTGAGAGCTTTCCCATCCTTCCCGGCGCCAAGCGCCTCCTTAAAGTGACCAGCGCCCGCAAGAAGGGGGATCTCTTGCCCCCGGGGAAGTATCTCGTCGTAGCTGTCCTCGATTACGGGGGAGAGACCCTCGCCGGCGGGCAGTTTGTCCTGAGAATCAAGCCCCTGCAGCTCGTCCCCATCGGGACAGCTTCCGCCCCGCCTCAAGATCTAGATAAAGACGGGTTATACGAAGATATCAACGCCGACGGGAAGCTGACGCTGGACGATCCCGCCCTGCTTGGGCTCAATCTCGACAGACCCGCGGTGCAAGAGAACGCGCGAGCGTTCGACTTCGACAACGATGGCGACGCCGATTTCGACGACGTCATCGCCCTCAAGAAGATGGCCCAAGGGTCCTGACCAGGCTTCGCCCCAGACTTCGTCTGGACTGTACGCCTTCGCCAGCCTTCGGCTGGCGAAGATGAACGTCAAGCGAAGCTTGTCCAGGCGAAGCCTGGTTAGCCGCGCTTGATGGAGAGCTTCCCTCCCACCTCGACGACCTTGAGCTTCTTGCGCACCATCTCCTTGAGCTCGCGCCCGGCGCGGAAGGCGGGCACGGCCTTGGAGGCGACCATGATGCGCTGCTTGGTCTGCGGGTTGATGCGCATGGAGCTCTTGCGCGGGCGGGCCTCAAAGGTCCCAAAGCCCGTAATGCGCACCGGCTCCCCGTCGCAGATCGTCTTGGTGATGGTGCTGAACATCGCGTCTACGGCCTCTTTGGCCGCCTTCTTGCTTAAGCCCGTCTGCTTGGCTACCAGCTCCGCCAACTCCGCCTTGTTCATCGCAGAATACCCCCCTTACTGAAAATCTGTGGTGGACTGGGCGACGGCGTCAGCGGGCCCTCGCGCCAGCCCTCGAATGCCCATATTTTAGAGGCTCACCCCCCTCGAAGGCAAATTGGAGCAGGACAGAGGTGCCCTCACCGTCGGGCAAACGTCCTTGGACCAACGCGAAAAAGCTCTTAGGATAAAGCATCTCGCAATGTGCCGCCTCCGAATCTCTTGGGGAGTGCTGCTCCTGGTGGTCGTGGGATGGGATGGGGTTGGCCAAGTGGTGGTGACGCCGCCGCCTGCCCCGCCGCCCGTCCGCCCCGGCGATACCCTCACCCTGCCGTTCATCGTCAAGAATATCAGCACAGAACGAGATATCTTTGAATTTTCCTTGGACGCTCCTGCGGGCTTGGACCCCCTGGGGATGCCTGAGCCTCTGGAGCTGGACCCAAATGCCCAAGAGACCGTCTTCGTTAGCTTCGTCGTCACTCCTAGAGCGCGCGCGGGCGCTCACAGTATTACTCTTCTTGCTCGCTCGCGCCGGAATCCGTCTATAGTGGGCCAGGCGAGCGTGACCGTCACCGTCAGCGCAGCCCCAGGTTTAGAGCTGATCCCTCCAAGGCCTCAAGCCGTCGAGCCAGGAAGCTCAGCGAAGCTGCTCTTTCTCTTGCGCAATACGGGCAACGTGGCCGACCGGGTCGCCCTCGCGGCTCAGAGCCCGTTCCCGGTCACGGTGCCTGCGGGAGAGATCCCTCTTGACGTGGGGGAGCGCCGCGAAATCCCCATAGAGATAAAGATTCCCAAGGGTGCGCCCTCAGCGAGGGTGCGCGTCACCCTGCAGGCCACCTCCCGGCTCTTTCAGATATCTGCTACGGCGACGGCCGTTGTGGAGATCTTGCCCCCGCTGCCCCAAGACGTCAAGGGCACCCTCTTCTTGACGATCCCTTCGGAGGTTGGATTTCAGATTGAGGGGCAGACGGGGCTTACTCTTAGTGCTTCTATAGCGATTCGGGAGCTGGGCGGGGCCTTGGTGCCCGACCGGCCCGCGGTGCGCCTCAACGTCGGTGGCTCCCTGAACATCACGAACACAAGCTCTGGGACGATCACCGTCACCGTCTCCGATGGGCGCCCTCCCATCACTATCGCCCCTGCGGCAAGCGCTCCGTTGAGCTTCCCCACATCGGGAATCTTCACCGTCGCCGTCAGCGATGGGGCTCTCCTCCCGTCGGCGATCATCGTAGCTGTACAAGACTTGCTCTTTCGGCAGAGGCTGAGCGGGCGCGGCGCGGTCGCTCAGCAAGGCCAGCTCTCTTATCTGCTCGATCTGCAGAATCTCTTCGAGCTGAATGCGATCTCCTTTGAGCTTGATACCAAGCCGGTGGGGATCGCCCTTGGCGATCTCTCCCGGCTGGTCAGTTCGCTGGCGACCCTCAGGGGCCGAGGCGGCCAGCTCTCCGTACAGCCTGGATTTTTTGACGCAACGTTCTCCGTGGCCATGCTCACCGGAGGCCGCCTCGCTCCTGAGATCGAACTGCGCATCACCGACGATGCTAGTGAGCTTCCTCCCATTGTGACCGTCAGCCTCAATCAGCCCGTGCGATTTCGCAACGTCGGGCTTACCCCACACAGTGTAGCTATCCCTAGCGCAGGGAGCGTCCTCCTTGCGCCTGGGCAGTCGTTCGTCTATATATTTACGGCTTTAGGGCAAGTTCCCGTGACGATAGACACGACATCTGTTACGTTTCTTGTGATCGCTGAGGCGTTTTGCAGCGCGTCGTTTCTGCTGTGCCTTGGGGCTGAAGGCCACGGGTCAGTGCTTCCGGGGGTGACTGTGGGGCAGGCGGCGCTCTTCGGCTACGCTTCTTCAAGCCTGATCACAACGCTGCTCCATCAGATCCGGTGGCAGATCCCCGGAGGAAGCGTCACTGCCGTCGAGGGCGGGCTCACCTGGCAGAACGGGACTTTTTTAGATTCGGCCCTGCGCGCCAGCTCCGAGCTGCGCTTTGGGGACTTCTTCGTCGCTGCCTCTGTCCTGCGAGCCGGACGAGACTTCGTGGGCGACCGCCGCGACGAACAGAGCCTCCAAATAGTTCAGTCTTTCTCTAGCCCAAACCTCTCGCTGGGGCTCCTCTTCGAGCGCGCTCGCACGAACGTCGCCAACGATCCCCTTCAGCAGACGTTCACCCGCCAAGAGGCGCGAGCGTTTCTGAGCTTAAAGCTCTCTGAGGTCCTCCCGACCGTGCGGCTCTCGGCCGCGTACAGCTCACTTATAGGCACCGGGCCGCTGCCTCCGACGGGCTTGGAGCGATTCGCGTTCACCTTGCAGGCGATCCAGCCCCTGGGGCGTCTGGGAGACGTCTCCGTCTTCACGGAGCAAGCGCGCCTGGTCAATAGCGTTGCCGGCACGGAGATCGGTTTCGGCACGGTAGGCAGTGATTTCTCTCTGAGACTTCCGGAGCTGCGCGCGGCGCTGAGACTGGAGCACCGCTCCCAGGTCGATCTCCTCTCGAGCGCTCTTGTGAGCCAAGCGCTCATAGCTTCGGCGGGGGTGGAGCTTCTGCGCCGTCCCTTCAGCGTGCGCCTCGGGGTCACGCGCTTCCCCCAGCGCACCGATTTGAGCGTGGGGCTTGCGGGCCAGCTGGGGATCGCGGAGCTTGCGTTCTTTGGGCTCGTGGGGCTGCTCGATCTGGGCGGCGCGGACTTCAGCTTTGGATTAGCTCTTTTGGCTCGCTTTGACGCACCGATCCCCTTCCTCGTCGTCAAGGGCCAGGTCGAGGGGTTCGTCTTCATAGACGCCAACGCGAACGACCGGCGCGATCCTGACGAATCCGGGCCGAAAGATCTCATCCTCACGCTGGGGAACGAGAGGGCCCGCACGGACTCCCGCGGCTTCTTCAGATTTCCCCCGGTCTTCCCAGGGACGTATGAGCTCAAAATCGAGAAGCTTCCCCCGGGGCTCGTCGCCAAGACTGCGCTGCCTCAACGGATTCAGCTCGTCGCTGGCCAGATCCTCAAGCTCGAGATCCCTCTTGCCCAAGTCGCGGTGATCGAAGGGACAGTCTTCAACGACGAGAACCGCAATGGCCACCTAGACCCCCTGGAGCGAGGCTTGAGCTTCGTGAGGGTCTTCTTGACAGACGAGTCCGGGAAGACCCGCGACCAGCGGACTGATCTTGACGGACGCTTTGTGTTCAGCGAGCTGCTTCCGGGAAAGTATACGGTTGCGCTGGACGCGCGCACGCTCCCGGAGAACTTCGTGCCCACGACCCCAGCAGAAGTCACAGTCGAGCTGAAAGCCCAGGAGCGCATCACCGTGAACTTTGGGGCGGCGGAGCGCCCTCGTACCGTCAAATTCCCGCCGGTGGCCGACTTTACGTTCTCGCCGGAACGCCCTAAAGTCGGCGAGACCGTGCGCTTCGATGCGTCCGAGTCTTTCGACCCCGACGGACAGATCGTCAAGTACGAGTGGGATTTCGAGAGCGACGGGACGATAGATGCCCACGGGGTCATCGTCGAGCACGTCTTCGCCCAGGCGGGCACGTTCACGGTGACGCTGATAGTCACAGACAACGACGGCGAGACGGGCACGGCGCGCAAGACGATCGTCGTGGGGCCAGCACAGCTTACGAGAGCCGGCGCAAGAGCTGACGAAAGCGATAGAAATACTCAGCCCCGGAGATCACCGTGACGGCGACGACGATGGGGATAAGCACAGCTTTCACGCCCTCGGCGTCCCAGCGGAACGCGCTCTGGCTGAGCAACACAAACACAAGTCCGATCTGAGAGAGCGTCTTGAGCTTGCCCCAGAGGCTCGCTTCGAGCACCACCCCTTGAGTGCTGATCACCGTGCGCAGCCCGGTCACCAAGAACTCCCGCGCGATGATCACGATCACGGGAACTGCAGTGATTTCTCGCAGTTGCACGAACGCCAAGAGCACCGAGATTATGAGAATCTTATCGGCGATGGGGTCGGCGAACCTTCCCAGATTGGTCTCGTTGCGTCGCCAGCGTGCGAGATACCCATCGGCGGCATCGGTGAGCGCGGCCAGGGCGAAGAGCCCCAGGGCGATCAATCCAAAGTTTGGCCCAGGGACGAGCACAAAGTAGAGGATCGCCGGGATCAAGACGATGCGCAGCAGCGTGAGACCGTTGGGCCAATTCATGGAGCTATTGTAAAGCGACTGGGCAGCGAGGGCAAGCAGGGGGCAGGTTTTGTGCTCGGTTGTGAGAGCTTCCACACGCTATAAGTTGACTTTTGGGGCTGAATTCATTATAAACGATGCAGAGGAGGAAGGCCTTGGTGACGTGAGGAAACAAACCGCGACGCCCAGCAGCAGAAACAGCAGTGACCTCGATGCCACGGAGAGGACGGAGTTGGCAGGCGGTGTATATGCAGCCCCGTTTCGTTCCCGTTTGAGCCCGGCGAGCATGGACGGATTGCTATGAAAGTGATAGACTTTTGGGAGAACAAGGAGGCAGCCAGCTATGGGCCGTAAGTACAAGAATCCCCCTATCGTTGAAGCCGTTTGCGAATACCGGTTAACCCAGGATACTCCCTGGGACATTACCATTCCCGGTCTGTTTTATGAGAGAGTCAAGGATGACTTCTCGCAGCGAGAGCAAAGGCTGGTCCGAGAGGATGAGCTTACCATAGAGCCTCAAGGCCTTCAGCATCAAATTCGAACAACGGAGCGCATCCTGTTCTTCGCTCCCGATAGGAAGATGCTGATTCAACTTGGTCCTCGCCTATTGGTCATCAATGCCCTAAAGCCTTACCCTGGCTGGGAAGGATTTAAACCCCGCATCAGAAAGGCTTGGGAAGCGTTGCAGCAGGTGGTGGAGGTCAGAGGCCTCGAACGGATTGGCCTACGCTATATCAACCAGATCGAGTTGCCAACTCAAGAGGTCAATCTTGAGGAGTATTTTGAGTTTTACCCTTTTGTCGGAAAGCGGTTACCTCAACAAATGGTTTCCTTTATCTCAGGAGCTGAGTTCCCTTACGTTGAGGATCGAGACCGCTGCCGTGTACAGCTTACCCCAGCTGCTCCAAAAGAGTCAAAGATTGCAGCAATCCTTGACATTGACTACTTCCTAGCGCGTCCTCGTGCAATCGAGATGTCCAAGGTATTAGACTGGATCGAAGAAGCCCATAGCCGAGTGGAGGAGATTTTTGAAGGCTGTATCACGGACAAACTGAGGGGAATATTTGAGGAGGTGAAGTAAGATGTTCGTCATGATGAAGAGCGAAAAGGACCTCCCCTACCAATGGGGTTTACGCCCCAGTGAGTTTTTCGTTGCCTTAGAAAAACCAAGGCTGTACTCGCAGGAGCCGGAATATGTCAGCGCGGAAGACATTCCCGTCACCATAACCATCCCCCGCCCGGGATGGCAAATTCTCACTGCATCTCTCTTCTCAGAAACTTCTTCAAAAATTGACAGGCTTTTCAGACAGCTCCGACTTCAAGGAGTTCGCGTTAAGCAGCAAGGGGAAGTCTACGAGTACTTGTTGCGATTCCCTGACATGATCGGTGTTGTGGAGCAAGCTGTTTGCATTGCTCGAGATCATCTCAAAGGAGCGCAGCTTCAGCTAGAAGTTTATCATGATCCAGAAAGCGAAGATGAACATTTGGTGCTTTATGCGAGATTCCATGTCTATGATGAGACCGTCATGGAAAGAATCAGATTCGTCAGGCGGCAGTACAGGCATTTGCTTCTTGGCAAATCCGGGTGGTTCATTCTAACCACTGATTTTCAGCAGCCGAAGTAGGTGGGGGATGCCTTTCGATTGGAAAGAATTCTTAGCTCTGGCGCGTCATTTACAGGGCCACTCAGGGACATCCTACTCCGAAGAGGCAGTAAGCCGAACGTCCGTGAGTCGGGCCTATTATGCTGCTTTCTGTCATGCGCGTAACTATGCTGAAAATAAATTGGGATTTCGACGCACTGGAAGCGGACGAGATCATGAGTTGCTCAGAAAGCATCTAAGAAATCTTGGCGGAGCTTGGCCAGAAATCGCTGAAGATTTAGAAGACTTATATAAATGGCGTTGCCAGTGTGATTATGATGATGAGATCGGCAACCTACAGATACTGGTTTCGGACGCAATAGAAGCTGCTGAAAAGATTATCCAGCAGTGTAGATGACACAACGTGTCTTTCCTCGTTGACAACCTCATAGAGCTCTTGGGAGAAAAAATCATGACGACAGTAAGAATGGAATTAGAGCAAGCGCGCGCAGAACTCCCACAGGGCTGTGGTGACAGCCCGCGGCTGCTCGAGCATCACCATGTGCCCGGCACCTTCGATGATCTTTAGCTGAGCAGTTGGAATGTTCTGCTGGAGGTACTCAGAATATTTTACCGGGGTGAGCTTGTCGTCGCGCCCACAGAGTATCAACGTGGGGAGAGCGATCTCAGAAAGCCGAGCCATGACGTCGAAGGTGTTACAGCTCGAAAAGTCCCGCAAAAGCGCATCAGCTCCAGTGCGCCGCATCTGAGCGCGGGCTCTCTCGCGCAGCTCCGGG
>Ga0272449_1002637_pt1 | contig 16424 bp, 12 predicted proteins | sample YNPCB0241_FD_198679 | JGI IMG/M metagenome (GOLD analysis project Ga0272449, IMG submission 198679) | Hot spring sediment microbial communities from Yellowstone National Park, WY, United States - YNP-CB-024-1 | ecosystem: Environmental > Aquatic > Thermal springs > Hot (42-90C) > Sediment...
CAAGTCTGTCACAGTTGGCTTCCATGTGACGGGGCGGAATTTTGAGTTATCCATAGCTTTGGCACTCACTGCCTTCGCCGCTTCGCCGCTGGTAGCGGTGTCCACAGTTATCGGGCCGCTCATTGAAGTTCCTGTGATGTTGTCCCTGGCGTGGATTGGGAGACGGCTTGTTGAGCGCTTTCCCTTATGCTGTGTTCCAGCCAGAGCAAGAGCTTACGCCCCGTAATGAACGGCGCCTAACAAGCGCTTCCAGCCGACCGCTTCGCTCGCTTGCGCTCGCTTCGCGGCGGCTGAAGCGCGAGCCGTTAGGCGGTCTTCCACCCGTGGGGCGCAGCACCCCCCGGAAACTCGCCTCGTGATGCGGCGCGCGGGCTGAGGCGCAAGACCGAGGCGTCAGCGCAGAGGCTGGTAGTAGACCCCGTGGGGCTGGCCGCCGCCCGGATACGGATACGCGATCCGCAGCCGGCGGCGGGCGTTGTCGATCACCCCCACAGCCCCGAGCTGGACGGGCCCTTCCAGGGCGACGAAGGTGTACCGGTCGTCCGGGGTCAGCCAGTGGTGCCCGGCCGTCCTGCCGCCCGCCTCGACGGTGGTGACCTGGAAGGTCGCGGTGTCCAGGAAGACGACCTGGGCCGGAACCCCCCGCAGCGTAATCGTCAGCGTGCGGCCATCCCGCATGAAGATCAACTGCTCGGGCCCGGTGCCGACCGGCACCTCCCGGACGATCGTCCGCGACTGCAGGTCGACGACCTTTACCTTGTCCTCGTCCCGCACGGAGACGTAGGCCAGCCGCCCGTCAGGGCTCACCGTAACCTCCCGCGGCGCCCGACCGACCGGCAGTGTCCACAGCAGCCGGCCTGTGGCGCCGTCGATGACGGCCAGCTCGTCGGGGTCGTTTGCGGCGTAGAGGCGGCCGTCCGGAGCCGGCCAGGCCGCGTGGGTTCGCGCCGCCGGATTGGCGCTTGCCACAATCCCTCGGACCCGTTCGTCCAGGGTCGTGTCGATGACCCCGATCTGGTTGGAGCCGAACTCAGCGACGTAGATGAACCGTCCCGCCGCGTCGTGAAACAGGTGGTGGGGCATGGGACCCATGGCGATGGCCTTGAGGCGCGCAAGACCTGAGGCCGCCAGGACCGACACGGTGTTGGACCCTTCATCGGCCACGTAGACCTTCCCGGCCCCGGGCGGTGCCGCGATACCGATCGGCCGCCGCCCGACTCCCACTACGCCACGCACGCGCCCCGTGGCTGCATCGAAGGCCGCTACGGTGTTCAGACTGCGGTTCGTCACCCACACGGTGCCCATCAAATCGAGTAGGTCCTCGCCCTGGGCGGGGACGGGCCGAACGACCAGCAACGCGGACGCAAGGACCACAAGACTCACTACGCGCATGACTGCACCTCCTGCTTTGTCGTACGGTCGGGGCCGGCCCGGGGAGCGGCCGCCTGAGGCGCCCTCACAGCCGGCTCAGGTCGATTACGATCCGGGCGATGGCCTCCCGCCCCAGCCAGCGCGTCACGCCCAGGAGGTCCACGCTCACCAGCGTCCCCTCAGCGCCGAAGTTGAGGATGACGCCGCTAGCGGGTTCCATCGACCGGGCCACCGTCTGCTGGGAGATCGCCATGGACAGGGCGTCGGTCTGGGGATCGTAGGCGATGCGCATCGCTCCGGGCCCCCCTCCAGCCGGAGCGTACGCAGGGAGGTTAGCAGGAGGTTACGGCCGGAGGGTCGGATAGCCGAGGACGCGTCAGATCGGCAGCCCGCTCGCGCCGGGTCTGTCTGTGGCGGATGGCAGGAGCCGGCTCGTCTCCTCCGAGGGCTCCACGCCCAGTTCTTCCCGGAGCACCTCGCGGCAGCGGGCGTACAGTCGCGCCGCCTCGGCCCGCTGTCCCCGGGCCAGCGCACGGCGGATCAGGCCCTGCCAGGCGGCCTCGGTCCCGGGCTCGGCGTCGAGCACCCGCTGCCACGTAGCCGCCGCTTCCCGCGCGTCAACCGTTTCCTGGAGGGTCGCGAGGTCCGCCAGCGCCTGCAGGTAGGAGCGGCGCAGATGTGCGCGCTCTGTGTGGGTCCACTGCTCGTAGGCGTCCTCGGGGAGCAGGTCTCCCGCATAGAGCGCGACCGCCGCCTCCAGCGATCGGCGGCGGGCGGGGCCGGTCTCGCGGGCCGTGTGCGCGAGACGATCCTCGAACTCCTGGAAGTCTATCCACAGGCCGGTGGGGTTCAGCCGCACGGTGGCACCGGAGCTCAAGAGGCGGGACGCGTGGCCGGGCAGGCGCTCAGGCTCGAGGACCCGCCGGAGCTCGGAGAGGGCAACCTTGAGGGCTGCCGCCGCAGCAGAGGGATCGTGCTCGGGCCACAGCGCTTCGAGAATCTCCTCCCGCCGGACCGGGCGCCGCTGGATCGCGAGGTACTTGAGCAGTTGCCGCACCGCCCGCCGTCGGAAGCCCTCACCGGGGACCTCGTGGTCGCCTCTCAGGAGGCGGAACTGGCCGAGCACGTGCAGACGCACGGGGACTGCTGGCGGCGAGACCGTGCGGAGCAGATCGACAACCCGCGGGCCGACGACGTCGTCTCTGAGGAACTCCTGCGCCGCCCGGAGCGCGCCCACAGCATGGAGGAACCCGGCCATCTGTGGGGACGCAGCGATCTCGAGGGCCTCCTGCGCACACGCACGCGCCTCTCCCGGGTGGTGCCTCCGGCGGAGCACGGCCAGGCGCCACAGGCCGTGGCAGAGTGTCGGGCGCGCCCCGCAACGGGAGGCGAGCTCTGCTGCGTGACGGACTACCTGCTCATCTTCTTCGAGCGTCCCCAGGAGCAGCAGCGATGCGGCGTAGTCCGGGAGACGGAATCGCCTGGCCAGGTGCACAGCGTCGCGGGCATGGCGCACAGCATGCGGACGATCGTCGGTCATCGCGTGCACGCGGGCGAGGCCCAGGCGCGCCAGGATCCGGATCCGGGCCTCGAAGCGCTCTGCCTGCCGGAGGGCCTCGTCGAACTGAGCCTGGGCCGCGGAGAGATGCCCCTGCTGCAGCACCAGGAGACCTCTCAGGTAGGTGAGCTGGCTCGCCAGCGACTGGCACGGTGCCTGGCGGGAGAGGTTGGCGGCCTCATCGACCAGCGGCGCAGCCCGGTCCCACCGCCCGACCTGCAGCAGGAGGTGGCTGTGGTCGGCGGCGGCGTGGCCCCACTCGTGCCCCCAGCGCGCGGCGCGCATCTGGTTGTAGTACTCCTGGCAGATCTCCAGGGCCTCGGCGAACGCCCCCTGCTCGGCCCGCACCTCCGCCAGTGCGCTTCCGGCCCGCTGCACGCCCCAGAGATCCAGAGAGGCGCGGGCCACCGCCAGCGCCTCGGCCAGGAGTGAGGCGGCGTCGTCCAGGCGGCCCTCAGCGTGCCGGGCGGCGGCCAGCACCTCCAGCACCCGCCAGCGCGCGTGCGCGGGAAAGCCCGCCGGATCCGGAATGTGGTCGGCCAGGGCCGCCAGCCGGTCGCCGGCCGGCTTCCACAGGTAGGTCTGGGCCAGGAAGCTCGCGGCCTGCGCGTAGCCGGGGAGGTCGCCGGTCGCCCGCAACGCCATCTCGGCCTCCTCCAGCCGCGTGATGGCCTCCTCGGCCCGCCCGGCCTGGCGCAGGAGGAGACCGGCCAGAATCGCCACGCGCGGGTGACGCTGCTGCGCGGAGGGCGGGAGGGTGGCGACCCAGCCCCGCAGCATTTCGAAGGCCCCGGCGGCCCAGAACCGCTCGCCGTCGTGCTCGAGGAGGCGTGCCGCGTCGTCGTGGCGCTGGGCGGCGAGGTAGTGCCCGATGGCCTCCCGCGCCGGCCCCAGGTCCCCGGGCTCCGCTTCCCTCAATCCCTCCCACGCCCGCGCCGCGCGCAGGTGGTAGGACGCCAGGGCCTCGGGCTCGTCCTCCTGCAGACGGGCCTGCAGGAACTCCTGGAACAGGTGATGGTATCGGTACCAGCGGCGTTGCCCGTCCAGCGGAACGAGGAAGAGGTGCTGGCGCTCCATGGCCTGCAGGACCGCCCGGGTGGTGCGCACGCCGAGGAAGCGGTCGGCGAGGTCGGCGCTGAACCGGGTCAGCACCGACGTGGCCCGCAGGAAGCGCTGGATGGACGGGGACTGTCGGTCGAACGCCTCCTGCGCCAGGTAGTCGTAAATCTCTCGGCTCGTCCCGGAGAGCCCAGCAATCGCGTGGACGGCCTCGCCAACCTGTCGCTGTGTCAGGGCGTGCAGGACCAGCACGACTCCCGCCGCCCAGCCTTCGGTCCGGGCAGCGAGCATGTGCAGCGCCGCATCCGACAGCCCCAGGCCGTGCAGACCGACCAGCAGGTCGCGGAGCTCCGCAGGGGTGAAGCGCAGGTCGTCCGGCCCCAGCTGGACCACAGCCTCTTCCGCCAGCCACCGCGCCAGCGGCAGGTCTGGTTGCGTCCGGGTCAGGATGGCGACGTGCGCCGTCGGAGGAAGGTTGGAGATCAGAAAAGTGATGCCCGCACGGATCGCTGGGGTGGCGGGCAGGAGGTGGTAGTCGTCCAGGACCACGAGCACATCGCCGCGCAGGCGGCCAAGCAGGTCGACCACGATACGCGCCGCCGTCGGCCAGTCGCGCACCAGACCTGGCGCGGGGAGCGATCCTCGCTTCAGCCGGCCCCGTAGGGCCGCGAAGAGGTGGGTGGTGAACGTGGCCGGGTCAGCGTCCGCCGCGTCCAGGCGGTACCAGGCGGCGCTGACCCGTAGCGCGTGCACGAAGGCTGAGACCAGCGTGGTCTTCCCAAATCCGGCACCCGCGGCGACCACCACGAGGCGGCGGCGCAGGGCGTCGTGGAGGACCTCGTACAGGCGCGTGCGGTGCAGAATCGGTGAGCGGGTCGGGGGCACCGTGATCTTGGTGGTGACCACGATGCCGGCGGAGGGGGATCTGCCCATGGATCTGCCCATGGTGAAGTCCACCTTTGGAATTTCGCGCAGACCGGGCGGCGCCCCTGCCCAGTCGCGTCCCGGAGAGTGATGAAAGAAGGCGCTTCCCCGCGGCATTCATAGTACACCTGCTCTGGCACCACCGGCATCGTGTCGGCAGCAACCATGCGCAAGACGATGAGTCGCGCGCCGAAGTACACTGCCGGCAGGCCTCCTGGCGGAGCTGAAGACCCTGGCGAACCAGCGTGACGTTCCGTACCAGTCGCTTCTCAAACTCTTCTTGGCAGAGTGGGTCGCTCGCGCGCGGGCGGCTCGTCGCGGGGCGTTGCCTAACACTTATGAGGCCTCCTCGTGTCAAGGGGTAGAGAAGTCCTTCCCGCGGGGCCGAAGACGCCGCTGAGATGTCGTTTTTCGCCGCGAGATCAGTCCTGCCGTACTGGTTTCATGGTTTGGGTGCCCGGCGGTGCCTGCACCGCACACGTATCGAGGTTCGCAGCTTCCTCTCATTGAAAGCCGGAGTGGCGGAGGGTCTCCCCGCGACCTAGAAACCCATCGGTACCCTCATGCCGGCCCAGTCATGCGACGGGCTGAGCGCGGAGCGCTCTCCAGTTATAATGGGTTGACCGGCGGGGCAGTATGATGTCGGGTGGAGTTCGCACAGGATGGCGTTCAGACCAGGCGGGCGATTAGGCGGATTGGGCTTTTGGCCCCTTTCGCGTTAGGCTGACAGGGGCGGGGTGTTAGACTGGTCGGCCTAAACACAAATTGGGCCTCCTTCTATGAGGAGAGACACATGAAGATCACCGTTGAGGCTGTCGTAAAGGCCGACCTGAGCAGGGTCTGGGATGCCTGGAACAACCCGGCGGACATCAAGCAGTGGAATGCCGCCCAGGGGGACTGGCATACGACCCGGAGCACCGTCGATCTGCGCGAGGGCGGAAGGTTCCTATCGCGCATGGAAGCCAAGGACGGCAGCAAGGGCTTCGACTTCGAGGGCACGTACACCCGCGTCGTGCCCTACAAGACTATCGAATACCGAATGAGTGACGGGCGCGAAGTCAAGGTCGAGTTCGTCGAGCAACCCGGGGGCGTCCGCGTGCGGGAGACGTTCGATGCGGAGACCGAGAACTCGCCTGAGCTCCAGCGCGCGGGTTGGCAGGCCATCCTGAACAACTTCGCCCGGTACGTGGAGGCGAAGAAATGAAGCCGCGGTGAGCTCGACCGAGTTCAGCCTCGGTCACAACGTAAGGTCCAAGGCCGAGGTTGACGCAGTCATGAAGGAGGCTGCTCAGGCGGTGGGAGCGACGGTCGTGAAGAAGGCTCAGGACACTTTCTGGGGCGGGTACTCCGGTACTTCAAAGGCCCTGATGGTCATCTCTGGGAGGTCGCCTGGAATCCACAACGATGGCTCGAGGACCGAGGCCCAACAAGCGCTTGCAGCTGGCGCGGCTACGCCGCGCGGCTGAATCGCGGCGTTCGGCCGACCATGGAACAGCACTGTAGCTCAGCCGCTCGCCGGAGCGCCGGCGGAGGCAGGTCGGCTGCAGCGGGTGTTAGCGGCCATCGTGAGATTGCAGGAAGCCCGTTCCGCGCGCAAGAGAGGGAACACGCTATGGCTAAACTCGTGTTCGGCATGAACGTGTCCCTGGACGGCTACGTTAACCATGATATGTTTGCCCCAAGCCCCACGCTCTTCCGCCACTTCATCGAGGAGGCTCAGGGGCAGGCGGGCAGTGTCTGCGGCCGCCGAATGTACGAGGTCATGCGGTACTGGGACGGCGAGCATTCTGAATGGGGTGCGATGGAACAGGCCTTCGCGGCTGCGTGGCGGAAGCAGCCGAAATGGGTCGTCTCGCGCACATTGAAGTCGGTCGGCCCGAACGCCACGCTTGTCGAGGGTGATCTTGCCAGCGCGATCCGCAAGCTGAAGGCCGAACGTCACGGGGAAATCGAAGTTGCCGGTCCGAGCCTGGCGCACAGCCTCACCGAGCTTGGCCTCATCGATGAGTATCGGATCTACCTGCACCCCGTCGTGCTGGGTCACGGCAAGCCCTATTTCGCTGGACCCCGGCCGCCGCTCCGCCTCATCACCAATGATCGGATTGACGAGGATGTAGTCCGGTTAGCCTATGTGCCTGCTTAATTTCACGACTCTCAGGACTCCAAGAACCGCAGGGCCTTGTGGACGATGAGGTGGTCTATGTTCCTGCTTAATTTCACGACTCTCAGGACGGCCGTTGCCGCTGAAATGTGGTCTTTGGCGAGGGCCAACTGCGGTCTAACAACCGGTTGCAGCGGACGGCCCGCTACGCGGCCCACCGCTGAACCAGCGCGTGAGGCGCTCCCCGCAATGGCGGCGTCCTCCTGATGACTTCGCGAAACCCCCGCAGAATCCTCCAGTACGAACATCGCTCCCAGCCCGTCCTCCCGCGCCGGTTGTTCATCAAGCGCCTCATCGATCACGCCCTGCTTGCACTCGCTGTCGTAGGCGTGTCATTGGCCATCGGCGTTCTCGGGTATCGCGCCCTCGCAGGTCTCTCGTGGATCGACGCTCTCATGAACGCAGCCATGATCCTCGGCGGAATGGGCCCGGTCAATCCCATCTCAACAGTTCCGGGGAAGCTTTTCGCATCCTTCTACGCCCTCTATGCGGGCGTTGCCTTTCTGGCAATCGCAGCTGTCTTGATCGTCCCGTTCGCGCACCGACTTCTTCACACGCTTCACCTGGAAGACTCCGACGAAAACGGATGAAACCAGCATCAGCCGATCAAGATCGCACTACCTAAATAAAGTGCCGAAAAGATTGCGTCTTTGAAGCGCGTAGTTCTCCTTCAAACTGGTGCCTCGACTTGGGAGGAACGCCATGCGGCCTCCGCCGTGCGCGCGTCTCTGCGGAGCCGGGTCCATGTCATGCGCAACCTCCTCCAGCGGGTGCCCAAGCATGCTTACGCCATGGTGGCGGCGCTGGTGCGGCGGACCATCTTCGCGCAGCCCGATCACGACGCTGCCCAGCGGCAACTCGCGGCTTTTCCCGGCACCCTTGGAACCCCCGGGCATCCTTGGAACCCCCGGGCATCCCTCGGTAGTCACCTCTCGGAGCCCTTGACTATCGAACATTTGTTCGTATAATAGGGGCTGCCTGAACACCACACGACAAACGAGGTCCTGTGGCTTCGCTCCCCCTGCATCTGGCAACCGCGCGGCCGGAGATCCAGCCAGGAGGCTCCCAGTGGGCCCTCGCGGCGATCGCCGGCCGCCTGGTCGAGGTGACGGGCGCCGAGGACACTGCTGCCCTCACCATGGTCGTCCAGCTCCTCCTCGACGCGCAGCAGCAGGGCGAGCAGACGGCCTGGGTGGCCTGCACCGGCAGCCTGCCCTTTCCGCCCGACCTGCTTGAGAACGGGCTCGATCTGGAGGCGTTGATCGTCGTGCGCGTTCCCGACCTCCTGGCCGGCGCGCGGGCCGCCGATAGCCTGATCCGATCCGGGGCGTTCGGCCTCGTGGTGGTCGATGTCGACGGGACTCCGCGCATCCCCACCCCGGTGCTGGCCCGGCTGGCATCGCTCGCGCAGCGTCATCACACCGCCCTGATCTTCCTGACGCAGTACCGGGCAGTGTCCCGCTCCGCGTCGGCCGGCACTGGTGGTACGTCCCCCCTCGGGTCCCTGATCTCCCTGCGCGTGCGCGCCCGCCGACAGCGTCTCGCCGCTGACCGGTTCCGCTGCTGGCTCGAGGTGCTCAAGGACAAGCGGCGAGGACCCACCTGGGGCGTCGACGAGGTGTGCCGTGGAGCGCCTGGCATGCGTTGACGTTCCGGCGCTGCCGCTGCAGCTGGCGCTGCGCGAGCATCCCGACTGGCGGCGGCATCCGGTCGCCGTGGTAGAGGACGACCGCGCGCAGAGCCCGATCCTGTGGGTCAACGGTCGTGCCCGGCAAGCCGGCGTGGCCCCCGGGATGAGCTATGCGTCAGCGCTGGCGCTCGCCCCGGCCCTGCGTGCGGTCCCCCTGGCCCCCGAGCCGATCGCCCGCGCCGTGGAGGCCATCGCCGCGCGGCTGCGGGCGTTCTCGCCCGAGGTCGAGCCCGCAGCCGAGATCCCCGGGGTGTTCTGGGCATGCCTGGCCGGGCTCCACCGTCTGTACGCCTCTCCTGCCGTCTGGGCCACGGCGGTGCGGGCCGATCTGGCCGCCGCAGGGATCGTGGCGGTGGTCGTCGTGGGATTCACGCGCTTCGGCACCTACGCCGTGGCGCACCTCACCCGCAGCGTGCGGATCCTCGCCGATCCGCGTGAGGAACGGGCGGCTGCGGGCCGGGTACCCCTGTCGCGCCTGGGCGAGCTACCGCCGCATGCGCTGGAGGCGCTGCACCAGCTCGGGGTCGACTCGGTGGACGCCTTCGTGCGTCTGCCCGCGGCGGGAGTGCTGGAGCGCTTCGGGCCCGAGGTGCATCGGCTGCACCGGCGAGCCGCCGGCGACCTGTGGGATCCGCTGCACCCTCAGGTGCCGGCCGAGCCGGTCCGGCGCACGGTGCTCCTCGACACGCCCGAGCGCGACGCCGAGGGGCTCCTCTTCCTGCTCAAGCGGCTGCTGCACCCGATGCTGGCTGCGCTCGCCGCCCGGGGACAGGCGCTGGCTGCGCTGGCCGTGCGGCTGCGGCCGGAGGGACACCCGTGGCAGATCGAGCGGCTTCGGCCCGCGGCTCCCACGCTGGACGTGGTGCAGATCCTCGACCTCGTGCGCCTCCGGCTGGAGAGCCTGGCGATGCCCGGCGGGATCGTCGAGGTCGACCTGGAGGCCGAAGGGCAGCCGGCCCCGCCCGATCAGCTCCACCTGTTTGCCGAGCACCGGCAGCGCGACCTGGCCGCTGGCGCCCGGGCGCTGGCGCGGCTGCGCGCCCGGTTCGGCGACGACGCGGTGGTACGGCCCGTGGTGCGCCAGGGGCACTTGCCCGAAGCCCGCGCCGGCTGGGAGCCGGTAGAGCAGCTGCAGCCCCCGCAGCCGCGTCCGCCCCGCGAACGCGCCCTCGTCCGGCGAGTGTGTGCACGCCCCCAGGCGCTGCCGGCCCCGCCGAGAGCGCACCACGATGACGGCTGGCTCCTCTCGGGAGTGGAGCGCGGGTCCGTGGTCGACCAGGCAGGGCCCTACGTCGTCTCGGGGGGCTGGTGGGTGCGCGAGGTCTGGCGCGACTACTACTACGTCCAGACGCAGCGAGGCGAGGTGCTGTGGGTGTACTACGACCGCCGGCGGCGGAAGTGGTTTCTGCATGGGCGGGTGGAGTGACCCGCGGGAGCGCGCTCCTGCTCCCCCTGTGGGCGCCGTGGGCTGCGGGGAACCGTGGTCGGCCCTCGGCGTGCGGCTCTCCCGACACCGTGACGGCGCCGTGGGCTGCGGGGAACCGTGGTCGGCCCTCGGCGCGCGGCTCTCCCGACACTGTGACGGCGCCGTGGGCTGGGAGGAGCCATGACCTACGTCCCCCTGTGGTGCAAGTCCGCCTTCTCGTTCCACGAAGGTGCCTCGCACCCCGAGGAGCTCGTCGAGGAAGCCCACCGGTTGGGCCTGCCCGCCCTCGCCCTCACCGATCGTGACGGGGTCTACGGGGCCGTCGAAGCCTACCTGAAGGCCCGCGAACTGGGCGTCCATCTCGTCGTCGGCGCGCAGGTCACGGTGACCGATGGCACCGAGATCGTCCTGCTGGCTCGCGACCGCACCGGCTACGCCAACCTCTGCCGGTTGCTCACCGTCGGCCGGCTGCGCTCGCCCAAAGGGCACAGCGCCGTCACCTGGGACGAGATCTGCGCCCATGCCCCGGGGCTGCTGGCGCTGTGGGGCGGGGAGCGCAGCCGCCTGGCGATGGCGGCCGACCCGCCGGCTGCCCCCGACCTCGAGACCGTCGCGCGGGCGCTGCGCGAGGCCTTCGGGGACGCGCTCTACGCCATGGCCGCGCGGCACCGCTGCGACGCCGAGGTGCGCCAGGAGGCCCGGCTGCGCGCGCGGGCGGCACGCTACGGCCTGCCCGTCGTCGGCGCCGTCGAGGTGCTCTACCACACCCCGGCCCGCCGGCCGGTGCAGGACGTGTTCACCTGCCTCCGCCACGGCACTACCCTGGCCGCTGCCGGCCGGCTCCTGCGGCCCAACGCCGAGCACGCCCTGAAGACGCCTGCGGCGTTCGCGGCCCTCTTCGACGACGATGCGCGGGCCGTGGGGCTCACGCGCGAGGTCGCCGCGCGCTGCACGTTCTCCCTGGGCGAGCTGCGGTACCGCTACCCGGCCGAGCGCCTCCCCGAGGGCACGACCTCGTCTCAGTGGCTGCGCGAGCTGACCCTGGCCGGGGCGCGGGAGCGCTACGGCGGCCGGCTGCCGCCCGCAGTGGCCGCACAGCTCGAGCGGGAACTGGCGCTCATCGAGGAACTCGACTACGGCGGCTACTTCCTCACGATGTACGAGATCGTGCAGTTCTGCCGGTCGCAGGGGATCCTCTGCCAGGGCCGCGGCTCGGCCGCCAACTCGGCGGTGTGCTACTGCCTGGGGATCACTGCGGTAGATCCCGTGCGCATGGACCTGCTCTTCGAGCGGTTCCTCTCCCGCGAGCGCGCCGAGCCGCCCGACATCGACCTCGACATCGAGCACGCCAGGCGCGAGGAGGTCATCCAGTGGGTCTACCGGCGCTACGGCCGCGACCGCGCCGCGATGGTCGCCAACGTCGTCCGCTACCGGCCCCGGTCGGCGCTGCGCGACGTGGGCAAGGCCCTGGGGCTGCCGCCCACGGCGCTGGATCGCCTGGCCAGGTTGCACGGGTACGCCGGCGACGTCTCCCCGGACATGCTGCGGGAAGCCGGGCTCGACCCCGGCGCGCCCCTGCACCAGCACCTGGTCCGGCTGGCCAACGAGGTCCTCGACCTGCCCCGGCACCTGTCGATCCACCCCGGCGGCTTCCTCCTCGGCCATGAGCCCATATCGACGCTGGTGCCCGTGGAGAACGCCACCATGCCCGATCGCACGGTCATCCAGTGGGACAAGGACAGCACCGAGGGGATTGGCCTGTTCAAGGTGGACCTGTTGGGGCTGGGCGCGCTCACCCAGCTGCACCTGGCCTTCGACCTCCTGCGGGCGCACCGCGGCCTCGACCTGTCCATGGCGACGATCCCCCCCGACGATCCCGCGACGTTCGACGCCATCGGCCGCGCCGACACCGTGGGGGTCTTCCAGATCGAGAGCCGTGCGCAGATGGCGATGCTGCCCCGGCTGCGACCGCGGTCGTACTACGACCTGGTGATCGAGATCAGCATCGTGCGCCCCGGTCCCATCGTGGGCGGCATGGTGCACCCCTACCTGCGCCGGCGGGCCGGCGAGGAGCCGGTGATCTACCCGCACCCGTCGCTGGAGCCGGTGCTGGCCAAGACCCTGGGCGTGCCCCTGTTCCAGGAGCAGGTGATCCGCCTGGCCATGGTGGCGGCCGACTACACCCCCGGCGAGGCCGACCAGCTGCGCCGCGACATGGCGGCCTGGCGACGGTCGGGCCGCATCGAGCGGCACCGCGAGCGGCTGCTGGCGCGCATGCAGGCCAAGGGCATCGCGCCGGAGTTCGCGGCGCGCATCTTCGACCAGATCCGCGGCTTTGGCGAGTACGGCTTTCCGGAGTCCCACGCGGCCAGCTTCGCCCTGATCGCCTACGCGGCCGCCTACCTCAAGTGCCACTACCACGCCGAGTTCACCTGCGCGCTGCTCAACGCCCAGCCCATGGGGTTCTACGCGCCCTCGACGATCGTGGAGGACGCGAAGCGGCACGGGGTGGAGGTCCGGCCGGTGGACGTGCAGTGGAGCGCGTGGGACTGCACGCTGGAGGACGCCCCCGCCACCCGGTGGCGGTTCGCGGTGCGCATGGGCCTGCGCTACGTCCAGGGGCTGGGGGACGCCGACGGCCGACGCATCACGGCAGCCCGCGCCCAGGCGCCGTTTGCGTCGCTGGAGGACTTCGTGCGCCGCACCGGGCTGGATGCTGGCGCGCTCGTGGCCCTGGCGCGGGCCGGCGCCTTCGCAGGGCTGGGCGTCGACCGGCGGCAGGCACTGTGGGCGGTACGCGCCCTGGCCAGACGCCGCCACCTGACGCTGCCGGTGGAGATCGTGGACGCGCCCGTGGCATTTCCCGACCTCGACCGGTTGCAGACCATCGCGTGGGATTACGAGACCACCGGGCACAGCCCGCGGGGCCACCCTCTGGCGCCGCTGCGGCCGGCGCTGGCCGCAGCCGGCCTGCCCGATGCGCAGGCCGTCGCAGGCCTGCCCGACGGCGCCACGGTGCGCTATGCCGGTCTGGTGATCTGCCGGCAGACGCCCGGCACCGCCTCAGGGGTGACGTTCATGACCCTGGAGGACGAGACGGGGTTCGTCAACCTGGTGGTCTGGCCGCGGGTGTTCGCGCGCCACGCCCGCCTGGCGAAGACGGCGCCGCTGTTGGGGGTCACGGGCCGGCTGCAGCGGCACCACGGGGTGGTGCACATCGTCGCGCGGACGCTGTGGGCGCCCGCGCTCCCCGCCCGTCCGCCGGCGCTGGCGAGCCGTGACTTCCGCTAGCCAGTGGACGTGGCCCACGGGCATGGCGTGGAGGAGGGAGCAGCGGGCTGCTGCGAGAATCAGCCGTGGCAGACGCGGCGATCGTGCATGGACTGTCTGGGCTGCGGGCCCGACGGCCCGGGGTGGGTCCTGGCGGGCACGGGCGTCCGCGGCGGACACGGGGATCGGGACGGGCAGCCCTGCGCTGCTGGAGACGGAGGTGCACTCCATGGTGTCTGAACCGTCGCGCCGGGAGGTCGCCACGCTCGCGGGAGGATGCTTCTGGTGCCTGGAAGCCGTCTTCAGCGAGCTGCGCGGGGTCGAGCGCGTGGTCTCCGGGTACTCGGGTGGCCACGTGCCGCACCCTACCTACGAGCAGGTCTGCTCGAACACGACGGGCCACGCGGAGGCCGTGCAGATCACCTACGACCCCAGCGTCATCGCGTACCGCGACCTCCTCGACGTGTTCTTTGCCATCCACGACCCCACCACGCTGAACCGCCAGGGCCCGGACGTGGGGTCGCAGTACCGTTCGGCGATCTTCTACCATTCGCCGGAGCAGGAGGCGGTCGCCCGCCAGGTGATCGCCGAGCTGGAGGCCGCACGGCGCTACGCCGATCCCATCGTCACCCAGGTGGTGCCGTTCGAGGCCTTCTACCCGGCCGAGGACTACCACCAGCACTACTTCGCCACCCACCCGGACCAGCCGTACTGCGCCGCGGTCGTCGCGCCCAAGGTGGCCAAGTTCCGCAAGCAGTTCCTCGCGAAGCTGAAGCGGCCCGAGGGCGTGCGCACGCACCCGTGACGGGCGGCCCCGGCGACGCCGGCAGGCCGCGGGCGATCCAGGACGCCTACCCGGACCCGGTCGCCCACTGCTACGGGTGCGGCCGCCTGAACCCGGAAGGGCTGCAGCTCAAGAGCTACTGGCACGACGGCGAGGCGACGGCCGTGTTCCGGCCGCGGCCCTACCACACCGCGCTGCCGGGCTACGTCTACGGCGGCCTGCTGGCCTCGCTGGTCGACTGCCACGGCACCGGGACGGCGGCGGCCGCGGCATCGCGCGCGGCGGGGTTGGACCCCGAACGGGATCCGCCCCCGCGCTTCGTGACGGCCGCCCTGCGGGTCGAGTACCTCAAGCCCACGCCGCTCGACGCGGAGTTGCACCTGCGCGGGCGTGTCCGGGAACACACGGGCCGCAAGGTGGTCGTGGAGGTGACGGTGGAGGCCCGGGGCGAGATCACCGTCCGGGGCGAGGTGGTGGCCGTGCAGGTGCCCGAGGCCATGGCACGCCCGGGCGCGTAGCGGTCTCGACACCGCGGTGTCGGCGGGACTGGTCACTCACCGCCGGGAGCGGCGTGCGCGCCGGGCCGTGGCGACCCGGGGGCCATCGTGCGAGAGGGGGCCGGGGCACCGCGGCGAATGCTGCCTGGCGGTGCGCCTGCGCATTCCGGTGCCTTCCCTCGTGGTCCTCTGCGGCCCCGCCGGCAGCGGCAAGACCACGTTCGCGGCCCGCCACTTCCCGCCCACCGCCATCGTGTCCTCCGACCGGTGTCGCGCCATGCTGGGCGACGACGAGCGCAACCTGGCCGTCTCCCGTGACGCCTTCGAGCTGTTCCACTTCATCATCGCCCGCCGCCTGGCCCTCGGCCGCCTGGCCGTCGCGGACAGCACCGCCCTCCGGCCCGAGGCACGCCGGACCCTGCTGGAGATCGGCAGGCGCGCCGGTGTGCCGGTGTACCTCATCGTGTTCGACGTGGACGAGGAGCGGTGTTACTACCACGACACGCTGCGGGCCCGACGCGTCGGGCGTCCTGTCATTGCCCGTCAGGTGCAGGCGCTGCGGGAGGCGCTGAAGACCATTCCCCGCGAGGGCTTCGATCACGTCACCGTGCTGGACGACGCCCTCGCACGCAGCGTGTCGGTGGAACTGGTCCCGACGCCCGCCGCGCCCGGGGTGCGCCGCGAGGCGCCAGGGGACGAGGCGGCCTGCGATCAGCAGGAGAGTGCGCGTCAAGGCGGAACTGACCATCCAGGCGGGCTGGAGGACAGGGGGCCGGGATGCCGCGCGAGCCGATCCGGCGGACCATCGACGGACGTGTCCTGACGCTGGTGCAGGGTGACATCACCCACCAGCGGGTGGACGCCATCGTCAACGCCGCCAACAGCCGGCTGGTCGGCGGCGGCGGCGTGGACGGGGCGATCCGTCGTGCCGGCGGGCCCGCCATCGAGGAGGAGTGCGCGCGCATCCGTGCGGCGCAGGGCGGGTGTCCGACGGGCTCAGCGGTGATCACCGGGGCCGGTCGGCTGCCGGCCCGGTACGTGATCCACGCGGTCGGTCCGGTCTGGTACGGCGGCCGCCAGGGCGAAGCCGAGCTGCTGGCGTCGGCCTACCGCGCGAGCCTGGAGCTGGCCGCCGCCCATGGCGTCCGGACGATCGCCTTTCCGTCCATCAGCACCGGCGTGTACGGATACCCGGTCTCGCTGGCGGCCCGGGTGGCGCTTGGGACCGTGGCCGAGGTCGTGCAGGGCACGTCGATCGAGGAAGTGCGGTTCGTGCTGTTCTCGGAGCCGGATTTCGACGCATATGCCGCAGCCCTGGAGGAGGTGCTGGGTCCCATGAAGCAGGAGCCATCGCTGCACGATCGTTCGGATCGTCCGTCGACGAGCGCCCGGGGGGAGGAGCTGCTGCAGGAAGTCGCAGGCACCGCACCGGCACAGCCGGAGGGGACGGCCGGCGGGGCGGGCCAGGACGGCGCCCCGGGAGGATCGCCCGGCATGGGCGGTCAGGGGGCACAGCCACAGCAGCCGCTGTGGCAGACCACGCCCCCGGGGGGACCGGAGGAAGCGGGTGCGCCTGCGCCCACCGCGGCGCCGCGCAGGCGGGCGCAGGCGCGGCCCGCACGCAAGCCGGCCCGGGCAGCGAGACGGCGCGGCGCAACGACGCGACGACGGGGTGCCGCGGCGG
>Ga0272449_1002638_pt1 | contig 16420 bp, 14 predicted proteins | sample YNPCB0241_FD_198679 | JGI IMG/M metagenome (GOLD analysis project Ga0272449, IMG submission 198679) | Hot spring sediment microbial communities from Yellowstone National Park, WY, United States - YNP-CB-024-1 | ecosystem: Environmental > Aquatic > Thermal springs > Hot (42-90C) > Sediment...
AAGGGCACTCTGACTTTGACCTCGCGCGCCACGCCCGACGGCTTCGTGGAAGTGAGCATTACCGACACCGGCTGCGGCATCCCGCCTGACAAATTGGGCCGCATCTTCGATCCGTTCTTCACCACCAAACCCAGCGGCAAGGGCGTGGGTCTGGGGCTTTCGATCGCCTACGGCATCGTCACCAAGCACGGCGGCGACATCCGCGTGGAAAGCGAGGTCGGCAAGGGCAGCACCTTCACCGTCCGCCTGCCTGTTGCACCTGCCGCAACCCAGCCCGCCGCAACAGAGGCCGGCGAGCAAGCTTCGTGAGCGGCACCTGATCTTTCTTGCCCTGTACCCGCGCGCAGGCCACGGGTTCAGGGCTGCCCCTCGCAAGGACGCCCGGAAGCAAGCAGGTAAGGAAGTAAGGAGCTCTGCGCTATCATGCTGGCGTGGCAACCAAACGTGGCTCCCCGAAGGGAACCAGACTGGTCGGCAAGGTCACCGCAAAGGGCCAGACCACCATACCCAAAAAAGTCCGGGAAATGTTAGGAGTCCGGACGGGCGACTTCCTGCTTTGGGAGATCCAGCCCGGAGGCAAGGCCTCCGTCCGGCGCGTGCAACCTCTCGATGTGGATTACCTCCACGCACTGGAAATGACCCTCTCCGAGTGGGCGGGACCCGCCGACGAGGAGGCTTACCGTGACCTTCGACTAATTCGCCGTGGTCCGCGTGCCGTTCCCGTTCACGGATCGTGAGGCCACGAAAAACCGACCTGCCCTCGTTCTTTCCGACCCCGTTGCTTTCAACAAGGAAGCGGGCGCCTCTGTGATGGCCATGATTACTTCCGCCGCCAACCCACCCTGGCCGCCCGATTGCCCCATCACCGACCTGCACAGCGCAGGCCTCCCGGCGCCCAGCCCCCTCGTTGAAAGCTCGTTGCGACCGGAAGCCGTTCGCCTCGGGCTGAGCGGTCTTCCTACAATCTCTCCGCGTCCCTCAACCGACCTTGTACTTGCGGATCCGTTCCGCGCTCACCTCCGTGCCCATGCCCGGCGCTTCGGGGGCAGGCATCTCGCCGTGGATCAGCTTTTGCGGCCCGCTGGTTTCCATGTAAATCGCATTCGGCATCGCCAGCAGCATGTTCAGGTTCGCCGCGCCGCCCCCGTGACTGGCCACCTCCAGCCCGAACGCGTCCGCCACCGCCGCGATCTCCATCCACTCGCAAACGCCGCCCGCGCGCCGGTTGTCCGGCTGCACCACGTCGGCCCCGCGCCGTGCGATCAAGTCGGCGAACTGGTACTTAGTGTAGAGATTCTCCCCCGTGGCGATGCGGATGTCCAGCGCCGCAGCCAGCTCGGCGTAGCCCTCCATCTCGTGCGGCGGCATCGGCTCCTCGTACCAGAAGCATCCCATCTGCTGGTACAGCCGCCCTCGTCGCAGCGCCTGGTTGCGGTTGAAGGCCTGATTGGCATCCACCATCACGCGCCGGTCCCGGCCGGCCAGATCCAGCGCCAGCCGGATCCGCCGCTCGTCGTCTTCCATCGAGCCGCGGCCCACCTTGATCTTCACCGCGCGGTAGCCCTGTTCAAAGGCCTCTTCGATCGAGCGGCGGTATTGGGAAAGATCGTTGTCGTCGGGATAATACCAGCCGCACATCGAATAGACCGGCATGCGGTCGCGGCAAGCTCCCAGCAACTTGTAGACCGGCGCGCCGAGCGCCTTGCCCAGGATGTCCCAGACGGCAATGTCCACTGCGGCCAGCGCAAACTGGACGATGCCCGTCACCCCGTGATACTCCAGCGCGCGCCACAGCGCCGCGCGGATCCGGCGGGGGAAGGCGGGATCCTGCCCGATCAGCACCGGCTTGACCTCCTCCTCGAGGATGGTTTGCAAGACGCGCGGCCCGCCTTCCACGGTCCCGAACGACGAGTACGCCCAGCCCGTAATGCCTGCGTCCGTTTGCAGCCGCAACACCACCGCGCCGCTGCCGGCGCCGAATTCATGAATGGCGTCGTAATAGCGCCGCCCCGGCGGAAACCGCAGCCGGTCGGTCTCCAGGCCCGTGATCTTGATCTGTCGCGCAACCGCCGCCGACGCCGCTTCCGCCCTCGCCGCCAACGCGCATCCGCTGACCAGAAATTCCCGTCGCCGCATGGCCGATATTCTACTCACACCCGTGCCTTCGCGCGTTACACTGGCAGCGATGCAACGCAGCACCAACTGCCTGGCCAAACTCGATCGGATGAACAAGGCGCTTCGACATCAGGAGCCCGATCGCGTGCCCGTCAGCGACTTCTTCTGGAGCAGCTTCGTGGAACGCTGGCGCCGCGAGTTCGGCCTGCCGCCGGATGCCGACCTCTACCGCTACTACGATCTGGACTGGGTCGTCACCATCCCCAACATGGATCCCCACATCAAGCCGTTCGAGATCCTCCGCCAGACGCCGGAGGAAGTCGTCGTCCGCACCGGCTTCGAAGCCGTCATCCGCAAGAAATTCGACTATCCGATGCCGGCTTTTCTCGCCTTCGAAACCGACACCCTCGAGAAACTCGAAGCTTTTCCGTTCGATGACCCCTGGGATGAACGGCGGTTTTTCTCGGCTGGCGATAACCAGATCGCGGGCGTGGGCGACAGCTTCGAGCGCAACAGCCCTGCCTGGATCGAGACGGTGAAAAAGTGGCATCCCGACTTCCCCGTCTACGGCAGCGTGTGCGAAGCGCACGAAATGCTCTGGCGCATCATCGGTTCGGAGAACGTTCTGCTGTGGATCGGCCTCTATCCCGACCGCATGGCCCGCGTCATCGAACGCATCCACGAGTTCAATCTGGAGCTACTTCGCGCCGAGATTCGCGCCGGCGGCGGTTTGCTCGACGGCATCGTCACCAAGCACGGCGCCGACATCCGCGTGGAAAGCGAAGTCGGCAAGGGCAGCACCTTCACCGTGCGGCTGCCTGTAGCCCCGAGGAGCGCGACCGAGCAGGCAGCGGAGGCGGCGGCTGACCACGAAGCATGAGGCGGGCCCGGGGATGGCGATCCCGAACCGCCGCCGCTCCATCCCGGCAATTCCGGCCAGTCAGCACCCTTTGGATAGGGGTACCCGAGCCCGCTCCTCGCCGCTCAAAAGACGGGAGACAAGACCTGGCCTGACCGGGTCACCGTGAAGGGAAGCCGCACGCTCACTTCTGTCGGTTTTCCATTCACCAGAATCGGACGAAACTCCCAGCGCCGCACAGTCCCGGCAATATGGTTGATGAAATCGGATTCATGTCCCCCCGCGTGCCTTACATCCCGCACTTTGCCGTCCTCGCCGACCAAAATCTCCAGCGTAAAAACGGCTGCCGGAACACCCCCGTCGCCACCCACTCCTTGGCAGCACCCCGCTTGAGGACTGAGCTGCGGCCTTTCCAGCCGAACGGCGTTTCGCTTCAGTACGTCCCAATGTGCGATCGTGCGATCCCCTCGTTTCTTGAACGTCCAAGTCGCAGGAACTTGATCAGGGACGCCGGCCAGAGCGAAAAAGGAGGATGTTGGGTGGGGTGCGGGCCGGGCCATGATCATGCCGTTGACCACGATCAGATCCTCGATAATCCGGCCGGCAAAAACCTCCTTCCCCGCCTGCTGTATTACCAACTGGGCCCCGAACGGCATGCTGCACCAGACCGCCAGATCTCTGCCCGGCGCTGGCTGGTGCACAATGACAACCTTGCCCGGGGCCATCGTCAGCTCTGACTGGGCGAACTCTTCAAAAATGCGCACCTTCCCGCGAGTCGAGGTCCTGCTTTTGACCCAAGTGGCCGTGAGCTGAGCGCCCTCTCCCGATCCGCGCGCGTTGACGCCCACGACCCAACGCCCTCCACTCAGCTCGGTAATGCGTATTTGCAATCGGCCTTCAGGCGACAATGCCACCCAATGCTCGACCGGCTGGTAAGTGTACCGGTACACTTCCACTTGGGAATAAGCAAGGCTGTAGGAGCCCAGAACCCACGCCAAGCCGGCTCCCACAAAACCCCAGAGTTTTCTCGTTGCCATAAAGCACCTCCGCCCCTAGTAACAGTCGCCATACACAACGTGGCCCCACTCGGGGATCTCCGGGGACACGTAAACATGCCACGTGCAGCACTCCTCCCCGTCATCCGTGGCACAGCAGAACTCGGTCCAGTTGTAAACGCAGCCGCCCTCGGCGTAGCCCCAACCGCTCCACGTGCCATCCCCGAGGCCGGAACCCCCGAGGAGTGCGAGCAAAGCCGCAAGCCGCAACGTCCTCATTCTCCGTCCCATCCGTCAGAATTTCGGAGAATTTCGGACCCATCGTCCGGAACTCCCGCTGTCATGGAATATCGCACTTTTTTTGTGTGTCAAGCTTTTTTTACCAAAAACCAGCCCATTTCCAGTCGGCTGACGTTGTGACAGACCGGCAGACGGCGCTCTTGTGAGTTGCCGCGATTCCGTTTGACTACCGGAACGACAGTCGCTGAAGCGCTAACTCGTTTTGCGTTTTGACCCAGGTGTGGCGCCGGCTACGCGACTGCAATATCAGCTCTCTTTTTTGGCGAGAGAGTCGGAGCAGGGCTTGCGAATCCTGGCGGAAGTCTTGCTTTTTCCGCTCGATGGACCAGCGCAGCCGGCTCCGGCAGGTCTTCCTGAACCCGCTCTTGCAGGCTCGCCTGCCGGGCCAGCTCAGCTCGGCCTTGATCTCTTCCAGCAGACGCACCACCGCGCCGCTGCCGGCGCCGAATTCATGAATGGCGTCGTAATAGCGCCGCCCCGGCGGAAACCGCAGCCGGTCGGTCTCCAGGCCCGTGATCTTGATCTGTCGCGCAACCGCCGCCGACGCCGCTTCCGCCCTCGCCGCCAACGCGCATCCGCTGACCAGAAATTCCCGTCGCCGCATGGCCGATATTCTACTCACACCCGTGCCTTCGCGCGTTACACTGGCAGCGATGCAACGCAGCACCAACTGCCTGGCCAAACTCGATCGGATGAACAAGGCGCTTCGACATCAGGAGCCCGATCGCGTGCCCGTCAGCGACTTCTTCTGGAGCAGCTTCGTGGAACGCTGGCGCCGCGAGTTCGGCCTGCCGCCGGATGCCGACCTCTACCGCTACTACGATCTGGACTGGGTCGTCACCATCCCCAACATGGATCCCCACATCAAGCCGTTCGAGATCCTCCGCCAGACGCCGGAGGAAGTCGTCGTCCGCACCGGCTTCGAAGCCGTCATCCGCAAGAAATTCGACTATCCGATGCCGGCTTTTCTCGCCTTCGAAACCGACACCCTCGAGAAACTCGAAGCTTTTCCGTTCGATGACCCCTGGGATGAACGGCGGTTTTTCTCGGCTGGCGATAACCAGATCGCGGGCGTGGGCGACAGCTTCGAGCGCAACAGCCCTGCCTGGATCGAGACGGTGAAAAAGTGGCATCCCGACTTCCCCGTCTACGGCAGCGTGTGCGAAGCGCACGAAATGCTCTGGCGCATCATCGGTTCGGAGAACGTTCTGCTGTGGATCGGCCTCTATCCCGACCGCATGGCCCGCGTCATCGAACGCATCCACGAGTTCAATCTGGAGCTACTTCGCGCCGAGATTCGCGCCGGCGGCGGTTTGCTGGACGGCATCGTCATCTGGGGCGACGTGGCCTACCACAAGGGAACGCTGTTCTCGCCCGAGTACTGGCGCAAGCATTTCAAACCGGGCGTCAAGGCCATGGTCGAGCTTTGTCACCAGCACGGCCTGCCCGTCATCTATCACGGCTGCGGCAATGTGAGTCGGATTTTCGAGGACTTCATCGAGATCGGCGTGGACGCCTACAATCCGCTGGAGGCCAAGACCGGGCTGGATGTGGTCGAGCTGCGGCGCCGTTACGGCCACCGCATCGCTTTCTGCGGCAACATGGACGTGCGGCTGTGGGCCGAAGCCCCGCCTGAGGAGCTGGAACGCGTCGTCCTTTACAAGCTCAATGCAGCCAAGGGCGGCGGCTACATCTTTCAGTCCGATCACTCGGTGCCGTCCAACGTACCGCCGGCCAGCTACGACTTCGTGGTGCGTTTGGTGCGGGAACGTGGCCGCTATCCCCTGGATCTCGGCCCGTACGATCTGCCCGACGTGAACTGAGGGGGACGGCTTTCGCAGTTACGCCAGTTCGGCCTTGATTTGTTCCAGCAGACGCACCGCCGCGCGGATGTCGGCCAGCCGCTGCTCCTGATCTTCCACTTCGCGCTCGATGTTAAGCGTGCCGCGATAGCCGAGCTGTTTGAGTTTCTGGATGAAGCGCCGGATCCCTACCGAGCCTTGCCCCAACGGGCGTTCCGTGCCCAGCGCGCCGGGACGGTCGCGCGGCGGCCAGTCCCCGTCTTTGCAGTGCACGGAAATCACGAGTGGCCCCAGCAGGTCCAGCGCCTCGATCGGGTCTCCCGTCCCGTAAAGAATCATGTTGGCCGGATCGAAGTTGATCCGCACGTTGGGGCGCGCCACGTCCTCGATGAACCGCAGCAGCACCCGCGCCGGCTCCTGTCCTGTCTCCAGCGCGAAGGTTTGGCCGTGCCGCGCCGCGTAGTCGGCGACGCGCCGGACCATTTCCCGGACCGCCTTGTAGTCGGGGTTAGCCGGATCCTCGGGAATGAAACCGATGTGGCAGGCGATGGAAGGCACGCCCAGCGCCGCCGCGAAATCACTGATGGCGTAAGTGCGCGCCTCGCGTTCGGCTCGCGTGGCCTCGGGGATGAAACCCACCGTGCGCTGCACCGTAGGTATGTCCGCGTAACTCTCCCCGTCATAGGCAGCGAACACCGTAACCAGAGTGAACTGCTCGGCCTCCAGCGCCTGTTTCCACGCTGCCGTGACGGCATCGTTCAACGGCATCGTGCCCGGGATGCCCAACTGCCCGCAGCGAACGCCCAGTGACTTCACTTCCTGAAGCGTAGTCGCCGGATCGCCTCCCGCCCAGAACATCACGCCAATTTCCAGGGGCTCAGGTTGTTGCATAAAAACGTTTCTCCCTCGGGACCCGTCCGCCTTCCGAGGATTGCTCGCGGCGCGCGGGTCACCCATCCGCGTACCCAGTCAATTATATTGAGCGCCGGAGGCCGGCGGCGCGGGCGAACTTTGGACCAAACTGCGGTTCAGGACGCCCGCTTCGCTGTGAAAGGCACTCCGCGGCGGCGCCCCTCCACCGTACGCGTGCCGCGCAATTCGTCGCCGGATACCGTCCCTTCCCACAGCCACTTCTGATCGCCCTTCCGACCGCGCTGCACCGTCGTGAAGGAAAAGCGATCGCCTTCCACCTTGCCGTTCTCGATTGTCATCGTTACCGGCCGGCGCCCGGTGGTCAGCGTTACCGTACCCGTGAGCTGGTTACCCTGGACCTTGAAATCCATCGTCACTTCGACGGTCTCCATCTGTCCTTTGCTGCTCTTGCGTTCCAGCTTGGCGACCCACTTGCCATCGAGCGAGGCAGCCGCGGCCGATACAATTGCGAAGCAAAGCAGAATTCCGGTTAGCAATGCACGTCTCATGGGGTCCAGAACCTCCTTCCAACAATTAGAACGCAATTCTCGAAAGCCTGTTGCGCCCGTCCGAAGCGGCGGGCTCTCCTGCGGCCCTCCCGGGTGGGGGTGACTCCACAAGCTCGAAGCGCACCCGCCTCCACGGGCCAGCTCCGATCATAAAAAATTAATCTCGTAATCAGGCACTGCACTATACTGAAAACATTCATGCTCTTCGCGGTGGATGCGCACGCCATCGGATGCAGGTTGACCGGCAACGAAGTTTACATTCGCAACCTGCTCACGGCCATGGCGGACCTGCCCGGCGACTGGCAGCTTCTCGCCTACGTTTCGCGGCCTGAAGCCGAGGGCATGCTGCCGTCCAGGTTCCGCCGCGCCCGCGTGTCCCCCAACCCCTTCGTGCGCCTCGGCGCAGACCTGCCCCTGCGGCTCCGACGCGATCGCCCCTCGCTTCTTCACGTACAGTACACGGCCCCGATCGCCTGCACCGCTCCGATCGTGGTCACGGTTCACGACGTCAGTTTCATCGAGCATCCCGAGTTTTTCCCGCGCTGGCGCGCCCGCCAGCTCCGGCTCACGGTTCGCCGTACGGTGGCGCGGGCGGCCCGGGTGCTCACCGGCAGCGAGTTCTCGGCGCGCGCCATCGCCCGGCACTACGGCAGCCTGGCCCCCGAAATCGCCGTGATTCCCAACGCTGCGTCGCCGCTCTTCCGGCCCGTCTCGCGGGAGACCGCCGCCGCTTTCGTGCGCTCCCGCTTCGGGATCAGCTCGCCGTTTCTGCTCTGCGTGGGCGATCTGCAGCCGCGCAAGAACCAGCTCGGTCTGATCCGCGCCTTCGCCGCCCTGCTGCGCCTGTTACCGGACCGCGACCTGCGATTGGTCCTGGCGGGGAAACCCACCGCTTTCGCTTCCCGGATTCATGAAGCCGTGCGGTCCTCGGGCGCCGCCGAGCGCATCCACCTGCTCGGCTTTGTCAGCGACGAGGAACTGCTCTATCTTTACAACGGATGCGAGCTGTTCGTCTTTCCTTCGTGGTACGAGGGCTTCGGCCTCCCGCTTCTGGAAGCGATGGCTTGTGGCGCCCCGGTCGCTTGCTCGAACCGTTCCGCGTTGCCCGAGGTGGCCGACGCCGCCGCCGTGTTCTTCGATCCGGCTTCCTGCGAGGATATGGTGCGCGCCATGCGCGACATTCTGCGCGAGGACGAACTGCGCGCACGCCTCAAGCGGCTCGGCCTGCAACGCGCCGCCCAGTTTTCCTGGCGCCGCACCGCCGAGCGCACCCTGGCCGTCTACCACGCCGTCTGCAATGCCGAATTCCGTCCCTGCCGGGAGGACGTTGCTCTCGCCCCCCTGCGGCGCCGACCATGATCCGGATCGCCCTTTGCCTCGCTCTCCTGGGCCTGCCTGCCCCCGCCCAGAACCTAGCGGAGGAGACGCTCAACTACACCATCAACTGGCCCAGTGGCTTGAGTCTGGGGGAAGCCACCCTGCGCGCCCGCCAGGCCGGTGAGCGCTGGGAGGTAGAGTTCGTTCTCGATGCCGCCATTCCGGGGTACGTGATCCAGGACCGCTACCGTTCCATCCTCCGCCCCGGTCTTTGCTGCCTGGAGCTGGAAAAGCAGTTCCAGCACGGCAACAAGAAAGGTCGGGAACGCACCAGCTTCGACGCAGAGCGCGGCATCGCAATACGCGAAACCCTTGGCGGCGGGGGCAAAAGCGAAATCTCGGTGCCCGCTTGCCCGCGCGATGCCCTCGGTTTCCTGCTGCATCTGCGGCGCGAACTTCAACAGGGGCGCTTGCCCGCGGCGCAGCAGGTCTTCTTCGGCGCTCGCTACGAGGTGAGCCTCGAATACCGCGGCTTCCAGACCGTGCCTGTCAATGAAATTCCCACCCAGGCCGACCGTTTCTCGGCGCGCGTGAAAGGCCCTGCCTCCGAGCACTCCATCGAGATCTACTTCGCGCGGGATCCGGCCCGGACCCCCGTCCTCGTTCGCGTCCCCTTTCCGCTGGGAATCTTCTCCATGGAGCTGGTACGCTGACGATGCGCGTGGCAATGGTCTCGCCCTTGCCCCCGTCCAAAAGCGGGATTGCCGATTACGCCGCCACTCTGGCGGAACACTTGCGCGAGTTGCTCGATCTGGAACTGATCGGCGCTGCGTCTCCGAACTTCGATCCCGGCCGCTACGACGTCATCCTGTATCAAATCGGGAACAATCCCTGGCACGACTTCGTCTATGAGCTGGCGCTGCGCCATCCGGGCGTGGTGGTTCTTCACGAGGCCAACCTCCACCATCTCATCGCCGAACTGACCATCCGTCGCGGCGACTGGGACGGCTATTTGCGCGAGCTGGAATACAACGCCGGCCCGGAGGCCGTGGCGTACGGGCGCCGCGTGCGTGCGGGCGAAGTGGGACCCGATTACGACGGTGTCCCCATGCTGCGCCGGTTGCTGGAGCGTGCCAAGGGTCTCGTCGTGCACAGCCGCTATGTTGCCGACCAGGCGCGCAAGGCCGGCTTCCTGGGGCCGATCGCGCAGATCCCTCACGGCGCCTGGCTGCCTGCCGCCGACCGCATGGCTTACCGCAGCCGCCTCGGCTTGGACGAAACCACACCGCTCGTCGGCATCTTCGGGCACCTCAAGCCGTACAAGCGCATCCCGGAATCTCTACGGGCCTTCCGCCGCCTGATCCGGCTCGAACCGCGAGCCAAAATGATCCTGGCCGGTGAGCCGCACCCTGACCTTCCGGTGGCTTCCCTGCTCCGCTCTCTCGATCTGGAAGCTTCCGTGCGGTTGCTCGGTTTTACTCCCATCGAAGATTTCACGGGTTACATGGCCGCCTGCGACGTCGTGCTTAACTTGCGGTATCCGACGGTGGGAGAAACCTCGGGAAGCTTGCTGCGCGCGCTGGGCCTGGGCAAGCCGGTTCTGGTTTCCGACGTGGGCGCTTTCTCGGAGCTGCCCGATGAGATCTGTTTGAAAGTCGCCGTCGGCCCAGGCGAGGAAGACCTGATCTTCGAGTACCTCAACCTGCTGGTTTCGCGTCCCGACCTGGCCCGGGTTCTCGGGGAACGCGCCCGCCGCTGGGTCGAGCGTGAGTGCAACTGGCCCCTGGTCGCACGGCGCTACGCCACGTTTCTTCAGGCGGTCGTCGAAGGGCGCCAGTGGGTTCCGCCCCAGCCAGCGCCGCCGCCGGAGCCTCCGCCTACCGTTCCCTCGCCACCCAAAAGCGACTACGTGCTCGCTTGGACGCCCGCGCCCGAAGCGCGCCAGTACGTGGAAACTCATCGCACACGACTGGAAATCATTCTTGCCATGACCCCGGCAGGCGGCCCTCAGGACCGCATTCTGGAGATGGGCGCTTACCTGCAAATCACGCCCGCCCTGAAAACTCGGCTCGGCTACGGCGAAGTCCGCGGCTGCTACCTCGGACCCGCGGGCCACACAGAGCACCACGAGCTGGTGTCCGAAGAGGGCGAAAGCTTCCAGTGCGATGTGGATCTGTTTGACGCCGAGCAGGACCCCTTCCCTTACCCGGACGGCTGGTTTACCACCGTACTGTGCTGCGAACTGCTCGAGCACCTGGCGCGCGATCCCATGCACATGATGGTCGAGATCAACCGCGTTCTTCGCCCCGGCGGCCATCTTCTGCTCACCACGCCCAACATCGCCTCGCTGCGGTCCATCGCCGCGATCCTGCAAGGTTACCACCCCGGTTTGTTCACGCATTACGTACATCCCGACAAGGCGGCTATGGAACCGCGCCACTACCGGGAATACACGCCAACCGAGATTCGCCGGCTGCTCGAGGATGCGGGCTTCACCGTGATCAAACTGGAGACCGGCCCTTATCGCGAGCAGCCGCGTCCCGAGTGGCTTTGGGTGGTCCATCTGCTCGAACGTTACCGTCTGCCGAAGGATCTGCGCGGTGAAGCGATCTATGCGCTGGCTCGCAAGTCCGGCCCTGTCCGCGTGCGGTATCCGGAGTGGCTTTACACCGGAGGTGAGCGGTGAGCCTGCTCCTTCCTCGCTTCGAGGTTTCCCTCGAGGAACGGGCTCGTCGGCTGCAGGTGATGGTCGAGGTGCGCAACGAGTCTTCGCAGCCGTGGGCCGGCGAGGACGGCTTCGCGCTGGGCTATCAGATTTTCGATGCGGAAACCGAGACCCTTATCGTAGACGGCCCGCGGATTCCCTTCGAACCGCCGCTTTCCCCGGGTGAGCAAAGATCTTTCCTCGTCACGATCGAACTGCCGCGCGAGCCCGGCGCTTACCGTATTTTCGTCTCCGTGCTTCAGGAAGGGGTCTGCTGGTATTACGATCGCGGCTCGCCGTTCCTGCTCATCGAGGCGCAGGTGGCGGGCGGTCTGGCGCGCATGGTCCGCAGCCGGATCGTCACGCAAGCGGCCTTGCGCCGCGAGCGCTGGCTGCGGGCCTTCCAGCGCGCCCTCACTTATCCCGTTCTTGCCATCTGGCGCAACCGCAAGCTCATCCACGCCATGGTCCGCCGCGATATCCGGGCCCGCTATCGCGGCTCTTTCATGGGACTGTACTGGACGGTTCTCAACCCGCTCCTTTTGATGCTCACTTACTTTTTCGTGTTTGGCATCGTTTTGCGCGCCCGCCTGGGTTCCGATCCCAGCCGCGCAGGCTTTGCTCTCTACTTTCTGGCGGGCATGCTGCCCTGGCTTCCTTTCAGCGAAGCGGCCGGGCGCGCACCGTGGGTGATCCTGGAGCACAGAAACTTCGTCAAGAAACTCGTCTTCCCGGTGGAGACGCTGCCGTTCAACCTGGTGGTCGCCGGACTGGTTACCGAGGGTTTCGCGCTGCTGTTATTTCTGATCGGTCTCGTCCTGTTACGCGGGACCGCGCCGCTCACTGTCTTTTATCTTCCCCTCCTGCTGGCCCCCCAGTTACTATTTACCGCCGGCCTTTGCTGGTTCCTTGCCGCTCTCGGAGTTTACTTGCGCGACCTGGGCCAGGTCATCGGTTTTATTTTGACGCTCTGGTTTTTCCTGACGCCGATTTGTTACCCGCTGGAATCGTTGCCGCGGGAAGCCTTGCCGGTGCTTTCGAAAAACCCCATGTTCGTGCTGGTGCAGGGCTACCGCGCGATTCTGCTGGAGAATCGTCCTCCGCAATGGGGACCCTTGTGGAAACTGTGGGTAGTCTCCGCGCTCGCCTTTTTCGGCGGCTACGCGTGGTTTTACAAGCTCCGCAAGAACTTCGCGGACGTAATTTGAGATCGGGCGTGCGAACTCAGTTTCGCGCCGGAGCGAAGTAACCCTGGGCCAGCTCGGGCTTGGCCTCCAGCGCCTTGCTCCAGCAAGCCCGCGCTTCTTCCAGTCGCCCCAGCTCGCGCATGACGTGGCCGAGGTTCAGCAAGGCTTCGGCGAAGTCCGGCTGCTCTTCCAGAGCCTCGCGGTATCGCTCCGCCGCCGCCTCCGGCTGCCCAGTCTTCTGGAGCAGTACGCCGGCGTTGTAAAGGATCTCGGGCGAGCGTTCACCCAGCGCAATCAAGCGCTCGTGATACTCGAGCGCTTCGTCGAGATTGTTCCGCTGCAAGCTGATGGCCGCCAGACCCCGCAGCGCATCCACCGATTTCGGTTCCCACTCGAGAACCTGCTCATAGGCCGCCTGCGCAAGGTCCAGCTCTCCCAGCTTCCAGTAGGCCAGTCCGAGGTTGAGTTGCGCTTCCACCCATTTGGGCCGCAGCTTCAAGCAGTTTTCGAAAGTTTCGGCACTTCGCGCATAGTCGCCGCGCTCCAGTTGCATCAGACCCAGGCGGAAGCAGGCTTCCTCGGACTTGGGATTCCGTCTGTAGATCTCGGCGTAGGTTTTTTCGGCCTGGGCGAAATCGCCCGATTTCTCGAGCGCGAGGGCCAGGTTCCACAGGGCCGTGGTCCCGCTGGGATCCAGCTTTGCGGCTTGTTCGTGCGCCTGGCGGGCGCCCGCCGTGTCGCCCAGTTCCTGCCGGACCAGACCCAGGTTGGTCCACGCCTCCGCGGATTCCGGCCTGAGCCGCACAGCCTCTTCATACGCCTCTGCGGCCTGCTCGAAGCGTCCGGCTTTCTGGTGCGCAAGCCCCAAGTTGTACCAGCCTTCGAAATGCTCGGGCGCCAGGGCGGTCAGCGTGGTGCAGTATTTCGCCGCCAGCTCGTAATCCTCGCAGGCGAAAGCCCATGCCGCCAGGCCCTCCACTGCGGCCACCGACTGCGGGTTGATTCCCAGCAACTGGTCCGCGGTGTCTCGAACCAGCTCGTGATCTTTCCTGGCCAGGCCCAGTGCGATCAGGTTCGTCAGCGCTTCTTCCGATTTGGGGTTGATTTCCAGCACACGCCGGTAAAGCTCGATGGCCTCTTGGGCGCGGCCCTCCTGCTGGAGCGCCACCGCCTTGCCGAACAGCGCCGGCTCCCAGTCCGGCCGCGCTTGCAATACCTTGTCGAAAGCTGCAACCGCCGGCTTGTGCATGTTCAGATGAAGCAGGCACACGCCCAGCCCCAGCTGCGCTTCCACCCGCTCCGGGTCTGTCTCCGACGCCTTCTTGTAATGCTCCGCCGCTTCTTGCCATCGCTCCAACCGCTCCAGGCATACCGCCAGATTGAACCACGCGTCGGCATCGCCGGGCTTCAGTTTCAGCAATTCGCGGAAACTCGCAGCGCTATCCTCGTAGCGTTTGAGTTCGAACTGGATCTGCCCCATGGCCTGGAAAATCTCGGCGCTCCGCTCTCCCTTGGCGAGCGCCCGCTCCAGTTCCTTGAGGGCTTCCTCCGGCTTGCCTTCCAGATGCCTCGCCACGGCCCGGGCCAGTGCGACCGAGGCCATAGCCGTTTGCTTGCTGGTCTCTTCAGCATTCCGCCCCTTTCCTGCGGGTGCTGCTGCGGCGGGGTTGCGTGCGCTCATGGTCCGTATTCCTCCCTTTGACTTGGCGCCAGATATGAACAGAGTTTACCCAAAAAATCGTTCTGGTGCGCAAGCCTGACCCAGAACAGTTGGGCCCGGTCTCCTGGGTCTGCGAAAAATCCTATCGCGCCTTGTCGGAACCGCTCATCGCGCCAGAAATCCGTCAATTGTTCGGCAATCCACGTGGTGAAGCCGTCTCCGCGCACCTGGACACGCACGCGCACCGGAGATCCCTGATGAATCCTCACCCGGACGGGCACCTGCACTTTTTCCTGTTCGCGACCCGCCACCACCACGGAGCGCACCAGCATCACCGTCGGTAGCGGTCCCGGCTTTACCACTGTCAGCTTCATCGAGTAGTAATTGTCCGGGTCCGAGGCGCGGTACACCCAACCCAGCGTCTTGCCGCTCACCTGGCCCAGAAACTCGAACTGATAATCCGTCAGCTTCCGCGTGGGGCGCCACAAGGCTAGCTGCCCAATCTCGACGTAGCCGCCCGGCTGCCGCTTCCAGGTTTCGCTCCATCCCGCGGCGCCCATCCATGCTCTCAGTCCCTGGCTGAAGTCTTCATGCAACTCGATGGCAGCGCGCTGCTCCAGCTTGTTCGCGATCGCCTCGCCCGCCACCGCCCAAATCAGCAAGCCCAGCCCGATTACCAGAGCCACCGACGCCACAGCCGCCCGGAGCGCCGTCGGCAATCCCCGCCAGACGTTGAACAACTGGCGCCAGATGGGCGGCGTCGGCGGCAGCTCGAACTCCACCGTGATCAGCGACCCAACGCCGGCCGGGCGTTTGCCTCGCGTCTGCCACAATGGCTCGAGACTCAAGTGCCGCGCAGGCGCCACGCCCGCTTTCGGCTTAGGCCCGACTTCGCGAACCGGGTATCTTGCGAATGAGTGCGCTACCCTCAGCGTCACGCCAGTTTGCGGCACGGCGGACCTGGGCGGCGCAGGGCTCAGGTCCGCGGGGGTCTTTTCTGTGAGCTCCAGGCGCGCCGCTCGCGGCGCCACGACTTTCAGATCCTGCAACCCACCCAGGCGAGCACGGCCTTCGGGCACCACCATTGGATGCGGCCTCGCCGGCCTCACGCCCACCAGCGGATCGCCGGGCCCCTGGCTTACTGCCCGAATCTGTGCAGGCCCGGCGGCCACCAGGGGCAGCGCCGCGCACGCTTCCACCCCAGGCGTGCCGATCCCCAAGCGCGAGGCGCCAAGCCGCAGCTCGAGCGCCGCAGCGAGCCAGTCCGCGCTCCGCCCGCTGGATGCCGGCTTCGCGACCTGCGGCCGCAACAAATCCGGCCCCTTTTGTTCGGCGAACCCGATCCCTGCAACCGCGGCTGGAACGCTGCTCCGCGGGTAGCACACCGGGAAGGAGAGAGCTTTCCAGTGGCTGGCCGTGGCCCCTATTGCTTCGGGCCGGGCGGGCCTCCGAAGCTCCAGATCCAGGCAGCCTGCCGCGGCCAGCGCAACGCGTGGCTCAGCCTCGACTCGGGGGACGCAGGCCGCCGACACGGACGGAACAGGCCCAGCCACCACGGGCCTCGCCAGCAGGCCGGCACCTGCCACGGCGATCGCGGGCGATATCGCCGGAGGAGACGGCACGTCTCCCACCGTCAGGGTCCGGGCCTCCCGGCACGGCGCGACTGGCGCCGCCGACCCAAGGGAGTGCGGTTCGCCGACAAGCTGTGCCTCGGGTGCGGAGAGCACGGCGCGCGGCTCGGGCAGGCTGGGCGTGCCCACGCTCAGGCTCGTGGCAACGGCGGGACCCGCACTTACGCAGGCGCTTAAATCCACGGGCGGCGCCGGGAAGGTCGCTCCGCTCGGAGCAGGCGCGGCTGGCAAGGCCTTCACCCCCGGGGCTGGAACGGTCGCGGGCGGCGCCTTTGCAGGTTCCGCTGGAAGCTCTGGCAAGCGCATCGCCATCGCAGGCAGCGCTACGCTCACCGTGAGTGCGGCGCCGCTGCCAACACCGAGAGAGACCAGCGACGCAGGCGGCGGGACCTCCGGGCGGAACCAGTGCGGAACCGTGAGACCTCGATG
>Ga0272449_1002640_pt1 | contig 16390 bp, 16 predicted proteins | sample YNPCB0241_FD_198679 | JGI IMG/M metagenome (GOLD analysis project Ga0272449, IMG submission 198679) | Hot spring sediment microbial communities from Yellowstone National Park, WY, United States - YNP-CB-024-1 | ecosystem: Environmental > Aquatic > Thermal springs > Hot (42-90C) > Sediment...
TGCAGCAGTAGCTCCCCCGGCCGCAGCCGCTCGTGCCCCTGGCTTTTCTCCCAGTCCCTCAGGGCTTGGTTGGTGAATTGAGCCACCTTCTCGGCCACCGTGGAGGCCGGGGCCAGCTCAAACCTGGCCTTGAGGTGCGCGGTCTGTACGTGGAGCACGTCCCGGCCAAGAAGGGTGGCGGCGTCCTTCCCGCGCTTCTTTCGCCGAACCAGCCGGAAGGTACCTACCTAAAGGCGCGTACCGGACCGCCTTCCCAGCGGCCAGCACCTCGGCCAGGATGTCCAAACATGCGCGGGTCTCACGAATCATGTAGTGACCGCGCCGAGCCACCGTCCGGTGTACATCACGGGTGCCAAACACTTGCGAGTTTCCAGACCGCCGCACGGTTCAATCCACCTCCTTCTGGAAAGGCACTTCTGCCGCCGCCGCGTCAAGCCCCGGTGTGCCGTCCGGTGTGCCTCCCGGTGTGCATGCTCCCCTCGCGAAGCCTTGATTTGCGCGGCTTTGCGGGCCTTCGTCTGGTCGGAGCGACACGATTTGAACGAATGCGCCCCTTCCAAAGCCCGCTTATTTCAAGTCTTTCGCCGCAGATGCAGATGTGGCGAAGGTCGTGCACGCGGATGTGGTCGATGCCGGCCTTCCTGAGGGCGCGGTTGAGGGTCTTCCTCACCGCGCTTTCCTTCAGCGGCCGGCCGTCGGAGGCCCTGAAAACCAGGTCGGCGCCGCGGCGCAGGGGCGTGACCGGGCTCTCGGCCTGGCTCCGGCGGTGCTCCCGCAGGAGTGCGACCGTCTCCGGATCCAACCTGATCGCCCTCACGGCGGCGTCGGTTTTCGTATCCTTCAGGGTTCGCCGCCGCAGGTCGACCGACTGGCAGACGGTGGCCGTCCCGTGCGCCAGGTCCACGTCCCGCCACCTCAGGGCCAGGACCTCGCCCAGGCGCAGGCCCGTCAGGCCCAGCAGGCGAATCACCAGGTGGTGCTTGTAGTGCCGCGCGGCATCCAAGAGCCTTTCCAGCTCCTCGCGCGTCAGGACGCGCTTCTCGGTGCGGGGTACCTTTGGCGTCCGCAGGCCCGCCGTGGGGTTTGACGGCAACATGCCCCAACCCACGGCCTGCCGCAACGCCGTCCTCAGGGTCGCGTAGGAGTCCCGCACCGTGCGGGCCGACCCCGTAAGCTTTGCCAGGGCCTCCTGGAGCGTGCCCGCCGTGAGACCCCACAGCGAAAGGTGCCCGGCCGCGGCCTTGAGCCGGCGGACGTGCCATTCGTAGTTCTCCCACGTCCGCGCCGCCACTTGCCTCTGATCCGCATGAGCCACAGGTCCAGGTACTCCGCCAGCGTCATCGCCGCCCGCCGCGGCCCCGAGACCCGCGGCCGGTGCGCCACCTCCAGCTCCACTGCCCGGCGCTGAGCCTCCCCCTTTGTGCCTTTGAAGGTCTCGATCCAGTACTTCTTCTTCCCGTCCGTCCCGCGGCCGAGGCACACCCTGACCTCGTAGCTACCCGGTACCCGGATACGGCGCTGAGATAGCCTGAGGGCGCCCAGACGCCCCTGTGCGACCAGCTCGTAGACATAGCTCTTCCGGACCCTCAGGAGGCGCGCTACCTCGGGAACGGTGTAATTCTCACGACGGTATCACCCCTTCACAAACATGCTTTCCGTATATACAATGGAGATGCGAGGGATAAGAGTGCGTAAAGTAAGACGCTTTGAATGGGACCGGGGCAACATCCACAAGCCGGCGAAGCACGGCGTGAGCTTTTTACAACCGGCCCCTGTTCAAAAGGACACACACCGGCCGCTACCTGGCCCTGGGCGTGACGGACGCCGGCAGGTACCTGCTGGTGGTCTTCGAGTACCGTGCCGGCGCCGTGAGAGTCGTCACAGCCAGGGACATGAAGAAGAGCGAACGCCGCTATTACTTGAGGGAAAGAGGTGAGTAAGATGACGGAGCGCAGGCTCCCCGACTTCAAGACCGCAGAGGAAGAAGCGGCCTTCTGGGAAACCCACTCCGTGGTGCCTTACCTGGAGCAGCTGGAAGACGCTGAATTCGAGGTCGTCAGGCCCAGGAAAAGGCAGGTGTCCATACGCTTCGACCCGGCCATTCTGGAGCAGGTCCGGCGGGTGGCCCGTGCCAGGGGCGTGCCCTACCAGACGCTGATCCAGCTCTGGGTGGCCGAGAAACTGGCGGAGGTACAGAAGTGACCGTAACCCGAAGCCTGAAAACCCGGATGTGCTTTGAACTTCCCGGCGCCTCGAAGGTATTTATGCAGAAATCGCCTACCGCACGAAGTGCCCGGGTCTGGTGAGACCCGCCGCCCGCTTGGCCAAAACGTGGGCCTCGAGGTGCCGCGTATGCTCGGCGCTGCTTTTGTGCCGGTGGCGTTTGGGTCGTCGAGACCGTTCCGAGGCGGAAGGCCGCTCCCACGGCAGGAAGAGCATGGGCCTCGGAGCGACCTTCCGTTCGTCGGAGGAGAGGTCGGCCAGCCGTGCGGCCATGCACCTGCTTTGCGGTGGAATCCACTCGGTAGGCTCCCACTGGATCGTTCCACATCTGGCGCAGATAAGCTGGGCCATGCCATCCCCGGTGTGATACCCGGTAAATCTCATATCCACCCGGGGGCACCGCTTTACACGCTGGTTTACCGGGAAGAGAGCGTGCGGCGGTTGGGGTTTGATCCGAGTCAGGTTCGGGCTTCCGCGCGCCTCGGCCCCCTGCCACCCGGCAGCGCAGCCGAGGCCCTGGCCCTGGGCCTTTACCTGGCCCTGGCCTTTGTTCTGGCCGGCGCGGTGTACGCCTCGGCCTGCCGGGCCCTGAGGGTGCGGGAGATGACGTTGGTGTGGGAGTTGGGCCTGGGCGTGCTGGGGAGGCTGGCAAGGGCCCACCGCCCGGCGGCGTGAGTCTTGGACGGCGTTCGGTACCGGTCTTGAACAGCAATGCGGGAGGGTTTTCGGTGGTTCTCTTTGCCGTCATCCTCGCCGGCGGGGGTGGCGAACGCTTTTGGCCTCGAAAGGGTTCTGGTGGTGACGGACCGCGCGTCACCCGGCGGTCACGCCGGGCGTGCGGGACACCTTCATCTTCGAGTAGGAGTTTTCAGGGCCCGGCCAGACCCTTGCAGGGCCGGGGTGGGGGTGGTATACTGAGGTAAGGCAATTCTTACTTTCAGTGCGGAGGCGAAGGAATGAACGGGAACGTGGTGCGCTTGAGCAGTAAGGGTCAGCTGACCCTCCCGGTGGAGGTCAGGCGTAAATTGGGCCTCAGACGGGGGGCCAGGCTGCTGGTAACCCTGGACCGGGACGAGATCAGAATCAAGGAACTGAAAGAAGAAGGGTGGCCCGTCTTCACGCCGGAAAGCACGTTTTTCAGCCTCATGGGTTCTTTTAGCGGTCCGGAGGATCTGGCCGCAAACCACGACCGCTATCTGGCGGAGGGCCGGCGGTGAGGCTGGTGTTTGTGGACACCTCGGGCTTTGCGGCCGCCATGAACGCGCGGGACAGACACCACGAGGAGGCAAAGGCCGTCTTCCGAAAGCTGGCCGCGGAGAGGGGCGTTCTGGTAACCACTAACTACGTCCGGGCGGAAGCCCACGCCCTTTTGCTGGCGCGGGCCGGTAGGGAGCTTGCCCTTCGGTTCCTGGAAGAGAGGTCCTGGGCCGTGGAATGGGTGGACCGGGAGGACGAAAAGAAGGCGATGGAGATTTTGCGTCGCTTCCGCGACAAAGATTTTTCCCTGACCGATGCCACCAGTTTTGCCGTCATGGAGCGCCTGGGAATTCGGGAGGCAGTTTCCTTTGACCGGCACTTCTCCCAATACGGCGTGAGGACGGTGAGCGCCGAGTGAGGATTCGTTGGTTTTGCGGCGCACCGGTGTCGTGGGGCACACCTGGGAAGCGATGAACCACACTGTCCGCCGGTCTCTGTTTCTTTGGCTCCCGGTCCTCTTCTGGCTGGCTGTAATCGCCCATTTCTCAGGCCAGCCATTCTCCAAGCAGGACCTGGCCCCGGTGCTCCAAAGATACCCCCGACTCGTGCAGGCCGTTACGGCCCTGCCCGAGGTGCAGTTCCGCTACGCTGGGTCCGTACTCAACAACCGGCGCGATCCCGTGCGCTTCCTGCAGTTCATTTTGCGCAAGGCCGCCCACCTGTTTCTTTACGGCATGTACGGCCTCTCCTTGATGCGCGCCCTGGCCGGGAGCGGTCTCATTGGCGCAAGGGGCTTTGGCTTGGCCGCCATCCTGGTGGTGCTAGTGGCTATGCTGGACGAGCACAACCAGGCCCGAATCGCGGGTCGGAGCGGTCGGCCGGAGGACGTGGCCCTGGACTTCGCGGGGTTTTTGCTTTTCTGCAGCGTAATCTGGGGGTGCGCTTTGGGAAGGCAGTGCTGGAGATCGGCGGCCCGCCGGGCCCCCCCGGCGGTCCCTCGGCGCGGCCCCGTACACCGCCCGGGCCAGGCCGCCGACCGATGTGATTCCCCGGGCCATCGCGTCCCGGAGCGCGGCGGCCCGGGTTTTCATCTGCCGTGCCTTCCTTTTAGCCATTTTTCACCACGCTCCTTTCCTTCTCGGCTTTCAGGCCACCTCCGCGCCCGGCCTTCGGCTTTATCCTGAGCCTTTCCCCGCCGCCGCGTCAAGCCCCCTGGTGCGGCGGCGGGCCTGGTGTGCTGTTTGGTGTGCCTTCCGGTGTGCGTAGCTGCGGAAACGCAGAAAAATTAAGGGTTCCTTGCGGAACCCTGCCCGGCTCTCCTCGGAAGTTTTGAGGCCCGCGAAGCCTTGATTTGCGCGGCTTTGCGGGCCTTTGTCTGGTCGGAGCGACACGATTTGAACGTGCGACCTCCACCACCCCAAGGTGGCGCTCTAACCAAGCTGAGCTACGCCCCGAAACCACCTCTATTTTAGCACGGCCGGGGCGCCGTGTCAAGGTACCAAGGAGGGACGGCGCGAGCTGCGACGCAGGCTGGCCCACCAACCGGAGCCGGCAGGCACCCCGCAGCATGCGGCCGCGCGCGAGGGACCGCCGTGAATAAGGCGGGGCCCACGGCCCCGCCGTGGTTCAAACCCCTCAGCCACCTTTGATACGGAACCCGGACGCGGGCCAGCCGCACGCCGACTTGCTTGCGGAACGGATGCCGCAACCGGTGATCAACTGCTGCACGTTGCGACTCCGGCACCTGGGACAGGTAACCTTTTCCCGCTCGTTCACGCCCACCAGCACGCTGAACTTGTGTCCGCAATTCTCGCAGCGGAAATCGTAAAGGGGCATAACAATACCTCCGTCTTCCTCTGGGGCGATGCGGCGACCGCCGCGGCACCCGGCGAGGAGAAGCGACCTTCGATCGGCGCCCACCGCGGGGCAGACCCCCGGTGTCGCAGGCCACCAGGGCCCAGGGGGGCTCCAGCGAACTGCTTAACGTCTGGCAAGACCTGACGCGTACTCTGGCCAGGAAGATTAGGCACATTGCCATGAGTTCGGTGGGGCCCGAAAGGTTCGGGAAGTTCCCCCTCGGCCCGGCCCGACACGTCCTTCAACCCCTCACCTCAGAAATCGGCGCAGGATGCGCACCAAATCCCTGGCATCGCGCCCCACGGCGTCCTGCTCCCCGCCCTTTGCCAGACACTCCGCGACGTAACCTTCCAGCATCAGTTGGGTGATCTTGTCGAGGGCCGCGCGGGCCGCCGCCAGTTGGTGGAGCACGTCGGCGCAATGCTGCCCGGTTTCCACCATGCGCGCCAGACCGGCCAGGTGCCCCTGGACGTTGCGCAGGCGTCGGACCACCTCCTTTTGTAGTTCCTGACTCATCCTTCGGACCTCCATCCTGACGCTGTCCGGTATCTCGACGTTCTGTCTCCCTCCCCCTCCGGGGGGGTAGTTCTACCACGAATTATAGCCGCCCGGAGACGGCACGTCAAGAAGAATTTTTTCGAGACCGCGAGACTAATCCCCGGCCCAGATACGGCGACCCAGACCCAGCACCGGCGGCCCCCACCGCTCGCCCCGCGCCTCGGCCCGTGCCGCCTGCATCTTGTACAGCTCGCCGTCGGCCAGATCCGCCAGATGCACCAGGACGGCCTCGGGGAGAACCGGCTCCACGGGGGCCCCCCACTCCCGCCGACCGTGATGGGAGGCTATGATGTGGAGCAGTTTCTGCCTCGTCAGTTCCGGAACCTCCTCCGCACCCGCCAGGGCCTTCTCCAGGTGCAGGCACCCCAGGATGACGTGGCCGACGAACCGTCCGGCGTCGCTGAACTCTATGAGGGGCCCGCCCCAATCGTATTCGAAGACCTTGCCGACGTCGTGAAGTATGGCCCCTGCCAGGGCCAGATCCCGGTCTACGTCCGGGCGCTGCCGGACCATCTCATCCACCATGCGGGCCACGCTGAGGGTGTGCTCCAGCAGTCCTCCGAGGCAAGCGTGGTGGTAGTAGACCGCGGCCGGAGCCACGGCGAACGAGCGTCGAAATTCCGCGTCGGCAAAGACACGCCGCAGAACCGCGCGCAAAGCCGCATCCTCGACGGTCCCCATTACACCCACCAGTTCCTGCCACATCATCCGGCGGTCGCGCCGCGATTCCGGAACGAAGAGGGCGGGATCGTACTCGTTGTTCCCCGCGGGCCGCCACTCTTCTATGCGCAGCTGGGGAAGCTCGTTGTAAAGCTCCATGGTGCCCCTGACGCAAATCACCGTGCGGGGTGCGGGGGCCGAGCCGTCGTAGTCCCAGTAGCGTCCCGTGATTTCGCACTCTCCGTCCCACAGGCGGAGGTCCAGGTAGGGGGTTCCGTGACGCGTGCGCTGCACCGCCACGGTGCGCACCGCCAGAAACCCCTCGTAGCGCGACCCGGGCACAAGGTCAAGCCACCGCATCCCCGCACCTCCTCATACGGTATCGTGAGCCCTCTGCGAATAAACACAACGGCACCCGCCGAACGATAGGGAGTTTCGCGCAGCCCAATCGTCCCCGCCGGCGGAGACGAGATCGGGGTCAGAGGGTGCGACCGGCCTGCCCCGCGCCACATGGTGCGCGAAACCTGCAGCGCGGCCGCGGAGCCGGTCATCCTGAAAACGCCGTCGGCGGTCGGCTTTGCCGCCCCATCACGCGCCCGCGCCGGACGTCTGCTTGCGCTTTTCTTCCTCCACCAGCACCCGGCGTAGCACCTTGCCGACCATGGTCTTGGGCAGTTCGTCCCTGAATTCCACGTGGGTGGGGATCTTGAACTTGGCCAGTTTGTCCTTGCAGAATTCCCGGATCTCCTCGGCGGTGAGGGTTTCCCCGGGCTTCAGCACCACCCACACCTTCACGGTCTCGCCGCGGTAGGGGTCCGGAATGCCGCCGGCCGCCACTTCGAGTACCTTCGGGTGTTCCTTGAGGACCTCTTCGATCTCCCGCGGATAGATGTTATACCCGCCGGCGATGATCATTTCCTTCTTGCGGTCCACGATGTAGAAGTAGCCGTCCTCGTCCATACGCGCCAGGTCCCCCGTGAAGAGCCAGCCGTCCCTCAAGGTGAGGGCCGTCTCCTCGGGCATGTTCCAGTACCCGGCGAAGACCTGGGGGCCCTTGATGGCCAGCTCCCCCACCTCTCCCGGTGGCAGGTCCGTGGTGCCGTCCTCGGCGCTGACGATGCGGCAGTCCACGTCCGGCAGGGGCAGGCCTATGGAGCCGTGGCGGTTCTCGCCCAGCAGCGGATTGCAGTGGGTGGCCGTGGGCGCTTCCGAGAGGCCGTAGCCTTCCCTCAAAGAGGCGCCGGTCAGGGCCTCGAAGCGGCGCTGGGTCTCGGCCAAAAGGGGCGCGGAGCCGCTGATGCAGGCCCTGATGCTCCGCAGGTTGTACTTCTGGACCTCGGGGTGGTTGTTGATGGCGTTGTAGAGGGTGGGTACGCCCGGGAACATGCCCGGCCTGTGGCGCTGCACGGCCACGAAGAGATTCTTCAGGTCCCGCGGGTCCGGTAACAGCACCAGAGTGGCCCCGAAGGAAATCCCGAAGTTCAGGGCCGCCACCATGCCGTAGACGTGGAACAGGGGGATGGCGGCCAGCACCACCTCCTGCCCCTCCCGCGCGTCCACGAACCAAGCCCGGATCTGGAGGGTGTTGGCCACCAGGTTGCGGTGCAGGGCCATGGCCCCCTTGGGCACCCCGGTGGTGCCGCCGGTGTACTGCAGCAGGGCCAGATGGTCTGGTCCCACCTCCACGGCCGGCCGGTCTTCGGGCCGGTAGCGCCGCAGCAAATCCTGCCAGGCGTGGTCGCCGGGCCCCGGCGTCACCCGGTCCCCGGTCTTCCTTTCCCGCGCCAAGGTGAACAGGCAGCGCAGCAACGGCGCCATGTATTCCTTGATGTTGGTCACCACCACGGTCCCGACCGGGGTCCGGGGCTGGATCTCCTTAAAGCGGGGGTAGAAGCGGCTCATGACCACGGCGACCTTGGCCCCGGCGTCCCGGGCCTGGTGCTCCATCTCCCGGGGGCTGTAGAGGGGGTTGGTGGCCACCACCACGGCCCCCAGTTTCAGCACCGCGTAGTAGGCTATCACGAACTGGGGGCAGTTCACCATCAGCAGAAGCACCCGGTCGCCTTTGCGCACGCCCAGGGCGTGGAGTGCCGCGGCCAGCCGGTCCGTCAGCTCGTTCAGTTCCCGGTAGGTCATGCGGCTGCAGGCGAAGCCGGCGGGCGCGGGCTGAAAGATCAGGGCCGGACGCTCCGGCAGCTTGCGGGCGTAGTGCTCCAGGAAGTGAAACAGGGGCACGGCGGGGTACTCCAGCGAGCGGGGCACGCCGGGATCGTAATTCTTGTGCCAGGGTCTGGTTTCCATTTTCTTCCCTCCACTGAATGACCATTCATTCAATTATTAATTCGACCCCGCGGCCGCGATTCCTGCCCGCCTCTGCCAAAAAGGGGCCCGGCTTCCGAAGCGGCTAATCCATGGCCGCCGCGATGGCCTCCGCCATTTCGCTGGTGCTGGCGTTGCCTCCGAGATCGTAGGTGAGGCGCCGGCCCTCGGTCAGGACCCGGACCACGGCCCTCTTGATGCGCTCCGCCGGCTCCCGCTGGCCCAGGTGCTCCAGCATCATCACGCCCGATAGGATGGTGGCCAGGGGATTCACGCGGTTCTGGCCGGCGTGCTTGGGCGCGCTGCCGTGCACCGGCTCGAAGACCGCGGCCTCGTCGCCGATGTTGGCCCCGGGGGCCACGCCCAGGCCGCCCACCAGCCCGGCGCAGAGGTCCGAAACGATGTCGCCGTAGAGGTTGGGCATCACCAGCACGTCGTACTGCTCCGGCGCCTGCACCAGCTTCATGCACATGGCGTCCACGATCATTTCTTCATAGGTAATGTCGGGGTATTCGCGGGCCACCTCCCGCGCGCACTCCAGGAACAGCCCGTCGGTGAGCTTCATGATGTTGGCCTTGTGCACCGCCGTCACCTTGCGGCGCCCATGCCGGCGGGCCAGCTCGAAGGCGAAGCGCACGATGCGGGTGGAGGCCTCCCGGGTGATGATCTTGATGCTTTCCGCGGCGTGCTTCCCCACCCGGTGCTCTACCCCGGCGTAGAGGTCCTCGGTGTTTTCCCGCACCACGATCAGGTCCACGCCGGTGTAGCGGGAGTTGACCCCCGGCAGGGAGCGCGCCGGCCGCACGCAGGCGTACAGGTCTAACTCTTTCCGCAGCGCCACGTTCACGCTCCGGAACCCGGTGCCCACGGGTGTGGTGAGGGGCCCCTTCAGGGCCACTTTGTTCCTGCGGATGGAATTGAGGACGTGGTCAGGCAGGGGCGTGCCGTATTCCGGAATCACCTTTTCCCCGGCCTCCACCACCTCCCACACCACGTCGGCGCCCGCGGCCTCAAGGACCATCCGGGCCGCGGCCACGATCTCCGGGCCCACGCCGTCGCCCGGAATGAGGGTTACGGTACGGGACAAGAATTTCCGCTCCTTTCCTGACTTTGGCGGCGCGCAGGGCCCGACGCCGCAAGACGGGCCGCTTGCCGGGTGCCCGCGGCCTACTCCAGGGCAAAGCCCCCGTGCTTCTTGAAGTGCGCCGCGAGACCCCCGTCGGCCAGGATGCGCAGCATGACCGGCGGCAGGGGCCGCACCGGGATCTCCAGGTTCCGGGTGCGGTTGAAGACCACGCCCCGCCCCAGGTCCACCACCAGTTCGTCCCCGGGCCGGATGCCGGTGGTGTCGCACTCCACCAGCGGCAGCCCGGTGTTGATGGCGTTGCGGAAAAAGATGCGCGCGAAGGACCGCGCCAGCACCGCCCCTATGCCCGCGTACTTGATGGCCAGGGGCGCCTGCTCCCGCGAGGAGCCGCAGCCGAAATTCCTGCCGGCCACGATGAAGTCCCCGGGCCGCACTTTGGCATAAAACTCCGGGTCCAGGTCCTCCATGACGTGCCTGGCCAGTTCTTTCATGTCCAGGGTCTTGAACTTGTACTTGCCCGAGATGATGTAGTCGGTATTGACGTCGTCGCCGAAGCAGTGGGCCTTGCCTTCCAGTATCATGGTCTTCCCCCTAGCGCACGAACTCGCGCGGGTCCGTGATCTCGCCCGTGAGGGCCGAGGCCGCCACCGTGGCCGGCGAGGCCAGGTAGATCTCGGCCTTGTTGTTGCCCATGCGGCCCTTGAAGTTGCGGTTGGCCGTGGAAATGACTTTTTCGCCGTCGGCCGGTATGCCGTTGTGGGTGCCCACGCACGGTCCGCAGCCCGGCGTCACCACCGCCGCCCCGGCCTCCACCAGATCCTGGATGATCCCTTCCCGCATGGCCGCGAGAAAAACGCGGCGCGAGGCCGGGGCCACAATGAGGCGCACGTCCCGGTGGACCTTCCGGCCGCGTAAGACGGCCGCCGCCACCCGCAGGTCCTCCAGGCGCCCGTTGGTGCAGGTGCCCAGCACCGCCTGCTGGACTCTGGTGCCCGCCACCTCGTCCACGGGCACGACGTTGTCCACCCGGTGGGGGCAGGCCACCTGGGGCACCAGAATGGACACGTCGTATTCCCGCACGACGGCGTACGCGGCGTCGGGGTCCGGATGCACCGGGGCGAAGCGCCGCGCCGTGAACTGTCCCAGCCAGGCCAGGGTCTTCTCGTCGGCCGCTATAATGCCGGTCTTGGCCCCCATCTCCACGGCCATGTTGCACAGGGTGAAGCGCCCGTCCATGGAGAGGTCGTCCACGGCCTCGCCCGCGTACTCCACGGCCAGGTAGGTGGCGCCGTCTGCCCCCACGTCCCCGATAATGCGCAGGATGAGGTCCTTGGCGTACACCCCGGCCGGGAGCTTGCCACGGCAGAGGATTTTCATGGTCTCCGGGACCTTGAACCATAGGGACCCGGTGATCATGGCCGCGGCCAGGTCCGTGGACCCCACGCCGGTGGCCACGCAGCCCAGGGCCCCGTAGGTGCAGGTGTGGGAATCGGCCCCCACCACCAGGCTTCCCGGCCCGACGCGCCCGCTCTCGGGGATCACCTGGTGGCAGACCCCGTCGCCGACGTCGTACAGGGTGATGCCGTGCTCCCGCGCGAACTCCCGCATGAGCTTGTGCAGTGCCGACACGCCCTCGTTGGGGCTCGGCGCGCTGTGGTCGATGACGAAGGCGATGCGGTCCGGGTCCGCCGGCCGCACGCCGCCCAGTTCGTAAAAAGCAGATATGGCCAGGGGTGCCGTGCCGTCCTGGCCCATGATGTAGTCCACCCGCGCCACCACCAGGTCCCCGGCCGCCACCTCCCGGCCGGCGGCCCTGGCGAAGATTTTCTCCGCGATGGTCTTACCCAACGTGACCCCTCTTCCCGAAGAAATCTTCGTAAATGTACATGAGCTCCTTGTCGAACAGGGAACGTTTCAGGTCCACGGCCGCGGCCCGCACCGCGGGCAGCAGTTCTTCGGCCTGGTGCTTGGTCAGGTGGATGCCGTACTCGGCGAACTTGGCCCTGAGGGCCGCCGTGCCCGAGTGCTTGCCGATGACGATCTGCCGCTCCAGGCCCACCTCCTCGGGCTGGAAGGCCTCGTAGGTGCCGGGGTGCTTCAGGGCCCCGTCGGCGTGGATGCCGGACTCGTGGCAGAACATGTTGGAGCCCACGATGGGCTTGCAGACCGGCAGGAGGCGGCCCGAGGCCCGGCTCACGTACTCGGCAACCTCGCGGAACATCTCGGTCTTGAAGTTCAGGTCGATGCCGTAGAGGTACTTCAGCCCCATGACCACCTCTTCCAGGGCCGCGTTCCCCGCGCGCTCCCCCAGGCCGATGACCGTGACCCCCACGTAATTGGCGCCGGCCCGCACCCCGGCCAGGGTGTTGGCCGTGGCCAGCCCGAAGTCGTTGTGCATGTGCATCTCCACGTCGATGCCCACGGCCTCGATGAGGGTCTTGATGCGCTCGTAGGTGGTGAAGGGCTCCAGGATGCCCACCGTGTCGCAGTAGCGCAGGCGGTCCGCCCCGGCCTCCTTGGCCGCCCGCGCGAACTGGATCAGGAAGTCCATGTCGGTGCGCGAGGCGTCCTCGGCGTTGGCCGAAACATAAAGCCCCTCCTTCTTGGCGAACTCCACGGCCCGCACCATGTTCTCCAGAACCCACTCGCGGGTGGCCTGCAGCTTGTACTTGATGTGGATGTCCGAGGTGGAGATGGAAATGGCCACCGCGTCCACGCCACAGGCGAGGGAGGCCTCGATGTCCCTGATCACCGGACGGTTCCAGCCCATGATGGACGCCTTCAGTCCGGCCTTGCAGATGGCCCGCACGGCCTCCTGCTCGTCACCGCCCATGACCGGGATGCCGGCCTCGATCTGGTGCACCCCCAGTTCGTCCAGCAGCTTTGCGATGCGCAGCTTTTCGTGGTTGGAAAAGACCACTCCGGCCGTCTGTTCCCCGTCCCTCAGGGTGGTGTCCACGACGACGATCTTGCGCTGCGTCACGTCGGCTCCCGCTCCCCCTTTGTGGAATCAACTCTGATCCTAGCACACGGGGCAGTTTCTGAAAAGATCTACCCCGGCTTTATACAGTATACAGTAAAATGGCGGATTAACCGGCAAAATGGAAGGGCGAAAGGTTGCCCGCCGGCGCCGTCCTGGCGGCGCCGGAGAAATTGACCGTTGGAGCGAAGAATTTGACCCTTAGCCGGAAAATGTGTAGCCCGCACGTACCTTCCTCTGTAAAATGTTACTGGGTACAAGCATCCCGCCGCAATGCGTACCCCACCCGGTCAAGAACCATCACACCCTTGCGGGGAGCCTGATACCGCAGCCAAAAGCCTTATCCGGCGCGCTTCGTCCTGGCAATCTTCGCTTCTCCCGGAGGTGAATCCCAATATCCCCACCCGGTGCGGCGCGGGCCTGGTCCGTAACTTTCGCCGGCACGGGCATCAACCTGTGCCTGGGTGTGCTGTACGCGTGGAGCGTCTACGCCCTGGCCATGCAGCAGCAATGGGGCTGGACCAAAACCATGACCTCCATCCCCTACAGCGTCTGCGCCCTGGTCTTCGCCGTTCTAATGGTCCCGGCCGGGCGCGTACTGGACAGAATCGGCCCGCGCATCGCGGAGCTGATCGCTGCCGGCTGCGCCGGGGCCGGCATGATCCTCTCGGGCCTGACGGCCAACTTCGCCGGCGTGGTCGTCGGCTTCGGCATCCTGGTCGGTGCGGCCATGGGGTTCGGATACGCGGCCCCCGCGTCCGTGGCGGTGAAGTGGTTCCAGCCCCACAAGAAGGGGCAGATTGCCGGTCTGGTGGTGGCCGGTTATGGCCTCGCGGCCCTCATTTGGGCACCGGTCACCACGCATCTCGCCGACACCATGGGCATCAAGCAGGCCTTCATCATCGAGGGTATCATCTTCCTGGTGGTCATCGCAGCCTTAGGGCTCACCCTCGCCCCTCCGCCCCCGGGACACGTCTCCTTCTCCGAACCCACGCCCGCCAGGGTGGCCGCCCGGCTTACGGTGTCGCACAGGGACTTCTCGCCCGGAGAAATGGTCAAGACCTTCCAGTTCTGGTCCCTGCTGATCATGTTCGCCCTCTCCTCCTCCGCCGGCCTCATGGTCATCGGCCACCTGGCCACCATCTCCCTGCTGCAGGGCGGTGTCCAGTGGGGTCACGTGCTGGTGGCGGTACTGGCGGCGGCCAACTCCGGCGGCCGGATCCTGGCAGGCTGGCTCTGGGACCGGCTGGGCCGCACCGACACCCTGCTACTGGTGTTCAGCATCCAGGCCATGAACATGTTCCTCTTCAGCACCTATAAGACGGGTGCCACCCTGCTCACCGGGTCCATCGTGACGGGCGTGACCTACGGCGCCCTGCTGGTCCTGTTTCCCTCGGCCACGTGGGATTTCTTCGGCCTGAAACACGCGGGTCTCAAGTACAGCCTCGTATTCCTGGGCTGGGGAATAGGCGCGCAGCTCGGACCCATCATCGCCGGCCAGACCGCCGACATCACGGAGACCTACCACCTGGTCTACTTTATTGCCGGCATCCTGCTCATCGTGGCCGCGGTGCTGGCCGTAGTCACCAAGCCGCCCAGAGCGGCCCCGGCACAGGAACCGGCACGGGCATAACATCAACGGCGGACCTTACCGACACCCGTTCCTTGCCGGCGTAGCGGGCCGTGCCCGACCCCGGCGGCCATTACTCCGCCGGCCGCAGGCGCTCCCGGAACAGCCGGTTGACCACCTCCGGGCTGGCCTTACCCTTGGTGGCCTTCATCACCTGGCCCACCAGAAAGCCCAAGGCCTTTTCCTTGCCCTTGCGGTAATCCTCGACCACCTTCGGGTTGGCCGCCATAACCTCCTCCACGACGGCCGCCAGGGCACCCTCGTCCGTAATCTGCACCAGTCCCTTCTCGCGGACGATTTCCTCCGGGTCGCGGCCACTTATGAACATCTCCTCCAGGAGGGACTTGCCGATCTTGCCGCTGATGGTGCCGCGGTCTATCAGCCGCAGCATCTGCCCCAGCTGGGCCGGCCTCACGCGGCAGGCCGTAATCTCAGCGTTGGCCGCGTTGAGCAGCCGGCTGAGGTCCCCCATGACCCAGTTGGCCACGGTCTTGGGATCAGGGTAGTGCTGCAGGCACTCCTCGAAGTAGTCGGCCATTTCCCTGGTGGCGGTCAGCACCCCGGCGTCGTAGGCCGAGAGGCCGTACTGCTCCATGAACCGGGTGCGGCGCGCGTCGGGGAGTTCCGGCAGGGTGCGCCGGATCTCCTCCACCCAGGCGCGGTCGATGACCAGGGGCACGAGGTCCGGCTCCGGGAAGTAGCGGTAATCGTGGGCCTCCTCCTTGGTGCGCATGGAAAGGGTGACGCCCCGGCCCTCGTCCCAGGTGCGCGTCTCCTGCACGATGCGCCCGCCCTCTTCCAGCACCTCGATCTGCCTCTGGATCTCGTAGGCCAGGGCCCGCTGCAGGGACCGGAAGGAATTCAGGTTCTTGATCTCGGTCTTGACCCCCAGCTCCCGGCTTCCGGCCGGCCGCACGGATACGTTGGCGTCGCAGCGCAGGCTGCCCTCTTCCATCCGGCAGTCGGAAACCCCGGTGTACTGGATGACGCTGCGCAGCTTCTCCATGTAGGCCCGGGCCTCCTCCGGGGTACGCAGGTCCGGCGCCGACACGATCTCGATGAGGGGCACGCCCGCCCGGTTGTAGTCCACCAGCGAGTAGGGCGTGGTGGTGATGGTGCCCTGGTGCACCAGCTTCCCGGTGTCCTCTTCCATGTGCAGCCTGACGATACCCACCCGCTTGCGGCGCCCGTCTACCTCGATCTCCAGGTAGCCGTTTCTGGCCAGGGGCAAGTCATACTGGGATATCTGGTAATTTTTAGGCATATCGGGATAGTAGTAGTTCTTGCGGTCGAACTTACAGAACTCCGCGATCTCGCAGTTCAGGGCCAGGGCCGCCTTGATGGCGTAGGCCACCACCTGCCGGTTCACCACCGGGAGCACGCCCGGTAGCCCCAGGCACACCGGGCAGACGTGGCTGTTGGGGTCGGCCCCGAACTCCGTGGCAGAAGAGCAAAAGATTTTCGAGCGCGTTTTGAGTTCCACGTGTACTTCCAGGCCGATGACGGCTTCGTACCCGCTCAACCCTTACTCCCCCTTCCGGCCGCTTCGCCGCCGGAGCCGGCCGGGCTCCGGGCCAGGGGCGCCACAAAGGTCCCCACACGGCGTTCCACACAGCGGGCCACCCGCAGCAGCGTGCCCTCGGCAAAGGGCTTGCCGATGAACTGGACGCCCACCGGCAGGCCGTCCGCCAGGCCGCCCGGAACGGAAATTGCCGGAATGCCGGCCAGGTTCACGGCCAGGGTGCAGATGTCCGAAAGGTACATCTGGAGGGGGTCCGCCGTCTTTTCGCCCAGCCGAAAAGCCAAAGTGGGCGAGGTGGGGCTTAAAAGCACGTCGAAATTCTCGAAGGCGCGGTCGAAATCGCCCTTGATGAGGGTC
>Ga0272449_1002641_pt1 | contig 16389 bp, 11 predicted proteins | sample YNPCB0241_FD_198679 | JGI IMG/M metagenome (GOLD analysis project Ga0272449, IMG submission 198679) | Hot spring sediment microbial communities from Yellowstone National Park, WY, United States - YNP-CB-024-1 | ecosystem: Environmental > Aquatic > Thermal springs > Hot (42-90C) > Sediment...
GCCTCCAACATTCTGATGTTACTTGCCTATGTTCGGACACGGAGGTCCGAAGTACGGTTTATCCTTTCTGCCCCGATGTGTCCAAACGGGGTTTACGCTAGCACTTTGGGCAGCTGTCCTGTGGACTAGCCTGCTCGGGGTAGCCCTGCCACTTGGAAACGCCCAGGAGAGGGAAGTTCCGTCCTCTCCGTGGGCCCAGATGTGTATCCGAGCGACCTGGGGCGGACCTGCTCCAAAAAAACTCGCGGGAGTTATTCTCCTCACGGAGGGTCGCCTCCTTTCATTCCAATCCCTGGCCACGGAACCGGACGGTCCTTGTTCGGTTTGGCTTGAAACCCCGGGACATCCCCATCCAGCCCTATCCCCAACTTCCGAGGCTTTTCCGCCTCACGTGGCGAGGTTAATCATCCGGCCCACAACCCCACGCCACCACGACGGGGTGGATCTTTGGGTGGAAGCACCGGCAGATGGTACCCTTTTACTCGCATTTTGGGCGGTCGAGGATACAAGGGTTCAGCCTCGATGGCTCACCCTGACTCTGCAGGACCTTGCCCAGCAACCCGTGGAGTACCCCCTCGATGACCAGGGAACCAAATTGGTAGTGCGGCGGAGACCCGACGATCTCCTTCGAATAGAGGTGTCCCATCGTTCTCTCATCTTCCGGCCTCAGGAGACCTTCCACTTTAAACTCCACCCTAATTTCGCCGGACGGGAATCCGCTACTCGACTTCACCTCGAAGTTCGCCTCAACCACGCTCGAGACGGCAAAGAGGAATGGCGGCAAGAATTTGAGCTGAACCCAGGCGTGGAAAGTCTACCACTGACGATTCGAATGCCTAGTCGCGAGGGTGTGTACGAAGTTACCCTAACCGTAGAAACTCCCTCGCGGTTACCCCTACCTTCGCTGAAAGCTATCCCTTCCCTCCCAAAACTACCTTCGCTCTCCTCTCTAACCCCTTTGACTGAACCCGGTTGGACCCGAACTATTCTTGCCTCCCGCAAGATACAGGTCGTTGTCCTGGAGGACCACCCGCCCCAGCCTGCGGAACATCCTTCCTCCTGGCGATTGATCGCCGAGCTTGAGCCGGGAAGCGGTCGCTGGCGGGAACGAGGAGGCGTCCTTCCGCAGCCTCCACGACTTCTTCCGCTAGGCAAATCAACTCCGGAGTTTCCCCGAGGAACCGTGGTCCAGGAAGGAAATGCTATCTGGCGGGAACTATCCCCAAGCGATAATCCCACCGGCCCAAGTTGGGAACTGTATTCCCTCCCGGTCGAGAAAGTTGGTTTGCCACATCTTCTCGAGGTGGAATTCCCCTCCTATTGGCCTCAGGAGCTAGGAATCGGGGTGCTGGAACCAGGTTTTTCTGAGGGGATTTCCTCATTCCGGATCCACTCCGGCTTCACCGTTCCACAGAGGTTCGCTAATACCCCCGAGGGGAGCCGAACGGGTTGGTATCAACTCATCTTTTGGCCCCGCACCAAGAACCCGCAGTTAGTTCTAATCAATCTCAACCGGTCTTGCTCGGCCCGGTTTGGACAGATCCGTTTGTCAGTCGCCCCCGGCTTGCCGGCAAGGCCTGCTTCAGGAGAGCAAAGCTCAAATAATCGCCTCGTGGCTGGCTACTTTTCCCGGCCCCTCTTTGCGGAAACATTTGGCGGCACGCGACCGCCGAAAAATAGCCCGGAAAGAGGAATAGACGATTGGGTCTTCTTCTATGAGGGAGCCACTCGGCTTGTGGAGTACCTTCGCTTTGCAGGTTACAACGCCCTTTGCTTGACGATTTACGCCGAGGGAAGCGGTCTGTACCCGAGTGACCTGCTTAGGCCCACCCCCCGATTTGACACAGGAACTCTCTCCGAAAATGGTGAAGACCCCTTGAGAAAAGACGTGGTGGAACTACTTTTCCGCCTCTGCGATCGCTCGGGAGTTGCGTTCATCCCCGCAATAGAATTGGCAGCCCCTATCCCTGAGCTTGAAAAGCTAATCCGTGAAAGGGATCCGGCTGCCGAAGGAATTCTCCTCGAAGGGGCCTTTCTTACCGGGCCGCCAGGCCTTCATCCCAGATACAACCCGCTTCATCCGAAAGTTCAGGAGGTAATCGAAAACGCCGTCACCGAAATTCTCGAGCGTTATGCGGAGCATCCAAGCTTTCGGGGCTTAGCATTGCAGCTGACACCGGAAACGTTCACTCACCTTCCAGGTTTAGCCTGGCCCCTGGATCTTGAGACCATTCGTTGCTTCCAACAAGAAACCTCAATCCACTGGGACGTCTCTGCGGAAAGCGGGCTTTTCCAACGAGCTTTTCCCATCCTTCAGAACCATCGCGATCAATGGCTAGCTTGGCGGGCAGATAAACTCACTCGGTTCTACAGCCGCCTCGGGGCCAAAGTTGCCAAAATAAACCCGCAGGCCATGCTTTATCTGGTAGGACCGGAAGTGTTCGCCACCCCAGACCTCGAGCACTTCCTTCGACCACGACTTCCCCAGCAGGCAACTTTGGCACAGGCCTACTTCCTCCTAGGCCTCGATGTGAAAACTTTGGGCCAAAGCTCTCATGTGGTCATACCCCGCCCCCAATTGGCTTTAAGGCCGGCGGACGAACCCCTTCTTTCCCCAAGGGAGTTAGCTCATTTGCCGGATTATGAGCGGCTTTTCGAGGAGTTTACCCGGCGGGCAAGCCTCCTATATCACCCTCCCTTTAGAAGGGAACTACCCTTAGGTGAGGAATTGGGCGGTTCGCTTTCCTCCCACCGACTGGTATTTCAACTACTGCCTGCCCAGCAGGGAACCTCCCGCCGGTTTGCTCTGAGTATGGCGGCTTTCGACCCACAGATTATCTTCGACGGAGGATGGCAAGTTCCCTTAAGCCAGGACAAAGCATCGTGGGAAACGATCGATGTGATCAAAAGGCTACCTGCTTTTACTGGAAGTCGCCTGACGAATATGCGAGGGATGGATCTTGCCGGTCCTATCGTGATCCGGCGATACCAACTGCCAGGAGAAACCCACTTATCTTTAACCAATCCAACTCCAGTTTCGCTTACTACAAGCCTTCATTGGCAGGGAAATCCCGGCATCCAGCCCCAAGTTTTTCCCTCCCGAGTGCCCCTTTCCGTTCGCACGACAGAAACCGGCACATGGTGGATAGTTACACTTCAACCCTATCATACATGCCTTCTGAGTTTTCCTACGGTCCAGTCCACAATTCAAGAGGGACACGTGAGTTGGCCGCCCTCAGTTACGGAACAAGTGAAAAAAGAAATTTTAGGACTCTACAACAGCCTGGCACTTCTTAGAAATCCACCTTTATGGCCTATCCTTCAAAATCCGGGATTCGAGATTTCTGGAAACGAACCCACGGTTGTCCCTGGCTGGCTAGCCCTCGGTCCTCCGGAGGCCACGGTCAGGCTAGATAGCAACGTGAAAAGGAGTGGCAACTATAGCCTTTACATTCGTTCGCCAAAACCCCCGGCCACTGTGGTTAGCCACCCCTTTCCGCCACCGCAAACCGGCCGAGTTACCATTCGGGCCCACGTCCGGGGTGGGGACACTGCGACCCGCCTACGTGTTTGCGTGGAAGGACGTTCGGCCTCCGGATCAGTCATTACTCTTGGGGAAAGCATTAGTGAGCCCTTCGGAGGCCCATCTGGTTCTAATGGCGAATCCGGCTTTCAAATCGTCGACCTGGAAGTTAGCCACGTTCCTTCCCCAGAGTTAATGGCCATCCGGCTTCGTCTCGACCTCCTAGATCCCGGTGAGGTTTGGGTAGATGACATCCTCATTTCACAAACGGCTCTTAATCGGGTGGAAATGGTTGAGCTTATGAAGTTAGTAGCTCCCGCCGAGACCTATCTCAATCAGGGCAGATTTGGAGAGTGTCTCCAGCTCCTGGAAAACCCTTGGGCAAGGTTCTTGCGAGTGCAATTCCCGGATGTACAGTCGGCCTGGCCGGAGGAGGCGGTCGCCACCGTTGCCGCCAATCCCAGCAAACCCAACCGGGAGACAAAAACGAACAACTTTAATCCCTTAACCCGGCTTCGTGAATGGCTCCCCCGAGGACTCCCGTTCTTCTAATGGCATCGCTTCAGCCAGATTCAGCTCTCGGAAAACTCCGAGTCTCTTATGCAGAAGCGAGAATTCACCCTAAAGCCTCCCGATCGACCATTTCCCCAAAATCAGCGCTCGTTTTTTGAACATTTCACCATTGCGGGTAGATGAAGCTGAATTTACTGGACGGTCTGAATAATTCCCACCCAGTAAGTAAGCAGTGTCCGACGAGCACAATATGCGGGCAAAAAGAGTAGGACATGGTCGAACAAATTGGATACACGTCTTCGACCAGGTAAATTATTCAGGATTTCCTATTCGCAAACTCGTTCTCAAACTCGTAACTTCGCTTGCGGAATTTCCGCATCGTCGCGAGATTCTCCGGAATCCTTTGCCCTTCGGGATGATCCCGATGTCTCCCGGCTCAATTTATCCCTTGTTTGCGAGCTTCTCTTGAGCGACTTCCATCCGGCCGCAAACTGTCGAAAGCTTCCCGTTTCCTCCGCAGCGGGGCCAGCTTCATAATCCTCATAGTTCCATTAATCTTTCGGTCCGAAAACGCGTCTTTCCGGAAAAAAAAGACTTCGCAAGAACAGGCATCGATTTTTAGATCTTCCACAGTCTTTTCGGTTATCCGAAGCAAACTTTCAGTCAATTCGAGAGCAAGTCGAATGTACACCGTCAAATTCCCCCATCCTGACTTTTGAGAGGCTATTCCACGGGGTGAGATCAGGCATTCCAGAACTTGGCACCAGACCAATCTGCTTGAATGCTTCGGATGCCTGGTTGGCTGAAAACCTCGCGAAAGGAACCGGATTGGGAACGCAATTCGGATATCCACGCCGATCTAATTTGCAGAGGAGGGCAAAACAAAAATTAGATAACAGCCTGTCCTGGACAATCCCCCAAAGTTCCTACTCTAATCCCGAACAACATTACGACCTCCGAAAAACTTGTAGTTGCTTGCGAAGTTTTCCCCACAGGGCCTCCCGAGCTCGGTGTTGTTCCTCGGTGGGACACACTTGCCTCGTTAACTCGTCTAGGGTAGCCAAGACCTTCTCGGCATCTATTTCGTCGGGCCGGAGGACAGTTCTCGCCAGGACCCGGACCTGATTCTGCAAGACCTCGACAAAGCCTTCTTCCACATAGAACCGAAGGACAGACTGGCCTTGCCGCAAACGTAGTTCCCCTGGGGCCAAAGTGGCCACTAATTCCCGCCTCCCGCGACCAATCCCAAGCTCTCCGTCGTGCAAAGGAACCACTAGAAAGTCCACCGGCCCCTCGAAGATTTTTCCTTCCGGGGTTAACAAGACGCACTGCAAGGGCTGCTCCACAAGAGAAATCATCGATTTCCACCTTTCAACTACATCTTGCCATAATTTGCGTGCCCCAGAGCAATCAATTTCCCTGCCTCCCTTCTAACTGCCCCCTCTCACCACGGAGACCTCCCCGGTTTTGGACCGACAAGTTCCAGCCAAGGTTTAATAGTCTGCACACCTTTGGATCGGGCTCAGCTTCTGGCCATGGATCCCCAAAGCCAGCAACCCGCCTCCTAGGCCATCGAAATACAGCGGCAAGCCTCATCATCCCCATCCATTTTTCACCGGGCTGTCTTTCGCTACCCCAAGATGGCTGTGCCGGGTTAGGTCAAAATAGCCTGGAGTCCCGATTGCCCGAGTCACCCGGCCATCAGAGAACCCCCTGTTTCTACGCATAATCTTTAGACAAGAGTAATTTCGGCAGATTTCACAAAACTCTATCGGTCCTTCAGACGAGTCCTTGCTTCTTTAGCCTTTCCGCCTGTTCCGCCGCCTGTTCGATTGTCCCCACATACATGAACGCCTGCTCCGGCAGATGATCCCACTTGCCTTCAAGGATTTCCTCGAAACTCCGGATGGTCTCCGAAAGCGGCGTGAACTCTCCTGGTTTTCCAGTAAACGCTTCCGCCACCAAGAAAGGCTGGGACAGAAACCGTTCAATCCGGCGGGCTCGGTGAACTACTAGCTTGTCCTCTTCGCTCAGTTCGTCTACACCCAGGATTGCAATGATATCCTGCAACTCGCGGTACCGTTGGAGAATCATTTGCACTTGGCGAGCTACTCGGTAGTGCCGTTCGCCCACGTAGTGGGGATCCAAAACCCGGCTCGAAGAAGCCAGCGGATCCACGGCAGGGTATATTCCCTTCTCGGCAATCGACCTGTCCAAGTAGATGAAAGCATCCAATTGAGCGAACGCCGTGGCTGGTGCCGGATCCGTAGGATCATCCGCCGGAACATAGACCGCCTGAACCGAGGTAATTGCCCCTTTCGAAGTGGAAGTAATTCGTTCCTGAAGTTCCCCCATCTCCGTAGCCAAGGTCGGTTGATACCCGACGGCGGAGGGCATTCTTCCCAGCAGAGCGGAAACCTCACTGCCGGCTTGAGAGAAACGGAAAATATTGTCTATGAACAGAAGAACATCTACCCCCGTCGTATCCCGAAAGTACTCCGCCATCGTCAGGGCCGACAACGCAACCCGCAGCCGGGCACCGGGTGGTTCGTTCATCTGTCCGAAGACCATGCAGGTCTGCTCGATGACCTTTCGACCGGTATTGCCGATGGTTGTCCGCTGCATTTCCAACCACAGATCATTCCCCTCCCGCGTCCGCTCTCCCACCCCGGCAAAAACGGAATAGCCACCATGTTTGGTGGCAATGCGGGCAATTAACTCCGTAAGGATTACTGTCTTCCCTAGACCTGCTCCTCCGAAAAGCCCAGCTTTACCGCCTCGAACGAAAGGGGTCAGAAGATCGATAACCTTAATACCCGTCTCGAAGATCTCCGTTTTGGTGCTAACTTCCGTAACTGGGGGAGCGTGCCGATGAATCGGCCACCAATCTTCTGCCTCCACCGGTCCCTTCCCGTCGATAGGTTCACCTAGGAGATTAAACACTCGGCCCAAAATGCTCTTCCCCACAGGGACCTTAACCGGACCACCCGTGTCCACACACCGCATTCCCCGCATCAGGCCATCAGTACTACCAAGGGCAATACATCGGACCCGGCCTCCGCCCAGATGCTGCTGGACCTCCCCGGTTAGACGAATCTTAAAACCTTTTGCCTCCTCCTCGATTCGAACAGCATTGTAAATGGCAGGCAATCGATCCTCGGGAAAGGCAACATCGAATGTCGAACCTATCACCTGCACCACTCGGCCAACATTTAGGTCCGTCTTGGTAGGACATGCAATTTCCGCAGTCATTAGTCACCGCTCTCCCTGGTAGCTATCGTAGGTCATTCCATCACTGATTTTTCAGGACACATTTGGGTAAGCACGCTGGGAAACATGCTGCCTTCCGGACGATCTTGGTCCTCCCAAGCCACGCCGAGGAAATCTCCCGAAACTTCCTCACTCTTTCTCACATCAAAATCCTATTCGGTCGGCATGTACCCTGCTAGGTCGTTTGCTTCCCTTCTGGGTCATTAAAGCCCCTGAACCTGTTAAATTCCCCATTTAATCCTGGTTGCTTCCAAGTGCCTACTGCCCGAGGGCCTCCGCAGCCGCCATTAACTCTAAAAGTTCCGAGGTGATCTGTGTCTGACGTGCCCTGTTGTATAGCAGGGCCAACCGGGAAAGCATCGTCTCTGCGTTCTCGGTGGCTGACCGCATCGCCACCATCCGGGCAATCTGCTCGGAGGCAGCTGCATCGAATATAGCCCGCATCAGTCGGGCCTCGAACACAGCTGGGAGCAACTCCTCCACCACCTCTTGCGATCCTGGATAGATGTCGAAATCAAAAAACGGCGGCAGTGACCACCGTTCCCGCAGACCATCTTCGGATTCACTCCCAGCGGTGAACGGAAGCAAAGTTTCCACACACGGAACCTGCCGGGTCAGGGAATGCAAACGCATGTACACAACATCGAGCGAAGCGATCTCACCTCGGCAATAGGATCTCCAATACCGGCCGGCCAGCACCTCCACATCCGATCGTTGCGGTCGCTCGCTCAGATGAGTAAACACCTCGCCTAGGACAAGCCCCGTAAACCGAAGCATACTTGCCCCTCTTTTGCCACTGACCTCAATTCGCACCCGATCCCGTGGCAACGCAGCAATCTTCTTCTCAAGATGCCCTAGAGCCATCCGAACCACAGCACTGTTATATCCCCCGCACAGGCCCCGATTAGACGTGAGAACCAACACCACACATGAGGCATCGGAAGCCGGTTGTACAGCCCAAAATGGATTCTGCTGGACCTTTCCCGCCAATAGCAAGTGTTCCAACAGGGACTCCAGATGACGGGTATATTCGGCGACTGCCAACGCTCGATCGGCAGCCCGCCTAAAGCGGGCCGTGGCGATAAGTCCCATCGTACGGGTAATCTTCCAAATGTTTCGCACAGCCCGCCGACGTCTTGCCAGAGCACGTGCCTTTAGCATTTGTCACGGCCCCTCTTCAAACAGCTATTCCCAGGCTTTTCCACCCTGAAGTAATAGTAGCCCAGCCCCTAAAACCGGTCCGTCGGAGACACTCCCTCGAAGCCTTCCCCAAAACCCTTCTTGGGCTTAACCGGTCGGTTTAAGGGAGGGGACTAACTTTCCAGAAAACCCACGAACCCGGTAGTCAGCCCAAGCAGAAGACTTCCCGAGACGGCCTCTCCCTTGGGCTATCTCGATGCCTCACCTTCCGCTAGATATCGAAGGTTCGGCCTTCGGGAAATCAAACTCGGATGGTGACAGGTCTGGTTTGTCGCTGTTTCTGGTAAAGATCGTCGAACTCCCGCAGAGCAGCCTCTAGATCGGCTTCCGTAGTGGAATCCAAATCTTTCGTCTGGGTGATCCGATTCCAGATATGTTGCTTTTTTTCATGGATAAAACGAAGGAACTCCCTCTCCCAAACCGAAACTTCTTCTACGGGGATTTTATCCAGCCAACCATGGGTGCCTGCATAGATGACAAGGACTTGATCCGTAACGTGCATGGGCTGGAATAATCCTTGCTTGAGCAGCTCCGTCATCCGATAACCGCGTTCTAACCGGGCCTGAGTGGCTGGGTCGAGTTCTGTTCGCAACTGGGTAAAGGCCTCGAGTTCCCGGAAAGCTGCCAAGTCCAGCCGAAGCCCGCCGGCGACTTTCTTCATTGCGGGGATTTGAGCCTTTCCGCCCACCCGACTGACGGAAATGCCCACATTCATCGCCGGACGTTGCCCAGCAAAAAAGAGATCACTTTGCAAATAAATCTGTCCGTCTGTAATGGAAATTAAGTTGGTAGGAATGTAGGCGGACACTTCCCCCTCTAACGTTTCCACGATAGGAAGGGCTGTTAAGGATCCTCCACCCAATTCATCGGAGAGCTTGGCAGCTCGCTCAAGAAGTCGGCTGTGGCAATAAAAGATGTCCCCCGGATATGCTTCCCGACCGGGTGGACGTCGCATCAACAGCGACAGCTGTCGATAAGCCTGAGCCTGTCGCAGCAGATCGTCGTAAACAATCAACGCATGTTCACCCTTGTACATGAAATATTCTGCCATGGCACAGCCCGCATACGGGGCAATGTATTGGAGCGGGGCCGGATCACTGGCACAAGCTACCACTACGGTCGTGTATTCCATAGCTCCGTAGCGACGAAAAACGTCGATCACATAGGCCACGGTCGACTCTTTCTGCCCAATCGCCACATAGAAACACTTAACACCCGTACCCTTTTGGTTCAAAATGGTGTCAATACAGATAGACGTCTTCCCCGTCTTGCGATCGCCGATAATTAGCTCCCGCTGCCCCCTCCCGATGGGAGTCATAGCATCAATGGCCTTGATGCCCGTTTGGAGGGGTTCACAAACCGGCTGACGCTCAGCCACCCCAGGGGCGGGCGATTCCACGAGCCGGCGATGCCGGGTTTCGATCGGTCCTAAACCGTCCAGCGGGTTTCCCAAGGGGTCGACCACCCGACCCAAAAGTTCTTCGCCCACTGGAACACTCAACAATTGCCCAGTTGCCCGGACTTCTTCTCCTTCACGAATCCGAAGCCAATCCCCCAGAATAATCACTCCTACAGAGTGCTCTTCCAAGTTAAACGCAAGCCCCATAGCCCCACTGGCAAACTGGACCATCTCCCCGGCCATGACATCGGAAAGGCCGTACACGCGGGCAATCCCATCGCCTACTTCAAGCACCCTGCCAACATCGGCAACTTCGATCCGCGAGCTGTAATGCTCAATTTCTTGCTGTAGAACTGAGGCGATTTCCTCAACTTTGAATCTCATGTATACCCCTATCCACCAAATGCCTTTCTAAAAGCTGAAGTTGTTTCCTTACCGAGGCATCGTAGACCTTGTCGCCAATCCGAATTGCCACTCCTCCGATGATTGCCTTCTCTACCCGCCATTGGACTTTCGGTTCCTTGTTTGTTAGTCGGCGAATGACACCGATAATAAGCCCCCGTTCTTCCTCCGAAAGGGCAACAGCGGTCGTCACTTCCACCGATATTCGCCCCTCAGTTTCATCCTCCAAGTGACAAAATTCCCGGTAGATGTCTCCTAAGTAAGGTACCCGTCCGTGCCGAACAACCACCTTCAGGAAGTTCAAAAAGATTGGCTCAGCTTGCCTTCCTATGACCCGATCTAGGATTGCCTCCTTTTCTGAAAACGGGATTGCCGGTGAGTCGAGCAATAGCTGAAACTTCGGAAATTGGGAAAAGACATCGCTCAGCAAAGAGTCGAACTGCTCCCGAACCTTGGAAAGAACCCCAAACTTCGTAGCTGCCCCCAACAAAGCTCGGGCATAGGAGCGGGCAACGGGCTCGGCCCCCACCCGAGCCCAAAATTGTGCTGCAAACCGAGCATGGCTGGACTGATAATCGAAACTCATTCCAACTTTTCAGATGTACACTGGCAGGCGAAAACCTCGCCCTCGAGGCCCTAGATCATTCGGGAAAAAATCATTCGCCACAGCCTTCTAAATGAGCGGGGGTTAGTAATCCACCTTAAGCTCCTAGCGACGACTCTCACGAAATCGTCGTTTTTGACCTCGCTCGGCCAGCCCGTTACCTGGCGATCCCTTCAAACCGCCTTAGGAGCCGATGGGCTACCACCCTCCAAAAGGAAGTCACCAATTCCGCGGTTGCCCTCCCGAGGCTAATTCTGAGGAGTACTCCCCCACCCATCGGCCCCCGAGACCCCTTGGAAACGCGGATCTGATTCCAACAACTGGTTGAGGGCCCTATCCAACAGTTTCCTTTGCGTGAGGGGATCCAGTTGGGCCTCGAGGACTCGCTCGGCGATTGTCACTGCCATTTTCGCCGCGTGTTGGACCAAAAGGCGTTTTGCCTCTTCGGCGGCTTGCTGGATCTCGGTGAGACGCCGCCGGTGCTCGGCCTCGGCCTCCGCCTGGGCTTGGGCCAAAATGGTGGCGGCCTGTTTTTCTGCCTCCGCTCTCGCCTGCCCCAGGATCCCCTGAGCTTCCGCGGCCGCCTGATCCAACTTTTGCCGGTACTGCTCCAGCAAAGCCTGAGCCTCTGCTAGTCGTCTCTCTGCTGCCGCAAATTGCTCTTCCAGATGCTGCTCTCTTCGATCCAATGCCCGGGCTATCGGAGACCACGCTAAAGGCCCTAAAATCGCCAGCAAAACCAGAAATACTACCCCTGTCCAAAGTGCAAGGTCTGTACGGAAGTCCAACGGATTAATCGGTATATCTTCCGAATTATGAGCGGATTCCACCGTCCCTATGGCGGCTAAAGAAAACGGAGAAGCAATTTCCGAAAAAGTAACTGGATGCCCAAACCAGCCGGAATTTCTCGGCCACTGCAGCCCGCCACAGTCCCCCCTGCAAAGCGGGGAAAACCCCGGTCCCGCAGGGAACCCCTGGGCAAACGCCGCTGGCACAAGGGCAGCAGAATCCCCTGGAGTTTCCCCCCCATTAAGCCAGGCCGGCCGCCCGTCAAGCCAGATTGGTGTCATCAAGCCGGGCAAAAACACTGTCGGATCGAAAAATTCCTCCCCTGTATCGTTCAACTTGTGCCGGACGTAACCGCAGGCCCCCCCGCTTAGAAAATCCCGCCCAACTCCGGGGTAGATACACAGGCCCTCGACCACCGCCTCCCGGGGAACTGCACCGGTACAAGGGCCCACTAATTCCGAGATCTGACCTAGCCGATATTCCCAAATGTCGGAATTCGCTTTTCCCCCTTGGCCGCCGAGGCCCCTCCAAGGCAACTCTCCCAAACAAAGGGCTACACCCTCGGCCAACGTCGCCGTCCATAGCGGGATAGTCAGCATCAACCTTTTTGCCGGAAGCTTTCGTCCCATCCAGAAGGAGTTCCTACTAGCTATGTTAAGACTCACCCCGGAATCCAAGTTTCACACTCGGAACACGGCAATCAGGAGTACGATCAATGCAAAGAAGGTAACTCCTTCGATCAAAGCAGCGGCAATGAGCATTGCCGTCTGGATATTCCCGGAGGCCTCAGGTTGCCGGGCCATACTTTCCACCGCCGATGCCCCTACTCGGCTAATTGCGTAAGCCGCTCCCGCAATGATCAATCCACTTCCAATTGCTGCCCCAAAAACTAACAACGGGCGTGCCCATTCTCCTCCTGCTGGCCCCGGTACCGGCTCTTCCGCCTTTTCCCCCTGGGCAAAACTCATACCCGCGAACAATGTGAGCACCGTCAGAACGCTCAATGCCACAACAGTCGCTTTACCAACCACCGAATCTTCTCCCTTTCTGCTGCGAAAGACCAAACCCAGGAATTCAATTCCCTTTTCCGGCATGCTGCAAAACTTTTGGGTTAAGCGGGGCTTCAGAAACTGCGAACCATATTTAAGGTCTGCCCAGCCCGAACGTAGTGATCGGAGAAAGCGAGCAAAACATGTCCCCGCACAGTTCTCCCAGATCCACCCCCTGCCCCCATTGAACTCCTCCGGGCCTTTAGGGCAGGAATCATAACAGTATTTCGTGAACCACGGAGGATTGTCAATCAGGCAGACCATTGGCTTTCTGTTTTCCGCGAGCAGAATCTATGTCCCGCCTGGGAACATCGAACTTATGCCCACCGATTTCCTGCATTTAAAACAGGTTTGGACCTCTAATGTGGTTTAACTCCACTTAAGCTTAAGAGTTGCTTTTTTCCGGTCATCTCCGCCAATCACCCGCTGAAAAAGCCATGAACTTCACAGGGAATAGCTCGCTGTAGCCGGCTTTTTCTCACGGCGGAAAACCGGCACGAGGTCTCCTACACTTCCCCTGCCACCTGTGCCCCCTTGGACCAACGGCATCAAAGAGTCCCCAGGCCCCCAGCGGAGAACCGGAGTTGCAGCTGAACCTGGAAAACCTCTCCCACATGGGAGGGAGTTTGGACGGTGAAATTGAACGAGTCCGTGGAGAACGAAAAACCCTCAGTCGCCTGAGATCATCCCCCTCTGCAGGGAGGAGCCTCCTTTTCCCGTTCTACCCCAATTTCGCTAAGTTTCTTTCCGGGTTTCGAAAGCCTTTTTGGGTGTCAGAACCCTGCCGATGCCTTAGGTGCCACAATAAGTAGAAACCTCGAGCAAAAGCAGGTAACGGCGGCATGTGGGGCATTCTCAGGCCTTTTCCAAATATTCGAAGGCTTGCCCACCGGTGCAACCCCGTAGGTTAAAATCCACAGCCAAAGAAGATCGGGGGGTAAAGTGGGGAGAGATTCAGGAGGCTGTCGAAGCCACGGCACGCGATCCCCGGATCAATGGGCGTGAACCGCCATCCCAATAAAAATACTTGACAAGGTTGCAAATATATAGGCCTGCAGGAAGGCTACGAGGAGTTCCAGAATGCAAATCCCCACTGCCCCGACGATGCTAAATACCGTCACCCCGCCCCAAACCAAAGCATTCGCAGGAGCGGCAGCCCCGATAAATCCTATGATTACCGCTAACACAAAATGCCCGGCAAACATGTTCGCCAAAAGTCGCACCGCCAACACCGCATGGCGGATGAAAAGTCCCCAAACCTCCAGAACCAGGATCAAGGGAAAAACAAACACGGCGAGAAAAACGGGGATCTCCATGTGGGGAACCAGAGCTAGCCAATAACCCCCAATGCCGTGAACACTCATTCCTGTCAAGATCACCGACCCAAAGGTGATCGCGGCCAAAGCAGCGGTGACAGCCAAAGCTCCTGTGGGAGACCCCGCCCAAGGAACCAATCCTAGGAGATTGCAAATTAGCACGAAGAAAAAGAGATTCCAGATAAGAGGCAAAAATCGGTCCGCCTGCTTTCCTCCGATAGCCGGCCGAACAATCTCATCCCTGATGAAAAGCAAGAGGATCTCTAAACCAGTCCAGAACCTTCCCCGGGTCGGTCCCAATCTGCGAAGCCGGACTGCCATGGGAACAAAGATACCTATCATGATAAGAGCCGCTACCAGCTCCAACACCATGAACTTGGTGATCTGGAATCGAAAGCCAAACAGTTCAACCTGGGGTAGGGGCACTACTCCAGGATGCGTCTGGCCGGCCCGCCAACTCTCTGGCAGGAAATACCAGAGACACTGCGGAATATGAAATGCCACATCGTCCTTAACGTGACTAGCAAGTTCTGCAATATCAAGCATAGGCGGCTAATGTTCAGATGTACCTATCGCAAAAGTGGACCCAAAAGCTTCAAGGATGGTCGAACGCGGACTTCTACAACCCATAGGTGAGATCCCAGCACGGAGCGGATCGGAGGAAACCCGGATCCAAAATTCGGCCATCACTCCCAGGCAATCCGCTTAACCTCCGGCTTGTGCGAGCTGAAGATCGGTAACCTTGCCGTCCGTCCGTTCAGGCCTACATCAACACACGGGCCCGTCTCCGGGAATCGACTATAAACCGGGACCGGTTTGGAACCTCGACATTATGAGGTTAGATTTCCCAGCCCAAAGTTTCCGAGGCAAATTTGGCTCGGCCTTCAATTCAAAACTTTTGCATTACCCGGTGCCGAGCAGAGCATATGCCCTCACCTCACTCTGCCCATCCACCCTGCCGGCAAATTTGCACCCCTGAACCGATCTGCCCGAACCGCAGGGCCTAAAACTTCTAAATAGGGGCCCCTTCGGCAACTTCAACTGAAAATTGCTACTTCTGCATGCTTCCGATGTTCTTCAAATGCAACCCAAGCGGTTTAAACTTTTGCTCAACGGAATCACGCTAACCATTAGAAGCACAAAATAAAACACTGCGGTCCAAATTGCCACAACCTCGCCCGATTGGTCCGGCCTTCCCGCCAGAATCACCGCAAGAGCTCCTACCGGGAGGAAAAGCCGGAAGACCACTCCCACGAACCAAGCCGCCCACTTTTGGCTCGGCGGAAACAAACCGGCGAGTAGTAATCCGCTGAGCACGCCCCCAAAAGAGATCAAAAACCCCGCCATAGGGGCCAGTCGCCTCAGAATCTCTTCTTCCCACCGCAAAACACAAAAAACTACCCAAATCACCAAAGCAATTCCCGCCAGGCCTAACCAAAATTGGCTTGTCGTCACTAGCCGGAGAACAACGGTCCCCAAAAACCGTAATCCCAGTTGCCACCCCATCTCCAGGGCCTTTCGGAATCAAATCCCCGAGGACTTGTCCTTCCCAACCGGCGTTTGTCTACTTATACGAAGCTGGTTAAACGGCAAACATGATCAAGCAGTTTGAGGCAAAGGGGCAATCCGAGGAATCAACCCACGATCGAACAGGTAGACATTCCGTACTCCCAGGAGGTCCTTCCAGGTAACTCCTCAAAGCCCGCTTCCCGGGGCTAAACCTTGAGAGTCGATCTGGAGCCACTATCGCATGATCCGCGGATCGCCTATCGTAGAACACCCGAACTGTCTTGCTTGTGTCCTTCCTGGGAGTTGACCGCCTCGGGGTTGTGAGGTGAACCTCCGGGACGAAGCAACGCGGCGAAATGAACCCATCCCCCAGCTCCCCCCAGAAGAAGGCCCAAAGCCAAAAAGGCCGGAAGTGTCCCTGCCCGGGTGTCCAGCCAGAATCCTAACAAAGGCGGAATAGACATTGCGAGGGCGGCCGCGATCGCTTCCGAAGCTAGCCGCACTCCTCTTGCAATCCCCAAGGATCCCTCCCAGCCAAAATAAGGGTTCCTAAACCCTCGGTTGGAAAAATCCATGACAATCTTATGACCTTGCTTAAATCTGTCGCCGCAGACGTCTTTTCGGTCCGGGTAACTCGTGAGATATCGCACTGCTCAGTACCGAGACCTCTTCGGGGGAAAACCTCTGCTTCCATTCCCCCACCTCCCCATCACCCCCTTTCCTTAGAAGCGGGTTATCTCCCCTTTTCGTGTGCGGTAAGTATTTTCCGAAGACTACGATCGATCCCGCGATTCGCCGGTACCCTTAAGTACTCA
>Ga0272449_1002642_pt1 | contig 16384 bp, 9 predicted proteins | sample YNPCB0241_FD_198679 | JGI IMG/M metagenome (GOLD analysis project Ga0272449, IMG submission 198679) | Hot spring sediment microbial communities from Yellowstone National Park, WY, United States - YNP-CB-024-1 | ecosystem: Environmental > Aquatic > Thermal springs > Hot (42-90C) > Sediment...
TACGAAGAGCGGTACGCCCGCTTCTACGACGCCATCAAAGCCCGCTACCCGCAAATCCAACTCATCGCCACTGCCCCCGTGAAGAGCCGACCCATCGACATCCTCGACGAACACTACTACTCCACGCCCGAATGGTTTATCCTCAACGCGAACCTGTACGACCGCTACGACCGCACGGGTCCCAAGATTCTGGTGGGCGAGTACGCGGTGACGGCGAAGTGTGGCATGGGCAACCTGCGCGCGGCGATTGCCGAAGCCGCCTTTATGACGGGCATCGAGCGCAACGCCGATATTGTAGTGATGGCGGCGTATGCCCCGCTGTTCGTGAATGTGAACGACCGCGCGTGGAACCCCGACCTCATCGGCTTCGACAGCGCGCGTTGCTACGGCACGCCGTCGTACTATGTGCAGCAACTGTTCAGCGTCTATCGGGGCACGCACACGCTGCCGACGCGCGTGCAATCGCCAAACGCGCTGACGGACGCCGCGCGCGGCGCAGTCGGGCTGGGCACTTGGGAAACGCAGGCGGAGTTCCGCAACCTGAAGGTCGTCTCCGCGCAGGGCGAGACGCTGTTTGCGGCGGACTTTGGGCAGGGCGCGGCGGGCTGGCGCACCATACGCGGCGCGTGGCAGGCGACGGAGGGCGGCTACCGCCAGACGGAACTCGCGCAAGACTGCCGCGCTGTGGCGGGCGACCCCAACTGGACGGACTACACGATTACGCTGCAGGCGCGCAAACTCGGCGGCGCGGAGGGGTTCCTGATTCTGTTCCGCGTGCGCGACGACCAGAACTGGTACTGGTGGAACATCGGCGGCTGGGGCAACACGCGCCACGCCGTTGAGCGGAGCATCGGCGGCAGCAAGATGCTGGCGTGCCCACAGGTAGCAGGCGGCATCGAGACGGGACGCTGGTACGACATCCGCATCGAGGTGCAGGGCGCGCGCATCCGCTGCTACTTGGACGGGCAACTCATCCACGACTTCGAGGACGCGCCAATGCCCGCGCTGTATGCCGTTGCCAGTCGGCGCGAGCCGTCGCGCGAGGTCATCCTGAAGGTGGTGAATGTGTCTGACCGCCCGCAGGAGACGGAAGTGCGCCTGCAGGGGGTGCGCAGGCTGGCGTCCCGCGCGAAGGTGATTACACTCACGGGCGACAGCCCCGACGACGAGAACGCGCTGGAGCATCCGACGCGCGTCGCGCCAGTGGAGCGCACGCTGGAGGGCGTCGCGCCGTCGTTCCGCTACACCTTCCCGCCCCACTCGCTAACAGTGATGGTACTGAAGGAGCGGTAGGCGGCTATGTGAAGCTGTCGCCGCGCATGCTATAATTCAGTATCACACGATAGGGAGGTTATCCACGATGCCGTGGTATGTACGCATGGGACAAGTGCCGCCGAAGCGGCATATCCAGTTCCGCCGCCCCGACGGCGGACTGTACGCCGAAGAGGTGCTGGGCACAGAGGGCTTTTCGGGCATTCAGTCGATTCTGTATCATTACTACCCACCGACGCGCGTCAAGGAGTTTCACACCTGCTATGAGCGACGCATCGAGCCGATTGACGAACCCATTTTGCAACACCGCCACTTCCGCACGGGCGAGATGCCCCCGTCGGGCGACGCCATCACTGGGCGCGTGGAACTGATGTTCAACGAGAATGTCATCTTCTCGGTGTCGCGTCCGATCGAGCAGATGGACTACTTTTACAAAAACGCCGACGGCGACGACCTCATCTTCGTCCACGAGGGCACGGGCACCCTCGAGTCGCAGTTTGGGCATCTGCGCTTCCGTGAGGACGACTACTTAGTCATCCCGCACGGCACAATTTGGCGGCTGGTGTTCGACGCGCTGCCCGCGAAACTGGTCTGGATTGAAGCGATTGGCGGGCAAATCGAGACGCCTAAACGCTACCGCAACGAGTACGGGCAGCTGATGGAGCATTCGCCGTTCTGCGAGCGCGACATCCGCGTGCCCGAAACGCTAGAGACGCGCACCGATATTGGCGATTTTGAGGTGCGCATCCACCGTCGCGGGCGCGTCTACGCCTATCACTACGAACACCACCCGTTCGATGTGGTCGGCTGGGACGGCTATGTCTACCCGTGGGCGTTCAACATCAACGATTTCGAGCCCATAACGGGGCGCATCCACATGCCACCGCCGGTTCACCAGACCTTTGAGGGACCGGGCTTTGTGGTCTGCTCGTTCTGCCCGCGCATGCTGGACTATCACCCGCAGGCGATTCCTGTGCCCTACAACCACAGCAACCTCGATAGCGACGAGGTGCTGTACTATGTCAACAAGAAGTTCGGCAGTCGGCGCGGGATTGAAGTTGGCTCAATCACGCTGCATCCGTCGGGCATTCCGCACGGTCCGCAGCCGGGCGCGGTGGAGGCGAGTCTGGGCGCGACGCACACGGAAGAGATGGCGGTGATGATGGACACCTTCCGCCCGTTGCAGGTCGCCAAAGCCGCGCTGGAGTGGGAAGACCCGCACTATCCGTTTTCGTGGCTGGGCGCGCCGATTCAGTCCGACTCGTCGGGTACAGCGGATACTTGGTAAGCGACAGCTACCTGCGTAGCAGCTCGTTCAGCGCCTGCTCGAACCTGCGCTGCGCTTCGCGGGCTTCTGGAGTGCCGGGCGCGAGTTCGACGGCGGTTTGCCACGCTTGCAGGGCGCGTGACATATCGCCGCGGCGGTACGCCTCGTCGCCGATGGCGATTTGCTCGCGGGCGGCGTTGCGCTGGTACTCTTGCGCCTGCGCACCGCGGCTATGCCGGGCGGCGGACACCCAGTGGTTCACCGCGCCCGCGCGGTTGCCTAACAACGCCTCGGCGGCAGCCATCCCCGCGTAGGCTTCGGGCAATGGCGCATACTGAATCGCCTGCTGGTAGACGCGCAACGCCTCCTCGTAGCGACGCGCATCCAGCAGTTGGTTGCCGTGCATGGTCAGCGCGCTCGCCGTGTTACGGCGGAACTCGTCCTTCCACTTCGTGGACTGCGCGCTGCGGTAAAGTTGGTCGTAAATCTGCGCGGCTTCCAGATAGCGTCCCTGCCCGAAGAGTTTCTCCGCCTCTTTCGCGCGGGCGGCGACCTTCTCGTCGATTTGTTGCAGTTGGTACTCTTGGTAGGCGCGGGTCGCGCTGAAGACGCCCATGATAACGACGCCCAGCACCGCACCGCCGATGAGGATGACCGCCAGCAGCGTGCCGAGAAACTGTCGCGCGGCGGGCGACAGCACGGGCTTCGGCGGGGGCGGCGGCAGGTAGGGCGCAGGCGCGCTGGCGGTCGGCGTCGGCGCGGGCGCAGGCGTCGGTGCGGGCGGCGGTAGCGTCCCCCCTGTCGGCGCAGGCGCACCATACGGCGGTGGCAGCGTCCCCCCTGTCGGGGCAGGCGCGTTATACGGCGGGTAGCCCCCCGTCGGCGCAGGCGCGCCATAGGGCAACGGCGCGCCCATCGGCGTCGCAATCACAGGCGGCGCGTTCAACTGCGCCAGCGCGTTCTCCAACGCCTGCTTCATCTCCAACGCCGATGCGAACCGCTCGGCAGGGCTTTTGCGCAACGCCTTGCGGATTACCCACTCCAGCGGCGCGGGGATACTCGGCGGCGACGGCGGCTCGGTATGCACGATGTTGTAGGTAATCGTAATCACCGAATCGCCCTGAAACGGCTTGTAGCCCGCCAGCATCTCGTACAGAATCACGCCCACCGAGAACAGGTCGCTGCGTTCGTCAATCGCGCCGCCCTGCACCTGTTCAGGTGACATATAACTCGGCGTGCCGAAGATTTGCCCGTCCATCGTCAGGTTCGGCTCGTACTTGAGGCGGGCGATGCCGAAGTCGGTGATTTTGACCAGCCCTGTAGGCAGGATGTGGATGTTTTCGGGCTTGATGTCGCGGTGGATGACGCCCTTGCTGTGGGCGTGCGCCAGCCCGTCCAGCACCTGCGTCGCGATGCGCACGGCTTCGTCGGGGGGCAGGGAACCTTCGCGATCCATCTTCTGGCGCAGGTTGTCCCCCTCCAGATACTCCATCACAATAAAGTAGCGTCCGTTCTCCTGCTCGGTCTCGAAGATGGTGACGATGTTGGGGTGCGTCAGCGAGCCTGCGGCGCGCGCCTCGCGCAGGAAGCGAGCGATTCGGTCTTGGCGCACGGCGTCCGTCGCGCCAGGGGGCATCATCAACTCCTTGATGGCGACGCGGCGGTTGATGCGCGTATCAATCGCCTCGTAGACCACATCGTTGCTGCGGGCGATCTCGCGGATAATCCGATAGTGCCCCAGTACCGTCTCCAGCGCCATAGTCCCCTGCTATAGTATACACTGTGTTAGGCGGTGGTCAGTTCGCCCAGCACGCCGTCGGGGGTCAGGTCAACGAGGCGCACGGGAACCAGTTGCCCCACGAGGCTGTTGGGTGCGGCGAACTCCACCTGCAGGTAGCGGTCGCTGGTGCCCGTCATCAGCCCCGACAGTTTCGAGCGGCTCTCCACCAGCACGCGCTCCACCGTGCCCAACCGTCGGGACGCATACCGTTGCGCCGCCGCCTTGCTGATGTGTTGCAGGCGTTGCATCCGCTCCGCTTTCACGGGGTCGGGCACTTGGTTGCGCATCGCTTCGGCGGGCGTGTCGGGGCGCGGCGAGTAGCGGAACAGGTGCGCTCGGCAAAACTCCACCTGCTCCACCACGAAGCAGGTGTTCTGGAACGCCGCCTCGTCTTCGCCAGGGAAGCCGACCATGATGTCAGTGCTAATCGCGCAGTCGGGGATGCGCGCCCGCAGGCGGCGTATCAAGTCTAAGTAGAACGCCTGGTCGTAGGGGCGGTTCATCGCCTGCAGGATACCCGTATCGCCGCTTTGCAGCGGGATATGCAGGTGGGGGCACATCTTCGGGTGCGTCGCGATGAGGTCAATCAGGCGGTCGCTCACCAGCGTCGGCTCGATGGAACTGATGCGGATGCGCTCCAGCCCCTCAATTTCGCCCAGCATGGCACACAGTTCGGCAAGGTCGGGACCGCCGCTGCCCGTTTCGGGTCCGTAGTCGCCAATTAGTACACCCGTCAGCACGAGTTCGCGGTAGCCTTCGGCGACCATCGCGCGCGCCTCCTCCAGCACTTCGGTGTAGGGCGTGCTGCGCATCACGGGGCGCGTGTAGGGAATCGAGCAGAAACTGCAGTAGACATTGCAGCCGTCTTGGATTTTCAGCACGGCGCGGCTGCGTCGGCGGATGGGTGTCTCGCCATTTGGACGCTTCTGCGCCAGTTGCTCCTTGAGGTGCGGGAAGTGTTCCAGTAGGTAGTCGGCGGTGCGCAGTTTGTCGGGGTTGGGCACGACCAGGTGCGCCTCCTCCAGCGTCTCGCCACGGCGGAGGGTGAACTGCGCGTAGCAGCCTGTCATCACGACGATGGCGTTCGGATTCTGTCGCGCGGCGCGGCGCACTGTCTGGCGCGACTTCGCCTCCGCCGATTGCGTCACCGAACAGGTGTTGATGACATACACATCGGCGGGCGCATCGAACGGCACGATGTCGAAGCCCAGCGCTTCGAATCGCTCCAGAATCTTCTGCGTCTCGTATTGATTGACCTTGCACCCCAGCGTGGTAAACGCAGCGGTCGGCATAGCGGGGGAATTGTACCTGTTTTGTGCTGGCTTATACCGCCCTCCAGTTTACTATGCGGAGCGGATAACCTAACGCCGTCCCGCGCTCGTAATGACGCGCATTACCCGTCACCAACACTAATCCGTGCGTGATTGCTTGGGCAGCTACGATAGGATCTGCCCGCCCGATCGGTTAACCTGTGCGCAGCAAGTCCCCATCGATTCGACCCGCCAACACTGCGCTTTGTGTGTCCACAGGCAGCACTTCTATTGCGTCCAGTGCCCTCAGAAACTGCTCTAACTGCGCTGAGCGCGCCATTCGCTGTAGTCCGCTCACACCTCGATGACCGAAACTGCCGAAACTGTTAGCATGGCGTGATGCCGCAGGTATGCTTCCGCCTGCGCAACCATTTGGGGATTGCGTCCCTTGAGAACTTCGGAGAGAATATCCGTGTCGAGTAAAGCTTTATTCATCGCGCTGGCGTAGGGGGCGAGTTTCTCGCTCGGTCATCACAGTTTCCAGCATAGTATCCAGAAGCTCCGCCTCGTCACGAAACAATCCAATCAGACAGTGGCTATCCATCTTACCCTCTGGCAGCACGAGGACACGAACGCGCGTCCCTGGAGGGAGATTGATCGGCTCCTCCAGCTCGATGTGCGTGCCCCGAACGGTTCCGATGTGCGTTATCAGCCTCACGATGTATCAGGATACCCTAATCGGGCTTGTTCCGCTGGGGTGGAAATCCGCATTATACCGCTAAAAACCTACTCTACGATACCGTATCCGAACGAAATCCCCTGTTCGCTGCACAACGATGACAAATTGTTTCGTTCCGAATCGAGGAGATAGCGTATGCAAGTGCTTGCTCAATATCCTCTGATTCCAACTGAGGATAGGCGCGTAGAATGTCTTCTTTGGACGCGCCCGACGCGAATAGCTCCAAGAGGAACTCCACGCTAATCCGAGTCCCGCGAATGCACGGCTTGCCCGATAGAATGTTCGGGTCGATCACAATCCGATCCAGTGGCTGGGTTGTAGTCATCGATTATGATTCTACCTAAAGCCCACCTCAAATGTAAATCCGATAAGTGGGCACTTCGAACGCCAGCGTAATCAGCGACCAGATAGCCCCCATCGTGAAGTCGCCCAGAATCAGCCCCAGCGCGAACTGTAGCCCCTGCCGATGCACATGCCAGCCCCCAAAGCGCAACAGACACACCTTCAACAGCCAGCCCAGTAGGAACGGGAACCAGAAGTAGTCCACCGCGAAGCTGACGCCGAGCGCGTAACCCGTCGGATGCAGCGGGAACGCAGGCAGGATGCTCCGCAGCCCCTTGAGCGACAGCACCACCAGCGCGCCGCCCGCCAAGTAGTACCAGCGGTCGGGGTGGCGCAACGGCTCGTCGGTCAGCCAGCTGTTGAGCCGACTGAACGACTCCTGCCCCAGCCAGAACTTGAAGCCCTGACACGCGCCTTCCGCCCCGTACCGATAGGTCACATGCAGGTTCGCCCAGCACACCAGCACGAACGCCAGCGCGGACACTATTAGAATCAGCCCGCCCAGCCACAACGGCGACAGTGCGTACTGCTGCCCCATCCGCAACGCCTCCAACTGGTTCGGCATCGGGTGGCAGCGGTAGCCCCGATTGAACCAATAAAGCGACTGCAGCACGGTCAGGTTGCCCACGCCCAGCCCGCGCAGGGTGAACACATCGAACAAGATGCGCTGCGGGTTCACGAAGTAAATCTCGTGCGGCGCGCCCAGCTCCGCCCGCACGCGCGTGATTGTGAGCGCAAGCAGGAAGTAGATGCCGAAAAAGAGCGCGGCGACCCAGAAGTCCATCCGCAGCAGCAGCGCGTTGTAGAGCGCAAGCACCACCACCCCACCGCCCAGCCCCAGCCAACTGAGCCGATAGAGCGTGCGTTCGGGGTGGTCGGGCGTCCACGCGGCGCGCCACGCTTCGCGAAAGGTCACCCGCGCGCCCCACAGCAGCATCAGCCCCAGCATCAGCCACGCGCCCGCCGCCTGCTCGTTCAGAAACGGGAACCCGCGCCCCGCCGCCGCGTCCCAGCCCATCACTGCCCCAAGCACCTGAAACCCCTTGCGCGCCAGCATGAAAAACCACGCCGAAAACGCCAAGTCCGCAGGCATCAGATACGCCAGCCCCACCGCGAACGGGTACGCCGACATGTTGAACGGCGCCGCCGCGCTCCACGGGCGAGTGGTCAGAAACTGACCGATGTTGTATTGCTTAATCCACTCCACATGCGGCATAGACGGGAACAGCACATGCAGCCCGTTCAGCCCGCTAATCGAGAGCGCGACGGCAAACCCCGCCCACATCACCCGCGAGAGCCAGAACGCGCCCGATGGCTCCGCCATCGCCAACGGGAGCTGAATCAGCGGGAACGCCAACTTCTCGCCCTGCGTCCACGGCTTCAGCACCAGATAGTTCAGGCATAGGCACATCAGCACGAGCGTCAGGATTAGCCCCGCCCAGAGCGCGAGCGGCTTCGCCCACAGCAGCAGCCAGTCCCAACGGTACGGCGAGACGCCCCCGTTGTAGTAGGCGCGCACGGCGTCCTCGTCCCACACGAAGAGCGCGTGCGGCACATAGGCAAAAAACCGCTCGCGCCAGCCCGTTTCGGGCGTACCGTGCCGCTGCAGGTAGGCAATCGTGCCGAATAGGTTCTGCAGCATATCGTGCCCCGCGAACACCGCGCCCGTGACCATAATGATGTAGACCACCGTCAGCTCCGCGCCCGTGAAGAGCGTCGCCCCGCGATACAGCCGCAGCAGCCAGTTCAGCAGCGCGACCACAAACAGCGTGAAAATCGGCGTGATGAAAATCGGCAGGCTGGTGATGTCCAGCGTGTACCAGCGCACCTCGATGACGGTGATCCAGTAGATGTTGCACGCCATCAGCGCGAGTCCGAGCGCGCAGGCGCGGGGACGCACGCGAGCCGACCGCGCCTGCGTTTCGTGAACCTGCTCCGCCTGCGGTCGCGTCATCATGTTCTGAAGATACGCCACCACGCGCCCAATTCCCGCTAATGCCAACTGCGCAGCCAGAGTTCGCAAAAATTAAGTGTAAAGACGCCCCCCTCCTTAAGGTTCCCCCTGCGGGCAGGGGGAACCGAGTGGGCGCGCAGCGCGGTTCCCCCCGCTTCGCGAGGGGAACCTCACGGAGGGGGGAATTATGAACTTTGGCTCAGCAATTGGTATCGAGCCGCCTGTGATGGGGAACAGACTCGCGCCCGAACTGAATAGTCTCGCGTCCGCAGGGGATAGACTCGCGGCGAGGCGGAAGAGGATTTGCAGCCGACTCCAGCCCCCCGCCCGCCGCGCCGATAATTTAGCCACACTATACATTCTGGAGGCTATAGACGATGAGTTGGCTAAACAACATCAGCCTGAAGGCAAAGATGGGATTGATTGTCGGCGTTGGTGTGGTCGGTATCAGCTTGTTCGGATGGGTAGCTTACACGACGCTGGAAATCGTGAAGATCGGAGGTCCGCAGTATCTGTCTATCTTTAAGGCTCAAGACGCTGTTGCTGACGTGTTGCCGCCTGACGGTAATCTACTGATGGTCGATTGGTTCTATCGCAAGGTAGTGAATAATGTCGCTATCGGAGATTACGATCACGCGCGTCGGCTCTATACAAAATACAAAGCGCAACGCGAAGCATTCACCAAGATCGTTGAGAAGTGGCAGCCAGAGACAGAAGTCTATGGCATGCTGCCCTTTGAGACGCCAGAGGTGAAGCGTTATCTGCAACTTCTGGAGACGAAGTTCGAGCCTGCCTTCGAACGCAACGACTGGAAGGCGGTCACAGACCCGAAGGCTGTAAAAGAGATATTGGCAGCTATCGACGCCACTGAACCACTGTACGAGAGAAGCATCGCCCGACTAAAGGAGCGTGCGCAAAGCACGGAGCAATCGGCTATTGGCGCTATTAAGGCACGGAACAAAGTCATGCTGATAGTCTTCCTGTTCACTCTTGCTGTGCTGATTGCCTTCAGCGTGCTGATTGCGCAGCAGATTATCCGCACAGTGCAGGCGACCCAACACGCCGCCCAACAACTCGCCCAAGGCGACCTCACCGTCCAAGTCCCCGTGTCGGGCAAAGACGAGATGAGCCAACTCGCCCAGAGCATCAACACCGCCATCCGCGCCCTGCGTGAGGTCCTCGCGCAAGCCAACGCCACCGCAGAACAGGTCGCCAGCCAAGTGAACGCCGTCGTCAGCCGTTTCGGACAGGTCGCTCACGGCATCAGTCAAGCAGGCGCGGCAGTCGATGAGTCCGCGCGTGGGGTGAGCCGCATCGCCAGCGAAGCCCAAAACGCCAACTACACCCTCGCCCAACTCCAGCAAGCCGCCCAAGAGGTCGCCCGCGGCGCTCAACAAACCGCCCACGCCTCCGAAAACGGCGTCCGACAAATGAACGAGGTCGCCCGCGTCGTGCGCGAGGTCGCTCAAGGCGCCGAACAGACCGCGCAAGCCGCCAGCACGGGCGTCGAGAAGATGAACGCCATCGCCACAAGCATCCGCCAGACCTTCGACCAACTTCAACAAGCCCAACAATCCGCTGCCCACGCCACCCAAGTCGCCGAACAGGGACGCAACGCGCTCCAACTCTCCCAGATCGTGATGACCAGCATCGACCAGCAGACCCGACAGGTCGCCCGCGAACTGCAGGAACTGGCGCAGATGTCCGCCTCCATCGGCGGGATTTTGCAGACGATTGAGGAGATTGCCCGCCAGACGAACCTGCTTGCCTTGAACGCGGCGATTGAAGCGGCGCGCGCGGGCGAGGCGGGGCGCGGGTTTGCGGTCGTTGCCGAAGAGGTGCGCAGGCTCGCCGAGCGCAGCGCGAACGCCACGCGCGAAATCCAGTCCATCATCCAGCAGGTGCTGACCAAGACCGAGCAGACCGTGCAGGCGATGGAGCAGAGCCTCGACGCCGTGCAACAGGGCGCACAGGTCTCCACCGAAGTGGCGCAAGGCTTGGGCACGATTATCCAGTCGGTGGAGACGATTGCGCAGCAGGTGGCGCGTTCGGCAGAGTCGATGCGCCAGGTGCAGACGACGACCGACTCGACGCTGCAGGAGATTGAGCAGATTGCGGCGATTGCTGAGCAGTCGAGTGCGGCGTCAGAGGAGATGCTTGCCAGCACGGAGATGACCTCTACGGCGTTGCAGCAAATTGCGGCGATAGCGCAGCAGTCGAGCGCGAGCACGCAGGAGGTGTCGGCGTCGGTGGACAGTTTGGCGGGCGTGTTGTCGCAGACGGCGTCGGTGTCGCAGCAGGTGGCTTCGGGTTCGCAGCAGGTGTCGGCGTCTGTGCAGCAGCAGGTGTCGGAGATTCAGCAGTTGAACGCCGAGATGGCGCAGATGGGCGAGTTGGTTCGGGGCTTGACGCTGCAGATTCAGCGGTTCAAGTTGGGCGAGAACGGCTCGTCGCCTGCGCAGGGTTTTGGTGAGGTGGTCGAACTGCCCCGCGCGGCATAATCGCCCGTCGCGCATGCACGCGGGACGCCTGCGCCTCCAGCAGAGTAGCGAGGAGCGCGGGCGTCCCGACACACGAACCGCTCGCTTCCCTTGACACACGCTTCCCCTGCAGAGTATAATTCGCTCCAGAGAACTATTTTCCTCTGGAGGCGATGATGAACCGACTAATCATCGGGCTGAAGCAAGCGGGACTGCGGCTCACGCCACAGCGCGTGGCAATCTGCCAAGTGCTGGCGGAAAGCAAAGACCACCCAACCGCGATGATGATTTACCACCAGCTGCTGCCCCAATTCCCCACACTGAGTTTGGCGACGGTCTACAAGACGCTGCATGTGCTGAAATCGATGGGGCTGGTGCACGCGCTGGGCGACGCGGGCGACGGCGCAGAGCATTTCGATGCCGACCTGACGCCGCATATCAACCTTGTGTGCGTGCGCTGCCACCGCGTGGTGGACTTCGACGAGCGACTGGTGCATGAGATTCAGCACATCGTGGAGCAGCGTTCGGGCTACGAGGTGCAGGGCGCGCGGATTGTGTATTACGGGCTGTGTCCCGACTGCCGTGCAGCACAACGCAACGGTAAGGAGAGCGCGTGATGGGCATCGTGCGTTATGTTCGCAAGCGGCTCGCCGAAGCCGACTCGTGCGTCGACGAGATGGCGAAGGTCGCGCTGGCGAATCGGGGGCTGCGGCGCGTGCGCTACCGCTACCGAGACGACACGGTGGAGGTGGAGTACGACCCTGAACGGCTTAGCGCGGATGATGCGCAGCAAGCCGTCGAGCCACTTTTGCGCGAGTTGGGTGTGCGCGCCCCTGACTGCAGCCTGCGCGACCCCGCGTCGGGCGTGTGCGCCGCGTGCCCCAGCGTCGCGCAACACGGCAAACGCTGGCTATCGGGCGGCGTCGCCTACCGTGCCCACTTCGACGGCGAGACGCTGACCATCGAGCAGGAACACGCGCCCGCCGAGCCGACCGACCGCATCCTGCGACGGGTCAAAGCGCTTGAGCGACCTGCCCCGCGCTGGCGTAGCCGCGCGTTCTGGGAGCCTGTGCTTTCCGCGCTGACGCTGTTGATGATAATCGCAGGTGGGCTGCTGCGTTGGGGCGAGCAGGCGACGCTGGCGACCCTCGCCTACGCCGTCGCCTACTTCGCGGGCGGCTACTTCGGCGTGCTGGACGGTTACCAGACGCTCAAGGAACGGCGGCTCGATGTGAACTTCCTGATGATTGCGGCGGCGGTTGGCGCAGCGATTGTCGGCGAGGCGCCCGAAGGCGCGACGCTGCTGTTCCTGTTCTCGCTGTCCAACACGCTGCAAAACTACGCACTGGCGCGCAGCCGCAACGCCGTGCGCGCCCTGATGGCGCTCCAGCCCGACACCGCCACGCGAATCACCCCCACGGGAACCGAGACCGTACCTGTGGAAGACCTACAGGTCGGCGACCGCGTGCTGACCCGCCCTGGCGAGCGCATCCCGACCGATGGCGTCGTGCTGCACGGCGAATCGCATGTTGATCAGTCGCCCATCACGGGCGAGAGCGTGCCCGTTCACAAAAGCATAGGCGACCCCGTGTTCGCAGGCACGGTGAACGGCAACGGCACGCTGGAGATTGAGGTGCGCGCTCCCGCGACCGACACCCTGCTGCAGCGCATTATGCAGTTGGTAGAGCAGGCGCAGGAGCAAAAAGCGCGCACGCAACGCTGGCTGGAGCGGTTCGAGCAGCGGTACGCGCTGGCGGTAATCGGCGGCGCGGCGGCGGTCGCGTTGGGGCTGCCGCTCATTGGCTGGAGTTTCCCTGACGCTTTTTACCGCGCCATGACGCTGCTGGTGGTCGCCTCGCCCTGCGCGCTGGTCATTAGTACGCCCGCGACGCTGCTGAGCGCAATCGCCAACGCCGCCCGACGGGGCATCTTGTTCAAAGGCGGGGAACCCATCGAGCGGCTGGCGGGCATCCGCGCGCTCGCCATCGACAAGACGGGCACGCTCACCGAAGGCAAGCTGGAGTTCACCAACCTCGTGCTGATGGCAGGCGCGTCCGAATCGGAGGTGTGGCAAGTGATTGCCGATGTGGAAGCGCGTTCGGAGCATCCGCTGGCGCACGCGCTTGTGGCGGCGGCTTCGGCGCGTGGCTATCGCCCTCGCGCCGTGCAGCAGGTGGACGCCGTGCCGGGCAAGGGCATCGTGGCAACGCTCGAAGACGGCACAGAAGCGCGCATCGGCAACCTGCGCCTGTTCGAGGACATCCCCATCCCCGACGCGGTTTCGCAGGCGGTGCAGTCGCTCCGTCAGGCGGGCAAGACGGCTATGGTGGTGTGGGTCGGCGGGCGGTTTCTGGCGGTCGCGGCGGCGGCGGACAAGGTGCGTCCCGAAGCGGCGGGGGCGGTCGCCCAACTGCGTGCGCTGGGCATCCCGTGCATCGCCATGCTCACGGGCGACGCGGAGCCAATTGCCCATGCCGTCGCCCAGCAGACGGGTATCGAGCGCGTGTACGCCGACCTGCTGCCCCATGAGAAACTGGACGCGCTACGCCAACTGCGTGCGGAGTGTGGCGCAGTGGCGATGGTCGGCGACGGGGTGAACGATGCGCCCGCGCTTGCTGCCGCCGAAGTCGGGATCGCGATGGGCGCAGGTACCGATGTTGCGCTCGAAACCGCCGATGTCGCGCTCGTCGGCAACGACCTAAGCAACCTGCCCTACGCGCTCGCGCTCAGTCGGCAGGCGATGCGCGTGCTAAAGCAGAACCTGACTTTTGCCACGGGCGTGATTGTCGTGCTGGTGATTCTGACCTTTGTTGCCAACCTGCGCTTGCCGCTCGGCGTCGTCGGGCACGAGGGCAGCACACTGCTGGTCGTGCTGAATGGGCTGCGGCTGCTGCTCTATCGTCCCGTTGACAGCCGCGCCTAACGCGGGGTACGGCGAACGCACTTCAACGCATGCACAGGTCTGGGCGGGATTCCCCAGCCCAAACCTCAGTTCATTCGCGCCTCACCTTCAGATACCCACTGCAAACAGCATCCTACTTCCGACCTACGACATTCGCCAAGATTACCGCGCCTCCTGCATCGCCTTCGACATTGACCATCGTGCGGAACATGTCCAGAATGCGGTCCACTGCCAGAATCAGCCCGATGCCCTCCAGCGGTAGCCCAACTGCCTGCAGCACGATGACCATCGTGAACAGCCCCGCGCTGGGGATGCCCGCCGCGCCAATCGCCGCCAGCGTCGCCGTGAACAGCACCACAATCTGCTGCGTGAACTCCAACTGCACGCCATACGCCTGCGCGATAAACAGCGCAGCGACCGCCTCGTACAGCGCCGTGCCGTCCATGTTCACTGTCGCGCCGATGGGAATGCAAAACCGACTGATGTAGCCAGGCACCTTGAGTTCGCGTTCGACGGTGCGCATCGTCACAGGCAGCGTCGCCGCGCTGGAGCTGGTGCTGAGCGCGGTAATCATCGCGTTCGTGATACCCTTCAGGAACCGCCACGGGGGCACGCCTCCAAGCAGCCACACCAGCAGCGGCAGCACAATCAGCCCGTGCACCGCCAGCCCGCCCAGCACTGCGCCCATATACTTAGCGAGCGGCGCGAACACCTCCCAGCCCGCCTGACCAATCGCCCGCGCCAACAGCAACGCCACCCCGACAGGCAACAGATACAGCACCCAACGCACGATGACCATCGAGAGGTCGAGTAGTTCGTTCACGAAGCCCTTGAGTGCCTGCGCGCGGTCGCCCATCAGGTTCAGCGCGACGCCCACAATCAGGCTGAAGCTGATGATCTGCAACATATCGGCGCGGGCGAGCGCGTCGATGGGGTTCGCGGGGATCAAGTTGCGCAGCAGGTCGGCGAAGGTCGGCGGCTCGCGTTCCAGAATCTCCTTGGGCGTTTGTGCGCCTTGCAGCACTGCGCCGACGCCAGGGTCAACCAAGTTCACAATCACCAGCCCCAGCGCCGCTGCCAGCACGGTGGTCGTGGTGTAGTAAATCAGCGTGATGACGCCCAGTCGCCCCAGATATCGCGTGTCCAGCCCCGCCGCCGCCGAAATCAGCGAGGCGACCACCAGCGGCACAATCACCATCCGCAGCAGGCGAATGAACAAGTCCGCGCCCAGCCCGACAACGCCGAACAGCGGCGACTCCGTTCCGCCCGCGCGATTGAGCAGCAAGCCCCCGACAATCCCTATCAGGATGCCTGCCACAACCCACCGTAGGGACACAAACTCCCTGTCGCGTTCCACCGCGTTAGGGGTTCGCTGTGGGGGCGGGGATTCCTACAAGCATGCTTGGGTACACTCTCCCCCGATGACCCCCACCACCGCTATTATCTTGGCAGGTGGCGCGATTGATGCCGCATGGCAACAACAGACAGGCGCACGCACCCGCGCCGAAGTGCCCGTCGGCGACGCGCCGATGTACCTGCATGTCGCCCGCGCCCTGCGCCAAGTGGACGCCATCGGCGACATCCTGCTCATCGGCGACGCGCCCGCAGGCGAAGGCTACACCACTTTGCCCCCACGCGACAGCCTGCTGGAGAATGTGCGCCTCGGACTGGAGCGCTGCCCGACCGACTCCGCGCTGTTTGCGACCGTTGACCTGCCGTTCCTGACGCCTGAGAGCGTGCGCTTTTTCCTGCGCGAGAGCCTGGCGAGCGGCGCGGCGCTGACCTACGCTGTTGTGCCCGCCGACTTGTGCCGCGAGCGGTTCCCCCAACTGAAGCGCACCACCGTGCGCCTGCGCGAGGGCGAACTCACGGGCGGCAACCTGTTCTGGGCGCAGCGCGCGGTCGCCCTGCGCGAACTGCACCGCCTCGAATCGCTGTATCGCGCCCGCAAGCAGCCCGTGCGCCTCGCGTTGCAGATTGGCGTCGGGCTACTCATCCGCTTCCTGCTGGCGCAGTACCTCTCGCCCCGCCTGCTGAGTATCGCGCACATCGAACAGCGCGTCGCCCACATCCTGCACGCGCCCGTCAAAGCCATCCTTACCCCCTACCCCGAAGTCGGCACAGACATCGACCGCCTCGAACACTGGCTGGCGGTGCAATAGGGCGAACAGCCGCTAATAGCAGGGCGAACAGCCGTTCGCCCCTAAACCTTTCGCCCGCACGCGCCGATAATCGGTAAGCAGGCTTACACGCGCAAACAGGAGGTTTGCTATTCGCAGCACGGACGCGAGAGGAGCGAAGCAGCATGCGCATCAACACCTACCGAACATTTTGGGACACGCCGACTTTGCAGGCGAGCGAGCGGGCGATGAACCGCGCCGTCGCGCGGCACAAACTG
>Ga0272449_1002643_pt1 | contig 16379 bp, 23 predicted proteins | sample YNPCB0241_FD_198679 | JGI IMG/M metagenome (GOLD analysis project Ga0272449, IMG submission 198679) | Hot spring sediment microbial communities from Yellowstone National Park, WY, United States - YNP-CB-024-1 | ecosystem: Environmental > Aquatic > Thermal springs > Hot (42-90C) > Sediment...
AAGGCGAGGGCAGAAGCCCGTTAAAATTTGATTACTACATGCTTCGCCTAATATTTGATAAAGGCTTTGTGGAAATGCAAATTTTCCATGAAAGAGGACCGAGACATGTGCTGCCAGAAGACATAATTAACCTAGTTGTTAAAAAGGTCAATGAATCCTTTTCAAAGAAAGTTCTTAAAGCAGTTTAACCCTACATTTTAGCTTTTTCTAGAAAACACATGACAATGGATAAAATTTCCTCAGCAACCTCCAGCTTGGACTTGTTTCCATCCACTTTAACAAGCTCTCCGTTTTCAACAAATTTTAAGTAAACTTCCCTAACCCTTCGCTGAGTTTCAAGGTTTTCCATTACGGATTTTTTAGGCTTTAACCTTTGCACAACGATTTCTGGTTTAACATCTATAAAAATTGCCAAATCCGGCGTTAATGCATGCTCATTCACTTTTTTAATCCAGTCTAAATTAAGGCCGGTTGCACCTTGATAAGCCAAAGAAGAGTAAACATAACGGTCAGAAACCACGATTTTACCCTCTTTTAGGGCGGGAATAACCTCTTTTTCTACATGTTCAAAACGGTCAGCGGCAAAAAGCAAAGCTTCAACAACGCTTGAGACACGTTTGTCCCCATGTAAACAGTACCTTCTGATGAAACTTCCTATTTTTCCACAACTAGGCTCAGCGGTATATACGCTATCATAACCCTTCTTCTTTAGCCTATTCACAAGAATTTTCGTCTGAGTTGTTTTCCCACAGCCATCCAGCCCTTCAATGCATATGAAAAATCCCTTTTTCACCAATGCTTGATCCTCCACCGCTCGCCTCGGCATTAGACATTATAAGAGTGAACATTCATTAATAATAATTATTTAACAAAATATGGAGAACCAGCCATGCCCAAAATTTATTGGGGTGAAATAAAGGATCCAGTTTATGGGTATGTTTACATAACTGAAAAAGAGAAGGAGATTATAGACTCTTATCCTGTTCAAAGACTGCGCAGATTACGTCAACTTGCTGGTGCAGAATATGTATATCCTGGAGCAAATCATACACGTTTTGAGCATTCTGTAGGCGTTATGTATTTGGCTGGCAAGGTTGTGGAAAACCCCAACATTTCACAGCGTATTAACGAAGAAGATGCTGAAATGGTTAAAATTGCAGCTTTGCTTCATGATGTTGGACACGGCCCTTTCTCCCACATTTTCGAACACTTGCTAACAAAAGAGCTTAACAAAACCCATGAAGACATGACTTCGTGGATAATTAGAAACAGTGAACTGAAGGACATAATTGGTAAATTGGGGTACGAAGCTGAGAAAATTGCAGAGCTCGCAGTTGGCAAATTTTACAAAAGCGAGAAAGCCTTCCTAAACCAGATAATAAGCAGTTCCATAGATGTTGATAAGTTGGATTTTGTTGTTAGAGACACTTATCACACTGGCGCGGCTTATGGATTTGTAGATGTTTTCCGTTTAATCCACTCATTTGACATTTTAGATGAAAACTTGGCAGCAGACATAGGCGCATTATCAACTCTAGAATCCTTCATAATAGCTCGCATCGAATCCTTTAAAAGCATATACTTCCACCGAGTTGGAAGAGCAGCTCAAATAATGCTTGCAACCGCCCTAGAAAAGGCAAACGAAGAACTAGGCCTAACAAGCTTCAAAACTCCAGAAGAATATCTTGCCATGGACGACTACACTGTTTGGACCATGCTTAAAAACTGTAAAAGTTCAAGCCAGATAATCAAAAACCTTGAAAGGCGAAGAATGCTCAAATGCGCTTACGAACAAACCTTCTACGTGAAAGATAAGACGGTTTCAAATATTTTCAGCGCTGAAGAATTTCGTAATCAGATAAGGGAAAAAATTGCGAAAAGCGCCAAAGCAGATTCGGAAGCCATAGTAATAGATGTTCCTACGGTGCCTTCAGTTCCTTATCACCATTCAATGTTTATGGAGCCCATGGAAATCCCAGTGGTATGGAAGACCTCTGAAGGAAACAAGGAGCTAAAACGCCTAAGCGAAATATCGGGCATTTTCGAAGTTTTAAAAGGTTTCATTAATATACTGCGCGTTTACACCGATGAAGCTATTAGGGAAAAAGTTGGCAAGGCTGCCTCAGAAATATTGGGCGAGATACCGTCATCAGCAAAAATATCCTATTAAAGTGCGTTAGAATGGCGCAGCAAATAACATTAAAGGGAAGAGGAATAGTTGAGGGCTGCTGTAAAGCTGAAGCTTTGGTTTCCGCAAAACCCATAAGCTTCTTGGGAGACATAGACCCAAAAACTGGGAAAGTAGTTGAAAAAAACCTTGATATCTACGGCGAATGCGTAACCGATAAGGTTTTATGCTTCCCCCATGGACATGGCTCAACGGTTGGCAGCTATGTTTTATACTCTTTAGCCAAAAACAAGCTGGCACCAAAAGCGATAGTTAACGAGAAGGCAGATCCTGTTATTGTGGTTGGCGCAGTCATAGCAAACATACCAATGATTGACCAAATAGACATAAGCCAGATTAAAACTGGCGAAATAGTTGAAGTTGATGTCTATAAAGGCTTGGTTAAAATTTTGAAGAAATGGGAAGTTTGATTATGTATTTAACGAAAGAGGAAGAACGCATCTATGATGGCGAGTTAGGCTGGGCGAAACAGGTTTGCATGAAAATCCTTGTCAAGCTGGGCGAACTCTTCGATGCAGAAAGGCTCATTCCAATAGATTCAGCGCACATTTCGGGAGTTTCATATAAAACGCTTGGGGAAGCACCAACAGACTTCTTGGAAGCGTTGGCGAAAGCCAATGAGAAAACCAAAGTTGAAGCCACTTTAAACCCTCAAAGCTTCGACCCAGAATACTTAAGAAAACGCTTGCCTAAACAACTGCTCCAAAAGCAATTAGACATCCTCCAAATTTTTGAGAGAATGGGATTTAAGCAATCCTACACTTGCACTCCATATTACATAAGAAAGCCAGAGAAAAATTCGCATCTCGCATGGGCAGAGTCCTCAGCAGTGGTTTATGCAAACTCTGTTTTAGGCGCGTGGACAAACCGTGAAGGCGGCCCAAGCGCTCTAGCAGCAGCCATCATTGGAAAAACACCGGACTATGGAGTACATAAAGCCATAAACCGCAAACCAAACATCCTTGTTGAAGTGGACTCGCCTATCAAAGAAGAAGTGGAATACGGTGCTTTAGGCATTTCTTTGGGAAAAATTTTGAAAGACAAGATTCCAATCATCAGAGGTGTAGGGAACACTTCTGGGGAAAATCTGAAACATTTAGGCGCTGCACTTGCTTCAGCTGGCATGACAAACCTGTTCCATTACAAAGACAGCGAATTAAAAGGAGAAACCCTTGAAAAAATAAGTGTAGAAGCAAATGACATTAGAAAAGCCATTGAAGAATTAACAACCGCCCCAAAGCAGAAACCAGACCTAGTTTTTGTAGGATGCCCTCACTGTTCACTTAAAGAAATTCGAGAAATTGCAAATGTTGTCGGTGGCAAAAAAGTCAGGGACAACACCGAGTTCTGGGTTTGCACTTCATGCCATGTTAAAGAAAAAGCAAAAAGTTATGTGCAGAAAATAGAGGCAAGCGGAGCAAAAGTCATCACAGACACTTGCGCCGTAGTCACATGGACTGACAAACTTGGAATAGAAACAATTATGACAAACTCTGCCAAAACGGCTCACTACGCTCCAACACTCAACAAAGCAAACACGATACTGGCTCCGCTCAAGGAATGCTTAAAAACAGCATTAAAAGAATAAGGTTTAAACGAAAGAGAAATATTTTGCATGCCGTCAGCCGTAAAATATGCTCCGGTAGTATAGCCCGGTCAAGTATTCCGGCCTTTCGAGCCGGAGACGCGGGTTCAAATCCCGCCCGGAGCATTCCTAAATTAGAGCATTTTTTGGGCGTATTTTTGTTAGAAACGAAGTGTAAATCGAATTTCAAATCTCGCTTTTAAGGTTTAACTTTCTTACAAGTTCATCTAGCGGTTCAGCCTTGCATTCTTCCACCTCTCGCAAGGCCATTTTCAAATCTTTAACAAATTCCTTATCTTCATAACCTCAAGAGTTTCCAGTAGCTCATCCATTAACTTGGCAGCTCTTGTTAGCAATTCCTTCTCTTCTGTTTTTAAGAGAGCCATTTTCTCCCAACGCCTCTTCAGAAATATAAAATCCTATAGACATTTTAACTATGATGCTCCAAAAATAAAATAACACATATTCAAGAGAATCTAATCCTTATCTAGCAATCTCCCTCAAAACCAGATGGCTAGAAATTTTTAACTGGCAAATTGAGGCGCCATTCGTGTCCGGAGCATTGTATTTCTAGCTTATTTAGCGGCTTAACCTTACGAAAAGCTGCAAAAGGAGTTGGAAGCAAGCTTTGGTTAGGTGAGCTTTGTAACTAAAAAAGTATATATAATATATACGCGTATTTATTTTGGATAGAGTATGTCGCGGATAAGTCGACGGGAATGCCTTATAACGGGATTGAAAAGCGAAGAGATTGACCTTGTAGTTAACGATTTGAAGGCTTTTTTAAAAGAGGAAGGGCTTCCGGAAGGATACGCTATAAACGTCTACAAAGACTCTGTAGCATGTTGTGGAATCTTCCCATTAGGGATCGTTGTTGAAATAGAGGGACTTGAAGAACAAGTGATAGAATATTTAGATCGAAGGTTATACGCCAAGATAATAGAAATCTGTGAGCAAAGGGGAATCGAGCATCATAAAAGCGAACCTATAGAAATCGTTTAAAAACCATAGAAGGGACACAGTTGATCTTTGCATATATTTTGGGCAAGCTGGAAAGAGGAAGCGAAGTTGACGTGCTTAATGCATTAAAAAATTTTGAACAAGTCGAAAAAGCCAGTATAATTTATGGAACATACGATTTATGCATCGAAGCTCGTTTCAAAACTATGGAGGAACTAGACGAGTTCGTATTCAACACCGTCAGGAAAACTCCTGGCATAAAAGACACATGCACCCTCATAGTTGCCAAAATATTCAAAAAGAGCAATAATCCCTTTTACAGCAAGATTTAATGCTACTAGCCATTAAAGGCCGGATTATTGAGGCAAAATTGCATTAAACAGAAAAACTTCTACTTGAAAATGTCGGTTGCAAGCTAAAAGTTCTGCTATTTATCCGACACATTTAAATAATCCTTTGAACAGAAACTGAATGGGTGACAATTGAATGTCGGAAAAGAACTTTAAAAAGCCTGAAACCAGAGAGGAATTTCTCAAGATGCTGACGGAAGCTGCGAGAAAAGAGGCTGAAGCTCGCAGTATTTTGTTGGGTAGATTGGCTAAGCCTACAATTTCAGGCACAGCCAAATTGTTAAATGTGCATAGAGATACTCTTTATTCGTGGCTTAAGGAGTTTAATGTCGACTTTAAGGAAGTTGTTGAAGGTTTATCTGTTGCCATGTTGTCGGAGACCGTCGAGCTTTCTAAGAAATACACGTACTTGATAGGAGAGGCTCTTGTCGGAGAAGGAAATGATGTCGCTCATATAGACCTATTGATAGGCGACAAAGAGGGACCCGTTGGGGAGGCCTTCGCTAATGGTTTAGCTCACCTTTCAATGGGGCATACGCCGCTTTTGGCGGTTATAAGGCCGAATCTTCCACCTAAGCCGCACACTTTGCTTGTGCCAAAGGTAACTGTGAAGAATCTTGAAGATGCAAACAAAGTTTTTGGTCCGGCGCAAGCTGCTGTTGCCAAGGCTATTGCGGATGCCGTTGAGGAAGGTGTAATACCAAAAGATAAGGTTGATGATTGGGTGGTGGTTTGCAGCGTTTTCGTCCACCCAGAGGCAAGCGACTACCGCAAAATATATCATTACAATTACAGTGCAACAAAACTAGCCCTCAAAAGAGCCATGGCGAAGTATCCGTCGCTGGAAAAGGTTTTCTATGATAAAGATAGGGCGAAACATCCAATGATGAGTTTTAGAGTGCCCCGCCTCTGGAGACCACCATATTTGCAAATTTCGCTTGACATACCTGATTTTGAGAGAACCAAGAAAATTATAGCGCAGATTCCCAGAAGTGACAGAATAATATTGGAAGCGGGGACGCCGCTCATAAAAAGGTATGGAACAAAGGTAATAAGTGACATGAGGGAAATAGCAAGAGATGTATTCTTTATGGCGGATTTAAAAACTCTCGATGTCGGAAAAGTTGAGGTGGACATAGCCTACGAGGAAACAGCCGACGCTGTTATTGCCGCGGGACTGGCGCCCAAGGAAACCCTTGACGCTTTCATCTACGAGGCAAAGAGGCTTGGAATATATGCTGCTGTTGACATGCTTAATGTTGAAAGCCCCATTGAAAAACTTAAAACCCTAAAAGAATTTCCAGACATCATTATTATCCATAGAGGAATAGATCAGGAAACTGGCAGAACCATTGGTTTAGAACTCATTAGGGATCTTAGACAAACTTTCAAAGACAAGAGGTTCCTAATAGCCGTAGCAGGCGGAATAATCCCTGAAACGGCAAAAGAGGCTTTAGAGAAAGGCGCCGACATAATTGTTGTCGGAAGATACATAACACAATCCAGGGACATAGAACGGTCTGTAAGGGAGTTCCTTGAGTTAACACCTGAGATGCGGGAAGACATAGACGTACACAGAGTTCACGTAGAATAAACTCCAATGCTACAGCGTATGCCCCCTAAACAATTCAGGATGAAAGCCTGAAAGCCGCATAAGCCAAAAAGAAAGTTACGCCAGACAGAAAGAATACGTTTACGAAGCCGAAGGTCTGAGCGATAAACGGGCCTAGAAAGGCTCCTCCTGCCCCGCCTAAACTCACAAGGACATCGAATAAACCTGCTTTTCCCGCGGGTATAAGTTCCATGGATAGGGAAAGGGTGTAAACGTGGTATAAGGCGTAGGCAAAGCCCATCAAAGCCAAAACCAAAGCAGCCAGGATTGCTGTTTGAACTTCTATTATTGTGATGGTAGCTAGCATAAAAGCTAGGATGCTTCTGAATAAAACGATTTTTCTTAGACGCGTTTTCTCTTCTTGCGGTTCAAGCTTGTTACTAGCCAAAAAATATCCTATGACTCCGGCACTTGAATTTAAAACGTAAATGGCAAAGACCATGCTCGTAGCGAGATTCAGAGTATTAGAGAAGAATATGGGCAATGGCGTGAACAATGTGCTTGTGGCTAATGAGAAAAGAACTAGCCCGCCGCAAAAAGCGTAAAGATTTTCCCTGGTGAGGTTTTCGCGAATTAAAAATCCGTCTAAAATCTTTGAAGCTATGGTTACGCCTTTGTAGGTGAAGTCTACACTTTTTTCTATACCCACTAATCCTCTTTCAAAAACTAAGAGGGGATCTACAACCAAAAATAAGGAGAGAATGAAGGCTAAGAAATTCAAGCCGCTGCACATTAACAGTGTTGTGTTTGAGTTGAAGCCAACAAATGAAACAAAGGTTCCTAAAATTAGCCCTAGAAGCCAGCCTATCTCAGTAAACCATTCATAAATAGCGAAGGCTTTTTCCCATTCAGCCCTCGAGTAAAGCTCAGCTATTAACACGTTTTTAGGGGCCTCGTGGGCGACATGGAAAATAGCCATAGCCACGTAGAGGATTATAAGCAAGCTTACACTGCTTGCAAAAGTGAATAGATAAAGTAAAGCGGAAGACGATAAAAATGAAATTAGGATGTAACGCTTGTATTTTTTTGTTCTGTCACAAATGTAACCCCAAAAGAAGGACGCGGGAATGGCTAGGAACAGAGCGGTAGAAGTCATCACTCCTACGTCAAGCAGGGATCCACCGATGTTCACAACATATAATGGAAGGAAAATTGAAAGTAAGCCAAACGCCATTTCGTGGGAGAAGAAACCCAGCCGCCACATAACCAAAAACCCACCACATTGTCCGATTAAAACTTTTGCTAGGCAAAATCAAAGTTTTATACAAAGTTTTCACAACCCTTAATAGTTAGAGATTAAAATTTCATACTCTCCACTAGGAAGTAAGGCACCATGGCTAAATTTAAGATAATAGTGTCGGATCCGGAAGAGGGAACTTCAAAAACGGTTGAGTTAGAAGAAGCACGTGCAGTCCCATTAATTGGGAAAAAGATAGGCGACACGGTAGACGGAACTATATTGGGTTTGCCAGGTTGTAAGGTGCTTATAACAGGCGGCTCAGACAAGGATGGATTTCCAATGAGACCGAATGTTCACGGGGGCGTAAGAAGAAGTGTGGTGCTAAGCGGCGGGGTCGGGTTTAACCCGGAAAACAGAGGTGAAAGAAGAAGGAAAAAGGTTCGGGGAAACGTAATAACAGATGAAATAGTCCAGATCAACATGAAAATAGTTGAAAAACCAAAAGGAAAGAAGCTTGAAGAACAAAAAGAAAAAGCTCAAACTGAAAAAGAAAAAACGGAAGAAAAAAGCTAATTCTGTCCTCATTTTTACAGGAGTTACAACAGATTGTATGTTAAAACGCAAAAATAGGTAAGCCGCAAAGCCACAGCAGAGTTTGCAGAAAATTAAAGGAAGATAGGATCTAGTCGATGCTCTAGACGCTGCGCACAACATTTTATCTGCAGAAGCATTAAGCTTAATTTGAACGTTAATCATTAAGAGCTTAAAAGGCGGTAAAATAATGAGTGAAAAGGGTTCGTTGCCACGGCAGCCTGAAATCAACATTGGAACCATAGGGCATGTTGATCATGGCAAAACAACTTTAGTGCAAGCGTTGACTGGGGTTTGGGCTTCAAGACACAGCGAGGAGTTAAAGAGAGGAATAACGATAAAGCTGGGCTATGCAGACATGCCTATCTACCAGTGTCCAAAATGTGAACCCCCGAAAAACTATTCTAAAGAACCAGTTTGCCCCAACTGCGGTTCAGAAACAACATTCCTCAGGGCTGTGAGTTTTGTGGATGCCCCTGGGCATGAAGCGTTGATGGCGACAATGCTTTCAGGAGCTGCAATAATGGATGGCGCAATACTTGTGATTGCAGCTGATGAGCCATGTCCTCAACCACAAACGAGGGAGCATCTAGCTGCAGCTGAAATTATTGGGATAAAAAATATTGTAATAGTGCAGAACAAAATAGATATTGTCAGTGAGGAAAGAGCGCGTAAAAGTTATGAGGAAATTAAAAACTTTGTTAAGGGAACCATAGCTGAAAATGCCCCGATAATTCCTGTTTCAGCTCAACGCGCCTTGAACATAGATGCTTTAATTCAGGCGATGGAAGAGTTTATTCCAACTCCACAAAGGGATGAATCGAAACCGCCGTTAATGTATATTGTTCGCTCATTCGACATCAACAAGCCAGGCACTCCGATCGAAAAACTTGAGGGAGGCGTCCTCGGCGGCACGATTTTGCAGGGGAAATTTGCTGTTAATGACGAGATAGAGATTCGCCCTGGAATAAGCCTAGAAGAAGAGGGAAAAAGCGTTTACAAGCCGCTTTTCAGCGAAATTGTAAGCCTACAAGCAGGCGGAAGAAATGTTAAGGAAGCGCATTGCGGTGGTTTAGTTGGTGTTGGAACCCTTTTAGATCCATCTCTTTCGAAGGCTGATGGGTTAACTGGAAACATTGTTGGAAAAAAGGAGATGCTGCCGCCAGTTTTAAATGAACTAAACTTGGAAACTCACATTCTTGAACGGGCAGTTGGAACAAAGGAACTTACAAAAGTTGAAAACATAAGCAGAGATGAAACCCTACTCTTACATGTTGGAGCTTCAATAAGTGTTGGAAAAGTTGTCTCCATTAAAAACGACATGGCAACCCTTAAGCTTACAAGACCCGTGTGCGCATTACCTGGTTCAAGAGTTGCCCTAAGCAGAAAAATTACAGGCAGATGGAGACTAATAGGCTACGGAATGATAAAAAAGTATGCCAACAGACCACGCCTTTAAAAGAGAGAAGTTGAAAGTGATTCTAGATTCAAACGCTTTATTTGTTCCCCTCAGGTTTAAAATTGACATTTTTGAAGAATTAAAAACACTTTTGAAAAGAAATTTTGAACCCGTTCTGCTTTCGCCAATCAAACAGGAACTTGAGAAAATCGCGGAGAAAGGATCACCCAAGATGCGAAGAGAAGCTTCTTACGCCTTGAAAATAGCTGAAAAGTGTACGCTAATTGAAACAAGCATACAAATTGCAGCTTCCCCAGATGACGTCATTTTTCAGACGGCGCGTGAATGGAAATGTCCCGTTTTCACTAATGACAGAGGGCTTAAGAAGAGGTTAAGAGATATAAGTGTGCCAGTTATTTATGTGAGACAAAAGTCACGTCTGGAAATTGATGGGAGGATATAATGCATTGTTTAAGCTTGTGACCATGGAAGATACGATTCGTATTCCCCCAGAAACCTTCGGCAACCCGTTGGAGAGTGTGGGTTATCAGCAGGTTAAGGCTAAATACGAGGGCATAGTTGACGAGACACTAGGCTACGTTGTAGCCGTAACCCACGTGAAAGTAAGCCCTACTGGAAAAATAATTCCAGGGGATGGAGCCACCTACCATAAAGTATCCTTTTCGCTCCTAACATTTTACCCCGCTCTCCAAGAAGTGGTTGAAGGTGAAGTGGTTGAGATTGCGGATTTTGGAGCTTTCGTACGTATAGGGCCAATTGACGCATTGCTTCACGTCTCCCAGTTGATGGACGACTTCATCTCCTACGACGAAAAACAAGGAGTTTTATTAGGCAAGGAAACAAACAGGAAGTTAACAACTGGAGACAGAGTGCGCGTTCGAATAACTGCGATTTCACTTGGCAGAACAGGCGGTTCAGCAAAGATAGGCGTAACAGCAAGACAGCCCTTCCTCGGCAAGCTGGAATGGATTGAGCAGGAACTGCATAAAACAGAGGAAACCCTAGAAAATAAACAGGAAAAAAAGGGCGATGAACAGTGAGCGAAAAAGCTTGTTCCGTATGCCACATAATAACTTCGGGAAACATGTGCCCAAGATGCAAAACAGCAAGTTTAAGCGACGACTTCAGCGGTTTAGTAATAATATTTGACCCTGAAAATTCAGCAATTGCAAAGGCAATGAATATCAAAGAGAAAGGGCGCTACGCCTTAAAGGTCAGATAGAATGAGCACTGTATACAGACTCCCACAAAAACTGCGGAGGCAACTCAAAAAGCCATGGGGCACACTGGTTCACGGCTCATTCAGCGAAACAGCAAAAATACTTAAAGACATTTTGAGAGAGGAGAAACCGCCAAGCATAGTTTCTGTCGGAGACGCTGTTTCAAAAAATCTCGTGGGGAACAAAATTTTTCCAAACTTGTTAATCATAGATAACAAGGTTATGCGAACTGCTATAAAGCCAGCCCTACTTCCTGCAGACAAAGAAATGCACATCAAGAATCCTCCGGGAACCATAACCCAAGAAGCCTTAAACGCAGTTCAAGAAGCCTTCAAAACAAACTGCAGGATAAAGATAGTTGTGGACGGAGAGGAAGACCTCTTAACATTGGCTGCTGTTTTTTACGCACCTGAAAACTCGATTATAGTTTATGGACAGCCACATGAGGGTATTGTTGTAGTTAAGGTCACACAAGAGAAGAAGGCTGAAGCGGCTGAAATCTTGAAACTCATGGGAAAGACTGCGAAAGACTAAATAAAGAGAAAATTGTATCAACTCAAACACCGTGTGGAAAATGGAAATCAAAATACTCTCAGAGAAGGAAAACCCACCGCTAAAGCGCAAAGAAGTAGTTTTCCAAGTGGAACATAACCAAACAGGCAGCACGCCTTCCAGGACTGAGGTTAAAGAGACCCTTGCAAAGGCATTAAAAAAGGACGCTAACTTGGTTTTCATCAAAAAAATGGAAACCAAAACAGGGACACGCGTAGCCGTAGGAACAGCGAATATTTATGATTCTCTGGAAAACGCAAAGCTTATTGAGCCAGAATACATTTTCAAAAGGAATATACGGGCTGAAGAACAGAAGAAAGAAGGAGGAGAATAGTATTGGCCGAGGAAACAGCAGAAGCACCTAAAGAGGCAAAAGCGAAAAAGGGAAAAAGAGAAAAGAGGAAAAAAGAGGAAAAAGGCGCTTATTCACTTTACAAAATAGATAAGGATAAAGTTGTTAGGCAACGTCCCACATGCGAGCGCTGCGGACCAGGATATTTCATGGCTGACCATGGCGACAGATATGCTTGTGGACACTGCGGCTTCACACGCTATAAACACGTTTAAATTACACTACGCACGCATAAATCATGATGATTAGAATTGATTAGGGTTAATGTTTCAATAACAAATATTTCTGGAGAACGCTTCTGGGATATTTCAAAGCCTATTCCGCCCATTCAAATAAACACTAATCTTAACCTTGTTGAGGTTGAGAAAAAGGCAGAAGACATGCTTGAAGTACCCTTTGTTTTAACTGTTAATTATAATCCTTCAGTAGCCCAGATAAGCCTAAAAGGAAGAGCCTACGTTGCAGGCAGCAAGGATGAAATAAGCAAAATTTACTCAGAATATAAGGAGAAGAAGCCTCCGCCTCCCGTGCTGGTTCAATCCATTTCAAACGTGGTTTTTGTGGAAAGCGTAATCTTATCTAGAACCCTGAATATTCCGCCTCCCATTCCATTGCCGCAGATTCCTCCAGCTAAAGAGCCTATGGAAAAGAAAACCTCAGGAGTAGACTATACAGCCTAAAGGCGCTTCTTCCAAAAGTTGCGGTTTTAAAACCATTCTTACTTTAGTGGAACGTACATTGAAGAGCGGGATGCGCCTATACCTGGGGTGCCATGTTTTACAGGTTTATTGGTTATTGCAAACTCGCCTAGGTAATGCCCAATCATTTCAGGCTTAACTTCTACTGGAACAAATTCCTTGCCGTTGTGAACCAATATGTTAAGTCCAACCATTTCAGGGAGGATTACCATGTCGCGGGCATGGGTTTTAATTGTTACGTTGCCTCCTTTTCGCATCGCTTCTTTTGCCTTTCTAATATTTTCTAGGAGGGTTCTCTGCTCTAACGATAAACCTCTATGGAGGCTTCTCCTCTGCCTTGAAGGAAGTATATTGATAAACTCGTCCATGGACATACTTTGCAGTTGCTCAAGCGTGTATCCGCGGTAGGTGAATTCCCTCGGCATTTCTTATTCAACCCACGTTTTATCCTGAGTTTAATTTTATAAACTTTCTGGATATTTTATTCCGTTGTCCTCTTTTTCTTACGCCCTGCTCCTCTAGCTGCAATTAGCCCAACCTTCTTTCCTGGAGGAGCACGACGCGAAACTGTTGTAACTTTTCTCGCGCTTCTTTTGCTACTTCCATAGGGGTGCACTGCTGCAACCATGGCTTTTCCTCTGGTTCTCGGATACTTACGCCCTCTAGCCCTCATCAGGTGGAATTTTGGTCCAGCTTTAAGGAAGGGTTTTTCTGTTCTGCCAGCCCCTGAAACCACACCTATTGTAGCTCTGCAGTCATCGCTTATGTATTTTGTTTTCCCAGACGGCAACCTTACCATGGTTCCTTGAGCTGTGTGAGCTACAACTATTGCGTATGCTCCGGAAGATTTGGCAATTTTGCCGCCGTCCCCCGGCTTAAGCTCTATATTACATACCATTGTACCTTCTGGAATCTTTCCCACTGGGAGAATATTTCCAACTTCCACTTGCGCTTTGCCGCCCATCTGGATTTGTTGTCCTAAATATACGCCTTCTGGAACAACAGTATAGCATGTTTCACCATTTTCAAAACGCACCAATGCAAGGGGAGCTCCACGTCCAGGTTCATGGAGAACCTCTTCAACTATGCCTTTCATCAGAGTGTCGGAAATGTCTTTCGTTTTTTGGGGATAGCGGGCTGGCGCTACTCGCTTTTGGGTTGCAGCTCTAAATGTTGGCCCGCCGCGTCCCCTTCTTTGAACACGAATCCTTTTTCCCATGCTCTATTCACTCCATAATTTACAGTATTCCAAGTTTAATCGCCACATCAGAAGCCTTATACTCTGGATACAGCTTAACAAAGGCCTTCTTTTCACCGTCAGGCGTTATAGTAATGTTGACTTTTTCAACCTTAACCTCGTAAAGCTTCTCAACAGCCCTTTTGATGTCGAGTTTTGTAGCTTTAAGGTTAACTATGAAAACCAGTTTGTTTTCCCTTTCAACCATCAAGCTTGCGGATTCGGTCATTAATGGGTAAAGGATTACTTCGTAGGGGTCCATTAGGCTTCGCCTCCGCCATAAAGTTTGTCTAAGGTTTCAATGGCGCTTTTAGTCCATATCGTTAACCTTCCAGGATGCGTGCCCGGCGCAAGAACTTCCGGGTTTAAACTTTTAACGGGAATTACCTCTAAGCCAGGTATGTTTCGCGCGGCTTCCCCTATACCTTTGTCTTCAACCACAACTATGAGAGGCCCTACAGCTTGCTTTATTTTCCTTCCCCGACTCTTTCCTTTACCAGCCCTAACCTTCACGCTTTCTCTAACCCTGTATAGGTCTGATAAAACTCCAAGCTTTATGAGAGTTTCCTCAACCTCCTTTGTCCTTTTTAAACCCTCCAAATCGTCTACGGCTACCATTGGAATTTGAGGAACGCCCTCAACAGAGTGCCCACGGGAAACCACCATTTCTCTTGAGGCGGTAGCCGCTATAGCAGAAAAAAGAGCTAAACGCTTCTCTTTCTTGGGGATCCTCTTAACAATCTTCTTTTCCGGGGTTGGTGGGTGAGCTAGTCTTCCGCCCACCGTCCCTGGAGCGAAGGCTCCTGTGCCCGCTGGACCTTTTATTCTCGGGATTCTTGCCATGGCTAAGCCTACTCCTCTTGATTCCGCAGTTGTCCTTTTTCCAGCCATAGGATTTCTGCCTTGAGGTTGAAATCTTTTAGATTGTATGGCTAGGACAGCGCGTTTTATGACATCTGGCCTTATGGGGGTTTCAAAAATTGGCGGCAGCTTTAATTTTTCGACGGGTTTTCCATTGAGGTCGAAGACTTTCACCGTTTTAGCCATGAGTTTTCACCGTTACTTTCCCTGGGGAGATTCCAGGGATAGATATGTGATTTGCGGAGGCTCCTCTGAGATTTGTTTCGGCGGGCGTGCAGGATAACGCAGTTTTATTGGGCGCTTTTCTGGCCCAGGGATAGTTCCTTCTATGAGAAGGTAGGGGCCGCGGATTATGCCGTATCTTATGAAGCCGCCTTTCGGGGTTACCTCTTTGCCGTCTTTGCCGATTTTTAAGATTCGCTTATTGTATTCTGTTCTTTGGTGGAAGCCCATTTGCCCAGCTCTTGGAACAGTATACACCACGTGGTGAGGATTCCACGGCCCGAGGGTTGCTACGCCTCTTTTGGTTTTTCTTCCTTTATGCTGGAGAACGGCTACTCCCCAACGCTTTACTGGCCCTTGGAAGCCTTTCCCAGTGGTTACACCTATCACGTCCACGTGTTGGCCTTCCTTGAAAACTTCATTGGGGCTTATGGTTTTTCCAAGAAGACTTTTTGCGTATTCGAATTGCTGCTGGATTATTCCTCCGCCTATTTCGATTTCAGCTACATCTGGTTTTTTCTTAGGTACACTTGTTTGTTTAGGCTGGGTTATGGCTATTACACGGATTTTTGAAACTTTATCTAGGTTTTCCTCTATCTTCTTTAGGTTTTCTTCCGTGTTAAATTTTTCTGGAAGCGTAAAAACTCTTTCAAGTTCGTCTGGCGGGTCTGACATCCAAGCCTCCGCCAGAGTTCTGAGGCCATAGGGATTTTTTGTGTAAGCTCTTATGGCGCAGATAAGCAGCGGCGGAGTTTCCAGAACCGTGACTGGCCAGATCACCTCTTTTCCAAAGTTTGGAGAACGTTTCCGATCCTCTATAACCATGGCATAGGTCATGCCCGCCTTATAACCCATAAAACCCAAAAGCCTAGGCGCGTCAGCCTTTATTTCTGGCCAGTAGCGGATTCGCGCCAGTATACTTTTAGCGCGTTTCCTAGGTAAATAGGATAGCGAACCGTGTTTTGGGGCATGCTTTTTCCTGTGACCCATCTTTTTCCCGCTTCGCGTCTTCTAGGAATGAATATATTAGGTTATAAATCTTATCCTTCCAGTAGCGTCACATTTTTCGTGTGTTTTCGGTGAGAATTCTGGATGCTTCAAACTGTTCAATTTAGTAATCTTTGGCTGCAAAAACCTTGTGGTTAGTTTTAAATATGCACTTAAACAAATATTGAAAACTGTGAAGGCTGAAACATATGGGCAAAGTTCCTGATACTTCAGATAACATGAAATGTGTATCTGTCCGAAGTGTCCAACATACCAGAAGTGTAAATTAACTGGTGGACTTTTCTGCGCAAAAGGCAGAGCAGAGGAGAAAGCCACAAAAGAAGGTTGCATCTGCGCTAAATGC
>Ga0272449_1002644_pt1 | contig 16379 bp, 11 predicted proteins | sample YNPCB0241_FD_198679 | JGI IMG/M metagenome (GOLD analysis project Ga0272449, IMG submission 198679) | Hot spring sediment microbial communities from Yellowstone National Park, WY, United States - YNP-CB-024-1 | ecosystem: Environmental > Aquatic > Thermal springs > Hot (42-90C) > Sediment...
TGTGTGTGATAGGGGAGGTACCGATGGGAATGGGGATCCGATCTATGCGTGTTTGAAGCAGCAGTGTATACCGAAGACGGAGAGGTGTTCGCCGGACAATAAGGAGGTGCAGGTATGTGATGATAAAGGTGCAAATTATGTGACGAAGGAGGATTGTGAGGGGAGGAATGCGGTATGTATAAATAATCAATGTGTACCGAGGATATGTCAGCCGAATTATCAGGAGTGTGATCCGAACAATGTTAATACGCTGAGGATATGCAATGAGACGGGGACTGAGTGGAATCTGAAGGGATGCGGAGCTGGGATGGTGTGTGTAGGGAATAGTTGTGTAGTGAAGGTATGTTCGAGTGGGTATAAGAAGTGTGATGGGAATAAGGTGGTGAAGTGTAATGCGAATGGGACTGGATTTGATGTAGTGGAGGAGTGTACGGATCCTAACAATGTAGGGAATCACTGTGAGAATGGGAGGTGTATGACACTGTGTGAGAAGGCAGAGGCAGAGAAGTCATACATTGGTTGTGAATACTGGCCCGCTGACCTGCCGCAGGGAGGAGGATACAATGCTCAAAATGCTCAGTTTGCTATAGTAGTGAGCAATCCAAATGACAAACAGGCAATAGCCACACTATACACAGTTAATGGTCAGATAGACCAAAAGACCGTTCCTGCAAAAGGGCTGGCTACATTTTTACCTGCACCGAATAATATAGAAGGTCGTGGTAAGTCTTACACCGGAAAGAATTCTTTTAGACTTATAAGTAACTTGCCAGTAGCAGTGTACCAATTCAATCCATACAATAATGCGCTGGTATATTCTAATGATGCCTCGCTTCTTATCCCTAAAGCGGCTATGACAAATGAGTATTTCGTTCTTGCAAGAGACAGGTCATTTCCGTGGTATGGTGATGCAAATGAGTCTCTCAGTTCATATGCCGTCGTCATCGCTGTAGAGCCTGGCACTACAAATGTGACAGTAAAAGTTAGTGCCCATGTTTGTGCGGGTGGCTCTATCCCAGATATGCCAGCAGGTACCACAAGACAGTTTACGCTATCTCAATGGGATGTCTTAGACTTCGAGGCGTGTGATTACGGGGGTGATATGACAGGTACATATATTCTTGCCGATAAGCCTATAGCCGTGTACGGTGGTACGGGCTGTTCTCAGGTTCCAACCGGAGTAGCAGCTTGTGATCATCTCGAGATGCAAATATTTCCAATTACTACCTGGGGCAGAAATTTCATTGCAACAAAGTATAAGCCAAGGGGTTCTGAACCTGACTATTGGAGATTCCTTGCAGCGTATGATAATACAGTAATCACAACCAATCCGGTGCAACCAGGGACCCCGAAGACCCTGAATAGAGGTCAATTCTATGACTTCAGTTCAAAACAGGATTTTGAGGTTACATCTACAAGACCAATATTACTCGGACAGTATATGGCAGGACAGAACGCCGGGGCTGGAACGGGAGATCCCTCGATGTCCATTACCCCTCCAGTAGAACAGTATAGGACTGAGTATATATTTTTGGTTCCAACAAATTACAATGGGGGAAATTTTGTAAACATAACCGCTCCTGCTGGAAGTACAGTATATCTGGATGGCTCTATTGTGGGAGGTTTCACCCCTGTAGGTAGTGGAAGTTATTTAGTTGCAAAGGTACCAGTTGGAGCTGGGACGCATACAATCACTGCTGATAAACCTGTGGGTATTACTGTGTTTGGATATGACCAGTATGTCAGTTATGCCTATCCGGGTGGGCTGAATCTGATTCCAATCAACAAGTAATCAGATAAATACTGTTTCAACTTGACGAGAAGACTGGTTGATTTTATAGTACAGCGGTGTCATAACCCTATATAGAGGAGAGCATTATGCCTACATATAAAGACGCCGGAGTAGATATAGATTCAGGTGATAAGTTCGTGGATATCATAAAAAGAGATGTAAGATCCACATTTTCCAAAAATGTCATTGGTGGACTTGGTGGATTTGCCGCCCTGTACAGGATTTCATCAAAGGGGATGAAAGAACCTGTTCTGGTCTCTTCTACCGATGGGGTTGGGACAAAACTAAAGTTTGCATTTTTGACTGGTGTGCATAATACAGTTGGGATAGACCTCGTTGCTATGTGTGTAAATGACCTGATTGTGTGCGGGGCAAGACCCTTGTTTATGCTGGACTATTTTGCAACAGGCAGGTTGTCCCTTGAGGTGGGGAGGGAGGTAATTAAGGGGATTGTTGTGGGTTGTAAAGAGGCGGAGTGTGCCCTCGTCGGTGGGGAGACGGCAGAGATGCCATCTTTTTATCAGGATGGGGAGTACGACCTTGCAGGATTCGTGGTGGGGATTGTGGATAGAAAGAAAATAATCGATGGTAGAGATGTCGAGGTCGGGGATGTACTGGTAGGGGTAGAATCCAGTGGTATTCACAGCAATGGATATTCTCTCGTGAGGAAGATATTTTTCGAGATAAAAAGGTTTGATAAGGATACTGTGGTAGAGGGTTTTAAGGGACCTTTTGTGAATACGATTATGAAACCTACTATTATATATGTTAGACCCGTTCTCGAGGCCATCAGGAGGTTCAGGATAAAGGCAATGGCTCATATCACAGGTTCAGGAATACCGGGGAATATCCCGAGGGTCCTCCCTGAGGGGACTATAGCGGTCATCAAGAAGGGGAGTTTCCCTGTACTACCCATCTTCAGATGGATTCAGGAGAATGGGGATGTGCCAGAGGAGGATATGTATAACACCTTCAATATGGGGATTGGGTATGTATTCGTAGTTGATAGATCTGCTTCGAAGAGGTTGATAAGGATGCTCAACTCTAAGTATCGGCTCAGGGCATATGAGATTGGTGAGATAGTAAAGGGGAGGGGAGAGGCGAGGGTAGAGTTAGTATAGAATATGTCACTAAGTAGATTTGATACATTGATTGTAGGAGATGATCTGAGCGGTATACTGACTGCTAATCTGCTTACACATTACGGATATAATGTAGTTCTGTTACAGAATTCTCCTTCCGTTGACAGGTATGGGTATCAGGGTTATGTATTGCCTGTATCTCCATATATTTTACCTCCTCTTGAATTCGGAGAGTTGATGTCTCAGATAAAGAAATACCTCTCCATCTCCCAGATAGAACTGGAAAAGGAATCGGAGAGGGTTGAGAAGTTTCAGTTTGTGATGAGGAGGCTGAGGCTGGATATTCATACGAGTGTGGAGGACAACGCTGAGGAATTCCTGTGTGAAATTGGGCGAGATAAGGAGAAGACAAAGAGAGATTTCTCCCATTTTGGAAGGCTCCTCAAGAATGTTATTACGCTGTTCAACAGGCACTATCCGTATCCACCTTACTCCTTCTGGGATAAAAGAAGGGTGGATTTTGAGGATATGCAGAACCTTCTGGGGGAGGGATCTTACTTTGACAGGATTGAGGATGAGAGGGAGGTACTCTCCTTTAAGACCATGCTCAATTTTATTCAGAATTGCTCACCCGAAAATACCACTGTGTTGCAGCAATCCCTCATAGGGCTAATACCCGTAAATAACTGGATACTGATGTCCTCCATCGAGAGGCTAAAGTCCATATTGATAAAGCGACTTGAGGAGAAGGGGGTCCTGATACTCTATAATAATAATGGGAGGTATCATATTGAGAAGAGAGGTTTTGGACATTATTTGAAGAATCTCAGGAATAATAATAGTGTGAGGATAGAGTCTGTAGTCCTGTCTACGGAGTTTGACAATCTCACCCGTATAATCCCCGACAGGCTTCTTTTACGCCTGAATGTCGAAAGGCAGGACTACCTTTTAAGGTATACTACCAATTTTGTTGTGGCCTCGAAGGGGATTCCAGAGATTGCCGCAAAGGTGATATTTTATAAAGATGATTCGAATGTGGATATCACCCGAAACTCCTATCAGATTACGATTACCAAGTGTATGAGAAACCGGGCGTTAATAAAAGAGAATGCGGTAGTATCCGTCACATTCTATATAAGGCCCGAAGACTATGTAAAGAAGAATAGTGAGGCTCTGAATGGAAGGGCTAAGGAGGTTTTGTTGAGAGTATTTCCATTTATGGAAGAGTTTATCCTGAATGTATCCTCAGTACTTGACTCTGAAGCTCTCTTTGATGTCCATATGAACGAGATAACTCACAAGGACTTTAAGCCATCTCAATATCTTATGGTTCACAATGACTTAAAAGATGGGATACTGCTGAGGGATATGAAGACGGGGATAAAGAATTTTATCTTTGGGAGTTCCTCCATATTCCCCTCGTTAGGGATTTACGGGGATTTTATGACCTCTGTACGTGCCTCTGAGATAATTACGAAGAATATCCTTGGGAGGTAATCGCTTGGGAAAAAGGATTGTGGCGAAAAATGGCAGGTTCTTTCCCCTCGGTGCCACCCCGATAGAGGGGGGAGTAAATTTTGCCATCTACTCAAAATATGCTAAGGCGGTTGAACTCCTCCTCTTTGATAATGTGGATGACCCTCGTCCTTCCTGTTCATTTGTATTGAAGAATCGTACGATGAATGTATGGCACATATTCCTTGAGGGTGTGAGGGAAGGGCAATTATATGCATACAGGGTATACGGAGATTATGAGCCAGATAAGGGTCTCAGGTTCAATCCGAATAAGTTATTGATAGACCCTTATGCAAAGGCAATTACAGGGGATTATGAATTGGAGGGGGACCACTATGGTTATGATATCAACTCTATCAGAAAGGACCTCTCCTTTTCCACCACTGATAATACGAAGTATGCCCCTAAGTGTGTAGTAATTAAGGATGATTTTAATTGGGAGGGAGACAGACACCCGAGGATCCCATTGAATGAACTGGTGATATATGAGACCCATATTAAAGGTTTGACAGCACATAGTAGTTCAAAAGTGAGATTTCCTGGTACCTATCTGGGTGTTATAGATAAGATAGATTATTTTAAGAAATTAGGGATAAATTGTGTGCAGTTTCTGCCAGTTCACCATTCCCATCAGGATATTTTCCTGAGGAAGAAGGGGCTATCAAATTACTGGGGGTATAATACCCTTGGGTATTTTGCCCCTGATATCAGGTTTTCGACCCGTTCTTATACAGGGTGTCAAGTAAATGAATTCAAGGAGATGGTAAAGGCTTTACACAGGGCGGGTATTGAAGTGATACTGGATGTGGTGTACAATCATACCTGTGAAGGGAATGAACTGGGTCCTACTCTCTGTTTCAGGGGGATTGACAACCTGACATATTACAAATTGAAGGAGAACAAAAGATATTACGAGGATTATACCGGCTGTGGTAACACCCTCAACTTTGACGACCCGCAGGTTATAAAACTTGTGATGGACTCTTTAAGATACTGGGTAGTGGAGATGCATGTGGATGGTTTCAGATTTGACCTTGCCTCTGTGCTCGGGAGGAGCAACGGGAGGTTTTCGCAGTTGAGTTCATTCTTTGTAGCGGTCCATCAGGACCCAATACTTTCGACGGTGAAGCTTATCGCAGAGCCCTGGGATATAGCCCCTGAGGATTCTTATCAATTGGGTAATTTCCCTCTCAACTGGTTCGAGTTGAATGGGAGATTCAGGGATACAGTGAGGAGGTTCGTAAAATCGGACCCTGGTATGATAGCAGATATGGGTTATCGACTCACAGGTAGTTCTGACCTCTATGGTGCCAGCGGGAAAACCCCCTCTCACAGCATAAACTTTGTTACCTCCCACGATGGATTTACCTTAAATGACCTGGTCAGTTATTCTCGAAAGCACAATGAGGCAAACCTCGAGGATAACAGGGATGGATTTGATATGAATTTCTCGTATAACTGGGGTGTGGAGGGAGAGACGCAAGATGAGAATATCCTGCGGCTCAGGGACAGATTGATGAAAAATTTTATCTTTGTTTTGATGCTCTCTCAGGGGGTCCCTATGCTGTTAGGTGGCGATGAGTTCAAGCGAACGCAGAAGGGGAATAATAATGCATACTGTCAGGACAATGAGATATCTCATTACAACTGGGAATTGTTGAAAAAGAATCAGCAGTTCTTTGAGTTTGTAAGGAGGTGCATAAAGCTCCGTAAGGATAATCCTCACTTCAAGAGGCCATACTTTTTTGACGAAGTTCGTAAGGTAGATGAGTATCACTTCACTGTAAAATGGTACGATGAGAATTTAAGGCCTCCTCAGTGGAATAAGGAGGATGAATACTCTCTCTCGTTTTTGATTGAGGGGTGTGTGAGTGATGAGGCAGGGAAGAGAGTGAATAAAGATTTCTTCATAATCTTGAACTCCTACTGGGAGCCGAAGTTGTTTAAGGTGCCAAAGATGAGGTTTAGCAGGTGGTACAGGATAATCGACACGAGCCTCGAATTCCCATATAATATAGTGGAAGACGAGAGGGAATACCCGATTGATGTCACCAGCGGATATTATGTACAATCCCGCACTTTCGTCTGTCTTATGAGGTATGATGAGAGATAATTAGAAAGGAGTTTATCTATGAGACTGGCAATTATAGGGACGGGTTATGTGGGGCTTGTAACAGGTGCCTGCTTTGCAGAGATGGGTAATATTGTGTGGTGTGTGGATAAGGACAAAAAAAGACTTATGGAGCTAAAGGAGGGCAGGGTGCCCTTTTATGAGCCTCAATTGAGTGAGATGGTGAGCAACAACTTCAGAGAGAAGAGGCTTTTATTTACGGACGATTATAAAAAGGCCATTCCTGATGCCGATGTGGTTTTTATCTGTGTTGGCACACCTCCGAGGGAGGATGGCTCTGCCGATTTGCAGTATGTCCTAAATGCGGCATCTGAGATGAAGCCCCTCTTAAAAAATAATACGATTGTGGCTATCAAAAGTACGGTCCCTGTAGGTACATGTGATATGGTGGAGGATTTATTGAATAAAGGGAGGAAAAAGAAGATTGTTGTAGTATCCAATCCCGAGTTCCTGAAAGAGGGTGATGCGGTCAGGGACTTTATGTATCCCGACAGGGTAGTAGTAGGGACCGAGGATGAGAGGGCGCGTAAGGTCTTTCTGGAGTTGTATTCCCCTTATACTAAGAGAGGACAGGCGATAATCTTTATGAAGCGTCGCTCCTCAGAACTCACGAAGTATGCAGCAAACTCCTTCCTCGCCCTCAGGGTCTCTTTTATAAATGAGATCTCGATGCTCTGTGAGCGTATAGGTGCCGATGTGGAAGAGGTGAGACGGGGGATAGGTACCGACAGGAGGATTGGTATGCAATTTATGTACCCTGGAATTGGGTATGGTGGTTCCTGCTTCCCTAAAGATGTGAAGGCCCTGATAGAACTGGGGAAGAGGTACAATATGGATATCAGCACTGCGAGGGTGACTGACAGGATTAATCAGTTGCAGAGGGAGAACTTCTTTAAGAAGATATTGAACAGGTTTGGTGGGAGGCTTACGGGGCTTGTCTTTGCTATAGAGGGAGTATCATTCAAGCCTAATACTGATGATATTAGAGAGGCACCGTCGCTATATGTCATAGCAAAGATACTCGAGGCGGGGGGTAAGGTAAGGGTGTTTGACCCCATTGCCCTGAAGAATTTTATGGATTACTCCGGTCTCTATACAGGGGAGAACAAAAGGAGAATATATATCGCAAAGGACTATTACGATGCAGCAAGATCGGCTGATGCCCTTGTACTAATTACAGAGTGGAACGAATTCAGGAGACCCGATTATAGACGCCTGAGTAAGATTATGAGGAGAAGGATAATATTTGATGGGAGGAATATTTATACAAAGGAGGTACTCCTTGAGAATGGTTTTGAGTACTTTGGGGTTGGAATCTAATAGCGGGGGTGAGATATGAGGATATTAGTCACAGGTGGTGCAGGGTTTATAGGTTCTCATTTGTGCAATAGACTTGTAAATGATGGTCATTATGTTATCTGCCTCGATAATCTCTTCTCTGGCTCAAAGGATAATATCTATCATCTCTTAAAGAAGAGGAACTTTGAGTTTATAAGGCACGATATCACCATCCCCATCCTTCTGGAAGTGGATATGATATTCAATCTCGCCTGTCCTGCATCTCCCATCCATTATCAATTCAATCCTGTAAAGACGATTAAGACGAATGTCCTGGGTATGCTCAATATGCTGGGTCTTGCAAAGAGGGTGAAGGCTCGAATCCTTCAGGCCTCCACGAGCGAGGTATATGGAGACCCCACCGTCCATCCTCAGAGGGAAGACTACTGGGGGAATGTGAACCCCATAGGACCGAGGGCCTGTTATGACGAGGGGAAGAGGTGTGCCGAGGCGCTCTGCTTCTCATATCACCATCAGAATGGAGTGGATATAAGGGTGGTGAGGATATTCAATACCTATGGACCCAATATGCTGCCAAATGATGGTAGGGTGGTATCCAATTTCATTGTACAGGCATTAAAGGGTGAACCGTTGACAATCTATGGTGATGGGAGGCAGACCCGCTCATTCTGTTATATTGACGACCTCATCGAGGGGATGGTCAGATATATGTTTGCAGAGCCTTCAAAGAATATCTCAAGGGAGGATCTCGCAGGCCCGATCAATCTGGGGAATCCCTCTGAATTTACTGTGCTCGAACTGGCTAATCTGGTATTGAAACTCACAGGGTCAAAATCAAAGATAGTTTATAAGCCACTCCCGCAGGATGACCCTGTTAGAAGGTGTCCCGATATATCAAAGGCAAAGAGAATTATTGACTTCAGTCCAGAGGTAAAACTCGAAGATGGCTTAAAGAGGACCATAAAGTACTTTAAGAAGATTATAAAGAAGTGAGAAATGTCAAAGGGCATTAAGAGATTCCATCCAAAGAAGTCCTGGGGACAGCACCTCCTCGTGGACCCCTATGTGCTGGATTCGATAGCCTCGAGTGTACAATCTGAAAGTAATATCTTAATCGAATTTGCCTCAGGAACCGGGAATCTGACTGAGTATCTCCTGAGTAAGGGTTATAGAGTAATAGCAATTGAGATGGAGAGAGAGGCGGTGACAGCACTCAAGGAGAGGTTTAGTGGAAAGGAGGGGATAGAGATTCTCGAGGAGAATATGATGAGGTTCGATTTTGAACTCTATTATAAGAGATATGGAAGAATGACAGTAGTTGGAAATCTCCCTTATAATCTGTCCAAGGTGTTTTTATTCAAGGTATTTGATAATTCCCCTTTTGTAAAGGATGCCTATCTGATGTTTCAACTGGAGGTGGCGAGGCGAATAGTCGCCGATGTGGGTGAGAAAGAGTGGAGCCCTATGTCTGTCTTTGCGAGGATACTCTCTGAGCCAGAGATTGTGATGGTTGTAAAAAGGGGGAGCTTCTTCCCGCCTCCTAAGGTAGAGTCTGCACTGGTACATTTAAGATTTAATAGTGATGAGAACACATTTAATTTCTACAAAAGATATAACAGGTTGATTCAGGAGGTATTCAACTATAGCAGGAAGACCTTGAAAAGCATCATCAGGCTCAGATTTGGAGATGAGTACATCCAGAGGCTTGAAAGAGCCCTCGATCTATCGAAGAGACCACAAAACCTGACACTTAATGAACTAAAAATAATCTGTGAGGTGATTGATGAATAAATCCCTGATTATGGTTTGTATCCTGACTGCATTTATTTCCTGCAGTAAGCCCTCCATTCCCTCTGCGAACAAGAAGTCATCTTCCTATGAAGATAATAGATATTCGAGGATAGAGTATCGAATAGATGCCCACGCCCATATAGGGTATGACGGGTTCGACCGTGCCATCAGGATTATGGACCTCGCCGGTATAAGGAGGCTTGTAAACCTGAGCGGAGGAATCCCTGGTTATGACTTTGAGGTGATGCAGACCCTATCTAAGATGACGAATAATCGGATAGTCAATTTTGTGAATATCAACTGGCATTATGTAGACTATCCCGATGCCTTTCAGAAGATAAACATCAGGAATTTAAATCGGGCTAAGGCAATGGGTGCAAAGGGGTTGAAGATATTCAAATCCCTTGGATTGGGGATTAGGTACGGAGATGGGAGGCTTATGCGAATAGATGATGAGGTACTGGATCCGATATGGAGGGAGTGTGGGAAACTCGGGCTCCCTGTATCAATCCATTCGGCAGACCCTGTGGCATTTTTCAAGCCGTTCACACCGGATAATGAAAGGTATATGGAGCTCCTGGCTCACCCGTCTTGGTCCTTTTACGGAGGGGATTATCCCACCTTCGAAGACCTGATTAGTCAACTGGAGAATGTAATAAAAAAGCATCCAGAGACTACCTTCATCGGGGTTCATTTTGGCAACTATGCCGAAAATCCTGATTATGTAGGGGAGATGCTCGATAGGTACCCAAATTATTATATTGATATTGCTGCCCGTGTACCAGAGTTCGGGAGGCACAATGCAAAGAAGATGCACGACTTCTTTATAAAGTATCAGGACAGGATACTATTTGGAACTGATATTGGGATTCACTCGGACAGCCTGTGGCTTGGTTCAAAGGGGTTTGAGGAGGAGCCCACAGACGAGGATGCAGTGGAATTTTATAGAAAGCATTATAAATATTTTGAGACCTCTGCCGTTCAGATGGAGCATATGACACCCATTCAGGGTAACTGGAAGATAGATGCTATTGACCTCCCCGATAACATACTTGAGAAACTCTATTACAAAAACGCCGAGAAGGTCATTGGCATAACACTTATGGGCAATGAGTAAAAAATTTGATAATTTAATCGGGTCAATTATAATAATCGTATGAGCTTACTGAAGTCATTATATTCAATCGCTATCCTCGGTTTTCTATTCCTGATACACCTCATAAAATATCCACTCAGGAAGCTGGCAAGTAGTGACGATTTTATCAGGAGATTCAAATCTGATGGGATAGATAGGATAGACAGGGAGAGACTTGATATACTACTCGAGTCCTCAAATTGTATATCCTGTAATCTCTGTTCGGGTTTTAATGCGGTGATGGGGAGATCCATTGATAACCCGGATATATGTTCGCGTCTTATAAGAGACCCGATGAGATTCTCGTATCTCTCTGATAAATCGCACTCTATCCAGGATGGTGTCTATAGTGGAGATTGCCCGTATGGTATAGATATAAACAGGGTATCTCGTCTAATTTCCCGTTGAGGAGGATGTTGTGCTCTGTAAAAAGTGTGGCAGTTACAACCCCGATGGCTCTGAATATTGCAGTGTATGCAAGGAGCCACTTCTTGTAAAGAGCCCCTCCTCTATAAGGCAGAAGATAGATGCAGATAAACTCCTTTTACAGATAAAGAGCACATTAAGTGACAGGTATTTTATCACTCGTTTTATAGGAGAGGGGGCTTTTGCTCAGGTCTATTATGCCATAGACAAGGCTACGAACGCAGGTGTGGCGTTAAAGGTATTCAAATCTTATGTCTTCAAGAATGAAGATGAGATGTCCCGACTCGTCTGGGGGGTCAGGGGGATTAAGGATATTTCCCATCCGAATCTCGTGAGGATATTTGATGCGGATATCTCTGAGGAGGGGTGGGTATTTGTCTCGATGAAATTCATCTACGGGATGTCTCTTTTGAATACAATAAGGCTCAGGGTAGAGGTTGGGAAGCCCTTCAGTTTTGAGGAGATAGAACCCCTCTTCTATCAGATAGGGGAGATCTTAAATGAGATGCACCCTACCATCTGCCACGGGGACTTCAAACCCTCCAATATCATAATTCAACCCGACTACATAAAACTCACAGATGCGACTATCTTGAGTTATATAAACCTCTCCAACTGCTTGAAGGAATTAAAGTCTGACCCCCTGAGTATATACCTCGCCCCTGAGGTGTTAGAGGGTGGTGAGCCATCCTACAGGAGTGATATATTTTCCTGCGGAAGGATATTGAGGACCCTTCTCTCGGGATCCGAGAGTGTGGATCTGGATAAAGTGGAACTGTTCAAATATAATAATGAGATTGATAACAGGCTGAAGGGGTTGATAAAGAAGGCCACTTCCAGTGACCCGCTGGCGAGGCATAATGACATAAATGAATTTAATTCCGAGCTATTCGATATCCTTGCTGCCTATAATGAATTGCCCCAGAATATTAAGGACGAGTACCATCAGAGTATCTCTGCTGTTGAGGCTAAATTTACTCACATCAGACAGAGACAGGGTATAGACAGAGAGGTAAAAAATGAGAAGGAAAAGACAAAATCCAAAAAGGGTATCATAATTCTAACGCTGGTTATTACATTTCTGGTGTTGTTGATTGGGTTTTTTGTATTCAAGGACAGGATTTTTTTTGAAGAAAAAAGATATATCTATTCTATATCATATGACATCTCAGAGATTCCAGCCTCTGAGGATATTAGTGATACTATAGCGTCTGCTGAGGTAGCGTACAGGGATGGTGTGACTGATGTTTCAGGATTATTCGATATAACTCCCGCAGAAGTGGTGTTGTCAGGTAAGGAGGAGGAATCGAGGGTAAAAAAGGTGGAGAAGATAGAGAAAAGAGAGATAAAGCCAAAAACGGCCACTATTAAGGAAGAGAGTGCAGTGGAGGAGAGACAGAAGGAGGAGAAAGAGGCAGTAAAGGAGAAAGAGAAGAGTGGCCCCTGCCCAAAGGATATGGTCTATATCAAGGCGGGGAGTTTTAAGATGGGATCTCTACCCTCAGATGAGGGTCGTCAGCCCGATGAGCTTGCCTTTGTGACGGTTCAGACGGGTTCGTATTGCATTGATAAATATGAATACCCGAATAAGAAGGGTGCAATCCCCCGTACCTCGGTTACTTTTAACGAGGCTGATAAACTCTGTGCCGAACAGGGGAAGAGGTTGTGCTCAGAAGAGGAGTGGGAGAGGGCGTGTAAAGGGGTCTCTATGGTTAAATATCCTTATGACAATGTCTTTGACCCGACTGCCTGTAATGCCGAGAGTAATACCGGAGAGGAGAGAAGTATAGCCCCATCCGGCAAGTTCCCGAGATGTAAGAGTAGTTACGGTGTATACGATATGTCAGGGAATGTCGCTGAGTGGGTGTATATGAAAAACTCGGAGAAGGGGGTTAAGGGAGGATATGTAAATAGGCCCGACTGGGCTGTGAGGTGTGCATCACGAAAGGTGGAGCCGCCTTCCAAAAAATCACCTTATTATGGATTCAGATGCTGTATGGACGCAGAGGAGTAAAGTATCTTGAATCCTTTTTTAATGGATTTTATCAAAAAAGTGTATTAGTAGAAACACCTCAAGGAGGTAACTTATGAAAGAAGAGATCAAAAAGTACATCGAAGAGAAGATCAGACCCTTCCTCGTTGCGGATGGCGGGAATATAGAGTTTGTGGACTTCGATGAGAATACAGGGGTCGTCAAGGTAGTACTTCAGGGGGCCTGTGCCCATTGTGCTGGTGCTCTAATGACATTACAATATGGAGTAGAGGAGGCACTAAAGGAGAAATTCCCGAGTGTAAAAAAGGTAACCCTTGCATAATGGGTTATATCTTTAAGGAGGGAAAATGAAGAAGAGAAGCTATGTAATGTATTCCTGTCCCGAGACAGATTCAAATATATATTATGCCACTGGATTTATGGCACCTGATCCATTCCTCCTGATTACAAAGAATGGGGTCAGGTATATGGTTATGACAGATCTGGAACTTGGGAGGGCTAAGGAGCAGGCAAAGGTGGAGGAGGTAATCTCCCTCACAAAGGCCGCTTCAGAGATAGATAAGAATAGTATGCCCCCAATTGAGGTGATTATTGAGCACCTCCTCAAGAAGTTCAGGATGAATAGTTTTGAGGTACCCGCTAATTTCCCTGCCCAGATCTATGCTTATCTGAAGGAAAAGAAATTCGATATAAAGATAGTCCCCGATCCATTCTTCGAGGAGAGGGCATACAAAAAAGAGGATGAGATAAAGAAGATTGCCCACTCCCAGCGTATGACCGAAGAGGCTATGGGGAAGGTGGCTTATATACTTAAAGAGGCCAACATCAGGGGGAAGAGGATATACTTCGATGGGACCTGTATCACTTCAGAGTACCTGAAAAAGGTGATAAATGTCTTCCTGATGGAACGAAATATGATAGCGGCTCATACCATAGTAGCCTGTGGCAATGATGGTGTGGACCCGCACAACGAGGGTTCTGGTCCCATTAGACCCAATGAGTCAATAATTGTAGATATATTTCCCCGCTCAATGGATACTCTCTATTATGGAGATATGACCCGTACATTCGTTGTTGGGAAGCCCTCGGAGGCTTTGCTAAGGATGTATGACGCCGTTTTAGCCGCTCAAAATAAGGCACTATCGATGATCAGGGAAGGGGTCCTTTTTGCGGATGTACATAAGGCAGTACAGGATGTATTTGAGAATCTGGGATATAAGACTGAGATGAAAAATGGGAAGATGCAGGGATTCTTTCATTCTACAGGTCACGGATTGGGACTCGACATACACGAGCCATTTAGAATCTCCAATGTTCCCGGCAAATTTAAGAGTGGTATGGTCCAGTCTGTCGAACCTGGTCTGTACTACTTTGGGATTGGTGGGGTGAGGATTGAGGATTTAATAGTAGTCCAGAAGGACGGCTTGAAGAACCTGAACAAATTCCCCAAATCCATATATCCATAGAAACATCTCTTGACAAGACCAGCAGAGAAGGTTCTGCAGGCACATTAAACCTCCCGACTAATAATTACTACTCTTCCACCGATAACTAAATCTTTATCAATGATAAAACTTTTCTCTTGACATCCATATGGCAAATGTTGATAATCATAATTGTGGAAGTTATATAAGGGTAGTTTGATGAGAGCAAAAATTAATCTCTTCTCTTCTCTTCTCTTCTCGTAGTTTATCCTTTCTTCAATCAAATAATAATTTCAACTGGAGGGTTTTATGAGAGAGTATATTAGTTTGTTTACTCTTATACTTATATTCTTCTCCATCGCCTTTTTATCAGGATACAAGACAGAAAACTCCTCTGCCTGCTCTACTCCTCCTGAGATTACTATATCTAATCCAGAAGACAATGATAATATCGAAAATCCTCCCGTTGCCGTAAACTTCGATGCAAAGCAGAATACGACAGATCTGGTTGCCATTGATTTAAATAAAGTCAGTGTTATAATAAAGGACAACATAGGTAAGGTGATAGACATTACCCAATACATCTCGAACAATTGTGATATTCTAAAGAAGAACTGTAAATTCAGTGGGAGTGTGAACCTGTCTGAGGGTGAATACATATTACAGGTTCAGGTCTGCAATACAGCCTCAGCCTGTGAGACGAAGGAGGTGAGGTTTACAGTATATCCAATAAAACCTCAACAATGGGTAGATGTAATTAAAGATTTCCTTAAATTATTTAGATGTAACTATTCCTTATGGGCATACTTTTCCGAAGATGGTTGTAACTCAGCAGATGACTCTGATAACGATTGTATAAGGAATATACCTGGCTGTGACAACTGTCCTAGTAAATATAATCCTGATCAAAAAGATTCTGATGGAGATGGTATAGGGGACATGTGTGATAACTGTCCATATGTTGCAAATAATGCTCAAAAAGATTTAGATAATGATGGATTAGGAGATGAATGTGATGATGACAAGGATGGAGATGGTATAAAGAATGAGAATGACAACTGCCCTATGATTTCAAATCCCGAGCAGCAGGATACAGACAATGATGGTAAAGGTGATGCCTGCGACGATGATATAGATGGAGATGGGATAGAAAATAACAAGGATAATTGTATAATGATTTATAATCCCAATCAGAAGGACTCAGATGGAGATAAGATTGGTGATGAGTGTGATAACGATAGAGATGGAGATGGAGTTAATAATGATGTAGATAATTGCCCTGATAAATCCAATCCTGATCAAACCAATTCGGATGGGGATAGTTTAGGAGATATGTGTGATAACTGTCCTCAGGTGGCAAACAATGACCAAAGTGATATAGATGGAGATGGGCTGGGAGATGCGTGTGATGATGATATTGATGGGGATGGTCTACCTAACTGGTTTGAGCAGAAGATTGGGACAAAAGAGGATAATCCAGACTCAGATGGAGATTTACTGAATGATAAGGATGAGTTACGATTTGGTACAAACCCAATGGATAGTGACACAAATCATGATGGGATTAGCGATTATGAACAGATTATTAGCGGAGAGGGATGTAGACCACAAGGAGTCTATTATCAATTTTTCTTTCCAAATATAAATGGGATACCAGATACCTGTATACCACCAGATACTGATGGAGATGGTTTGATAGATGCCTGCGATGATGATAAAAATAACAGATATGATCCAAATAATCACCCTATTAAGTACCCCATATGGCTTGTAAATGCATATGGAATATTG
>Ga0272449_1002645_pt1 | contig 16374 bp, 15 predicted proteins | sample YNPCB0241_FD_198679 | JGI IMG/M metagenome (GOLD analysis project Ga0272449, IMG submission 198679) | Hot spring sediment microbial communities from Yellowstone National Park, WY, United States - YNP-CB-024-1 | ecosystem: Environmental > Aquatic > Thermal springs > Hot (42-90C) > Sediment...
AGAGGATTTGGGAAAAATTGATGGATTAATAATTTATAACCGATATGGTGGTTTAATTAAGGTTAATTCTCGAATTAATGATATAGGATGGGAAAGATTTACAATAGCTCATGAATTGGGTCATTTCTATTATAGTTTTTCAAAAAATGACCTAACCGAATATATAATTGTAAGTAACAATAACGGTGAAATCAATTATAAAGAAGAATATTTTGCAAATTCATTTGCAGCAAATTTGTTAATGCCAAGTGAATTTTTTATGGATTATTTTCGTAATCGTGAACCTACTATTGAAAATTTTAGAAATCTTGCAAATAGTTTTATTGTATCAATACCTGCTGCGGCTGTTAGGTATTCAATTATTGGTGACGAAACTATATTTGTAATTTTATCAAATGGTAAAGAAATAATTTGGTATCGTCGAAGCAAAAAATTTCCATATAATCTTAATCACTTTAAAGGGACTATTCCTCCAAATTCAGGTCCTGCTGTTTTACTATCAAATGGTGAAGACTATTTTTATCAAGAAATAAATGCAGATATATGGTTTTTTGATTATATGAATTTGGTGTCAAATTATATGCTTAAAGAAGAAAGTTTAAGACTAAGCGATGGAAAGTCTATATTGACAATATTGAGAATTGTAAAATTTTAGATTGCAAATTCTTTAAATTTTCTAAAGAATTTATCTTATAGGTCAGGTAATAGTTTGATAAAACTTTTTGAATAAAAAGTTACTTTAAATAATATTAAATTCTTGTTAAGTAAGAAATTTCTCACAAAACTCAACTTGATAAATTATTCTAATAATCTTATAATAAAGTATATTAAATTGATTTTTAGATGTTTCATATCCTTTTGTTTTATTTAATTATGTATTTGCAAAGGTGAGGTGATCGAATTGCGAGAATGATAGATCTTTTGATTGATTGAATTATAGACTGATAGGTTTTTGAAATGATAGATTTTGTGATTTATAGATTTAGACATTTATCGATTTGATGAATAAGAGATTGGTGGAGTTAATGATTAATCGTTTTAGGATTTTTGGTTTAAGAAACTCGGATGGGAGTGACGAGGCGGAGCTGTGGGAGGGGAGGAAGATAGCGTTCAGTGTGTAGAGTTCAGCGAACAGCGTTCAGGAGATCAGAAAAGAAAGAGTGGTGAGTTTATAGATATTGGGGAAAGATTGAAAGTAACTAATTTCAAAGATCTAATAGTTTGGCAAAAAAGTCATCAATTGACTCTTGAAATTTATAAAATAACATCTCATTTTCCCCCTGATGAAAGATTTGGAATCGTAAATCAGATGAGAAGAGCAGCTTATTCTATTCCATCTAATATTGCTGAAGGTTATTCAAGAAAATCACGAAAAGAATATCTACAATTTCTAAATTTTGCTAAAGGTTCACTTCAAGAATTAAAATATTTTATTATTTTATCTCATGACTTAAATTATATAAGTTATGATGATAAGATTAAGTTAGATAATAGTACAGAAGAAATTTCCAAAATCTTATATAAATTTACCAAAAATTTAACAAAAGAGTAACTCAAAATTCTTATTTAACTACTTAACTGAACGCTAAAAGTTGAAAACTGATCACTGATCTCTGAACGCAGACCATTGATCTCTGGCTGCTGAACGCTAACAAAAAACATAAAACTTCAAATGCATAAACCATCTAAAATATACCTCGCTGGACACACTGGAATGGTTGGTTCTGCAATACTTAGAAAATTGCAGAAAGAAGGCTATACTAATCTTGTTCTTAGAACCTCTAAGGAATTGGATTTAAGAAATCAAAAAGCAGTGAATGATTTCTTTGAAGCTGAGAAACCAGAAATTGTAATTATTGCTGCTGCTAAGGTAGGCGGTATACTTGCTAACAATACTTATCGTGCTGAGTTCATTTACGACAATTTAATGATAGGAGCAAATATCATTCATGCATCATATATTAATAATGTTGAAAAGCTAATTTTTCTTGGTAGTTCTTGCATCTATCCAAGATTAGCCCCACAACCAATGAAAGAAGAATATTTACTATCTGGTTATTTAGAATATACAAATGAGCCTTATGCAATAGCCAAAATTGCTGGAATAAAATTATGTGAAAATTATTATAAGCAATATGGATGTAATTTTTATTCAGTTATGCCAACAAATCTTTATGGGCCAAATGATAATTTTGATTTAGAAACATCACATGTATTACCAGCATTGATTCGTAAGTTTCATGAAGCGAAGGAAAGGGTGGGGAGAGAATTAAGAATTAAGGAGACAGAATTAAGTAGTAAGGAGACAGAATTAAGTAGCGAGAAGAAAGAATTAAGAATTAAGAATTCAGTAAGAGAGAAAAATAATAAAATATCAGGTGACGAGAAGCAAACACATAATATAGTAACCATCTGGGGGACTGGGAAACCTAGACGCGAATTTTTATATGTTGATGATTTAGCAGATGCGATTTACTTTTTGATGAATAAAATTGATGCAAAAGACATTTACGAACAAGGTATTACACATTTGAATATTGGGACAGGTGAGGATTTAACGATTGCTGAATTAGCAGAGTTAATTAAAAATATAGTTGGTTTTGAAGGTGAAATTGTTTACGATACAAGTAAACCTGACGGAACCCCAAGAAAATTACTTGATGTAACTCGTATGTACAATTTAGGCTGGAAGCATAGGACGAGTTTGGAGGAAGGAATAAGGAAGACATATGAGTGGTTTGTGGAAAGACATGCGGAGATTAGGGGTAGAATTTAGAATTTAGAAGACAGAATTAAGAAGGTAGAATATAGAATTAAGAAGTCAGAATTAAGAATTAAGAAGACAGAATTAAGAATTAAGAAGATAGAATTTAGAAGGATGAGGGAACAATCAAAATCTTTTACTGATTTGATAATATGGCAGAAAGCTCACAAGTTTGTTTTAAATGTATATGAATTAACGAAAGAATTTCCTAAATCTGAATTATACGGATTAACTTCTCAACTTAGAAGGGCAGCTGTGTCAATTCCAGCGAATATTGCAGAAGGATTTGTTAAAAATGGGATTGCTGATAAATTGCGTTATTATAATATAGCTGAGGGCTCAATACATGAATGCAAATACTATTTAATTCTTTCAAAGGACTTAGGTTATATTGAAGATTTACAATTAGTAGAATTATTAGAAGAAATTTCAAAATTATTGGGTTCATATATGAAAAGTATAAATAAATCAAGAGGTTGATTATAAATTTTTTCAACTACTTAATTCTTACTCCTTAATTCCTGAATTATCATTTGCTACTTAATTCTTACTACTTAATTCTTAATTCTCTAATTTATATATTTAATTTGGAATTCAACTATGTCTAAAAAAGTCGCTTTAATCACTGGTATTACTGGACAAGATGGTAGTTATTTAGCTGAGATATTACTTGAGAAGGGGTATGAAGTTCATGGGATTATTCGAAGAAGCAGTTCGTTTAATACTCAAAGAATTGACCATCTTTATAATAATCCAGAGATAATGAATAAAAAATTATTTCTACATTATGGAGATGTAGTTGATTCGAGCAGTATAAATAGATTACTTGAAAAAATTGAACCAGATGAAATTTATAATTTAGCTGCTCAATCGCATGTTAAGGTTTCATTTGAGGTGCCGGATTATACTGCACAGGTAGATGCACTTGGTACATTAAGATTTATTGATGCAATTAAAGAAGTTGGACTTGAACGAAAGACTAAATTTTACCAGGCATCTACAAGTGAATTATATGGAAAAGCAGTAGAAGTTCCGCAGGATGAAAACACTCCGTTTTATCCTCGTTCACCTTATGCAGTTGCAAAATTATATGCATACTGGATAATTAAAAATTACAGAGAAGCTTACAATATTTTTGCCGTAAATGGTATTTTATTTAATCATGAATCACCACGAAGGGGAGAAACATTCGTTACAAGAAAGATAACCAGAGCAGTTGCAAGAATAGTTTTAGGGCTACAGGATAAACTAATTCTTGGAAATTTAGATGCAAAGCGAGATTGGGGTTATGCACCTGAATACTGCGAGGGAATGTGGCGTATGCTCCAATATAAAGAGCCAGAAGATTTTGTATTAGCGACAGGTGAAACACATACTGTTCGTGAATTTTGTGAATTAGCTTTTCGTGAAGTCGGTATTGAATTAGAATGGCAAGGAGAAAAAGTAAACGAGCGTGGAATAGTTAAATCGTTCAATAAAGAAAAACTTGAGAGTTTAATAAAAAATATCGAGCAATTGTCTGAGTTAAATGATAAAAAATTCAACAAGGTAGATAAACCAAACACCACTAAAATTCTTAATTCTAACTCCTTAATTCTTAATTCTAATTTTAACTCCTTAATTCTTAATTCTGAAGTTGTCTCCGTAAGCCCAACTTACTTCCGCCCGACAGAAGTTGATATACTTATGGGCAATCCAGCTAAAGCAAAAGAAAAATTGGGATGGGAAGCTAAGACAAAATTTAATGAATTAGTTAGCTTGATGGTTAAAGCAGATTTTGAAAAAGTTTTAATTAAAGGTTATTAAAAATGAAAAATAAATTACAAAAAGCATTTAACAAATTAAACACACTTATTCAATATCCAGAACTTATTTCAACTATTTTTAAAAAAGTTAATCGAGGTTTTTGTAAAGATTTACTTTACTTAAAAAAAGAGTTAGGTTTTAACTTTGAAACTATTATCGATGTTGGTGCCGCGATTGGAGAGTATTCAGAAGCAGCTCATTTTATCTTTCGAGATGCTAAAATAATTGCCTTTGAGCCTATTCCAGATAGTTTTGAAAAATTAAAGGTTATAGCAACACAGATTAAAAAGATGCAATGCTTCAATTTGGCTTTAAGTGATAAAGAAGGAGAAGCAGAATTCCATCTAAATGAATTTAATTTCTCTAGTTCATTGCTTAATATGACTAAGACACACAAAGAAATTTTTCCCTTCACCAAGAATGAAACAATAATTAAAGTACGAACAGATAAGTTGGAAAATGTTTTGGAACATCTTGATCTTAAAAAACCTATACTTTTAAAGATCGATGTACAAGGCGCTGAGTTGAAAGTATTAAAAGGAACAACTGAATTACTCAAGAATATTGATGTAATCCAACTCGAAGTAAGCTTTATGAATTTTTACGATGGGCAAGCTTCAATTGAGGATATTATTTCTTTTCTCAAATCTTTTGGATTTAGTGCATTTCTTCAAATAAGTCCGGTTTGTAAGGGCAGAACATTACTATATTCCGATTTTATTTTTATGAAGAATTATTGAAAAATGTTTGAATATTTTATTCAACAGCTTTAAAGTATAACAATTATGAGAAATAAAAAAAATATTTCAAATAGAAAACAATCCTATTTTTTAAGTAGCTTTTATATCTTTAAGAAAATATACTTAAAGATTTTCTCTTATATTTTGAAACTAAAAAATGACAACGACTCTGTTATATTACATACACTCCCATTCTACAAGATAAAAATGTGGTTAAATCTTAGAAGAGATGTTGACAGGGGTATTTATTTTGGCACATTCGAATTCAATAATGCATTTATTTTTTTTGATTTAATAAAGCAAGGTTATGTGGTTGTAGATATAGGTGCAAATATAGGTCTATATTCATTATTAGCAGCAAAAAAATTAAAGAACACAGGAAAAGTTTATTCATTCGAGCCATCAAAATTTGTAATCAAGGAGCTAAGAAAAAATATTGAAGTCAATAATTTTAATAATATAAATGTTTTTGAACTTGCTTTATCGAATTCAATTGGAAAGGGAGAGTTGTACAGATGTGAAGACGACGCCTATAATTCTTTAATTGCCAAACCAATGACAAAAGTTGTAAGTATTGATAGTGTTGATATTATAACTTTAGATGATTTTGTAAAGATGAATAATATTGAAAAAATTGATGTAATTAAAATAGATGCAGAAGGATTAGATTATTTGATACTTAAAGGAGCGCAATGGACCTTAAAGAATTTTAGGCCGATTATTTTTTGTGAATTTAATAGTTTTTATTTAAATGATAAATCACAGAGAGACTTTATTACCTACCTTGAAGAAAATGAATATGAAGTGTTTTTTGCAAAAAGTAATAAGTTTATTTTACGCATTGAGAAATTTTATATAAATGAAAATAATAAATCCGCCTCTGAAATAATCTGTTTTCCTACGATTAAGTAATTTTTTTAAATTAAGATTAAGAAGATAAAAGTAACTAATAGCAAATGAAAAGAATATTAGTTAAAAATTCTATTTTTGGATTAATTCAAACAATAATAAATGTTTTATTACTATTTTGGTCTGTCCCATTATTTATTAAAATGCTTGGTAGTGAATCTTATGGAGTTTTTGCTTTGGTAATGGTGATCGGTAATCTCAATACTTTTACAAATTTAGGATTGACTAATGCATTAGTTAAATTTATTGCAGAACAAGGAAAAAGTGAAGATTCTAATATTGATATTGTAGTAAATCTAATTTTGGTTTTAGGATTAACTTTGTTACCAACACTAATAGCTTTAGTTTTAAATAAATTTATTTTAATAAATATTCTGAATATTCCTCTAAAAATTTATCCAGAGGCAAAATGGCTTTACTTTTGGGTAGTATTAGCTAATTTCCTTTTACTAATCGGACAAGTTTTTAAATCTATTCTCGAAGCTCTTCAGAAAATTTATGTTACCAGTCTACAGCAAGTAATTTATAATTTTCTTTATTGGGGTTTGATATTAGTATTTTTATATATGGGATTAAATTTACCGGCAATAGGATTAGCAATATTTATATCTGCTTTTATATGGCTAATAATAACTACAATAAGCTCACTTAAAGAGTGGGGTAAGATTTCACTTAATGGTGTAAAGATAAACTTTAAAAATTCAATGAGAAAACAATTGAATTATGGGATAAAAATTTATACAAGCGGGCTAATTGGTTTTTTCTATGAGCCATTTTCAAAAATATTAATCTCACATTTTATTGGAATTACTGAAGTTGGTTTTTATGATATAGCACTTAGATTAAAAAGCCAACTTTGGGGCTTTATTTCAAAAGTTTTTTATCCTTTATTCCCGTTTATTGCAGAGCAGAAAGATAAAGTTATAATTCGCAAATATGTTCACGACCTCGAACAGAAAACATTTCTAATCGTAATTCCAATTATAGCTACTGTTATTTTGCTAATGAACCCCTTTATAAAAATTTGGATTGGTGAAAATGTAGAGATTATTTCAGTTACATCAATTTTTATAATTTCATTTCATCTAGTTGGTAGTACAGTTATACCAAATTATCAATTTTTAATGGCAAAGAATTTAGCGCAGAAAACTATAATTTTGCAACTATCAAATGTGGTTTTTAATTCGGTCTTTTTTTTATTAACTGTTCACTTTATTGGATATTATGCACTGGTTGTTGGTAATGTTGCAGCTATAATGAGTTCATTTATTCTTTCTCTTTATTACCAAAAAAAATATTTAGACAGTTTAATTTTTGATTCATTTTCACAAGTATTAAAACTCATTGCTTCATTTTTTATTTTAATTTTAGTAGGGTCCATAATAAAAATGGTTTTAGATGGGCATAATATTTTAATGATAATAGTCATTCCTTTAATTTTATTACCAATAACAATTTTGTTATATAAAGTATTTGTTCTTGTTAGACTTGAAGATATTCATCGTTATTTTGGCACTAACAATAAGATTTCTAAGGTACTAGGAAATATATATTCTACATAAAAAGAGGATTTATGTTCTTAAACAAGTTTAAAAGAGTTCTGGAATATGCAAGTAATAAAGAATTATTAATTGCCCGTTTGAAAAAGCTACCAATATCTTTCGTTGAAGATTTACTTGAATTAAAAAGAATTTTACCTGTTATTGACAATATATTTGACATTGGTGCGAATGATGGAGAATTTACTATTGCAGCTAATTATGTTTATCCTAAGTCAAAAATATACTGTTTTGAACCTTTGCCTGAAAAAGCAAAAAGGTTGAAAGAAATATATGCTAATAATAGAGTAATGGGTGAGATATATGACATTGCACTTTCTTCTTCTAAAGGAAGGGCAGTATTTTACCCATACAAATATGATAGATTAAGTTCTTTTCTAACACCGGACACTAAATTAAAACAACTTTTTGGAGATAAATCACAATTTAATGAAACTACCGTTCAGAAAGATTTATTTGATAATATCTTTGAATTAAAACCAAATGAAAAAAACTTAGTAAAAATTGATACTCAAGATTCTGAATTAGATGTTCTAAAAGGAATGGTAAAAAATCTAAAGTACATTAATGCAATATTATGTGAAGTTAATTTTGATAATTTATATATGGGTAAACCTAGCTTCATGGAACTGATTTCGTTTTTGTATGAGTATGAGTTTAGAAGATTTTATCAACTTGATAAAGCGGTTGTAAATGGGACCGTCTCTTGGTGTGACCTTGTGTTTATGAAATAAAATAAAGGTATTTCATGAAAAAACTTAAAATTGCTTATGTAACAACCTACAATGCTCTCGATGTAAATAACTGGTCGGGATTGGGATATTATATTGCGAAAACAGTTGAAAAATACTTAGGTGAACTAACTTATATTGGTGATCTAAGACCGAAAAGATTTATTAGACATATAATAAAAAGGGGCTACAATAAATTTATTGGTAAAGTTTACGATAAGACAAGAAGTGAGCTTATTGGAAAAGAATATGCATATTTAGTAGAAAAAGAGTTAAAAGGGAGGAAATTTGATTTAATATTTAGTCCAGGTACAATTCCAATTGCATATCTGGAGACGAACATACCAATCGTTTTCTGGACAGATGCTAACTTTAACGGCATGATCGATTACTATTTCGAAAATTTATCCGACGAGACAATTAGGAATGGAAATAAAATGGAAAAAAGGGCGTTAGAGAACTGCTCATTAGCTATATACTCTTCCGATTGGGCGGCAAATGGTGCAGTTGAGTTTTATGGGATAAATCCTACTAAAGTCAAAGTAATTCCATTTGGCGCTAATATTGATAATATACCCTCTGAAGAAGTGTTACAACATAAAATAAGTAGTCCGTTAAAACTCCTTTTTGTAGGGAGAGACTGGGAAAGGAAAGGAGGCAATATTGCTTATAATACAATGAAATCCTTGAATGAAAAAGGATTTGAAGCTCATTTAACCGTTGTTGGATGTATACCACCTATAGCAGATCAAAAGATGAAAGTAATACCATTCCTTAATAAAAACAAAAAAGAAGATGCTGAAATTTTAAGAAGGTTATATATTGAGTCTAATTTTTTTATTATGCCCTCAAGAAAAGAATGTTATGGGGTAGTATTTTGCGAATCTGCTGCATTCGGGTTACCTGTTCTATCATCAATTACAGGTGGAATACCTACTATTGTTAAAGATGGTGTGAATGGTTATTTACACCCTTTAAATGCAGATGGCAAAGATTATGCAGAAAAAATTATTGAAATCATTAATTCCGGAACTTATGAGCATCTGTGCAATTCTTCACTTCAGCGATATGAAGAAGTCTTAAATTAGGATACAGCTGGTAAAAAACTTAGAGAAGAAGTTGAAAGAATTATATAATTGATATGGAAAAATTGGCTCAAATTTTAATATATCTTTTGATGTTATTTGTCACCAACATTTTTGGTTTATTTAATGTTCTTGAAGAGTATAGATTGCCTGGGATTGGTAAACCAAGTGATTTTGTTCTTATAGCATTGAATTTATTAGTGATTTTAAAAATATTTAATCAAAATTATAAGATTGATCTTCAAAAAGAAATTAATAGGCTAATTAAATCAAATTTGTTAATTTTAGCATATATTTTTTTCTTGGTCCTATATACTGTGTATATTAAAAATATAGAAACATTTAACTATAGCCTAAGAGTTGCTTCTAATTTTTTTTATTATTCCTCTTTTTTATTCCCAATTTATCTTATCGATGATCATAAAAATTTTTATCGACTAATAAATTTTTTACGATTGGGTGGTTGGGTTACAGGATTAGCAACAATAATAAGTAATATTCTTGGTTATAACATAGCTAGTGGTGTAGTCTCTGGTGAAGAAGGAACCTTTATTCGGGTATATATGCCAGGTTTTTATAATTATTTCGTGGTGCTATTATGGTTTTCAAGTTTCCTTTCAAAGCGAAAATATAGATTTAAAATTAGTTACATTGAAATGATAGTAAATTCTCTAGGTATATTTTTGTTTTTATCAAGGACACGAATAATTATACTTTTTTTAATGATATTCTTTATATTCGTGTTTTTAACAAAGAGCATTGGTAAAAGATGGAGAATAATATTTGCAGTTTCAGCATTAGTTATTGGTTTTATACTTTTTTTAAGGATCTTTAATTTTCCAATTAACACTTTTGTAGAAAGATTTCTTGTAGGTTATGAACAACTTAAAGATCCTAATCAGGCTCTAACAGGTAGATGGTTAGCAATTACTTTAGGATATGATATTTTTATTAATAGTCCAATATTTGGAACAGGTTTTGTATATCCAACCTCGAGTTATTATCAAGCCTATTTAACATCTTTTACAGGACAGGCTTTAACTAATAGTGCCGATTTTGGTTTGGTATCAATCTTATATACTACTGGAATAGTTGGTATGATAGTCATATTAAATTTTATAGTAAAGTATTTGTTATTTGTTTATAAATATTTAAAGAGCATGATGTATAAAAACCAGATTAACGAACAATTTATTTTTTCTATTTCAATTTTTGCTATTATATTGTTTGTGTTTTTTGTTGAACAAATAGCAGGAAATGAGTTTGCCAATAAGATAATGGCCGTTGATTTAGTTGCAGCTGGATATTCAATAAAATTTTTAAACAACCTTAGTATAAGAAAAGAATGATTTCAATAATTACTTCTTTATATAAATCTGAAAGATTTTTAAAAAGATATCAAAGAAATTTATTAAGAGTTTTGAAATACTTAAAAAGAAGAGATATTAAAAATGAAGTGATTATATTAGCTAATGAACCAAATGAAATTGAAAAAAAAATCCTAAATAATTTTTTAAAAATTGGATACGATATAAAAATAACCTATGTTAAACGTGAGACATTATATGCTTCTTGGAATAGAGGAATTCAAATGTCTTCAGGTAAGGCTATAACTTTTTGGAATGTTGATGATATAAGATTCGGAAAAGCTCTAATAAATGGATACAAAAAAATTCTAGATGGGGCTGATGTTGTTTATTTCCCATTTATTATTATATCAAAGCATAAATATTTTAAGTATATTCCCATACCTAAAATTTACTTGGATTATCCCCAAAAATTTAATAGAGAATTATTTCGAACAGGGATGTTTTGTGGTCCATTTTTTATGGCCTCAAGAAGTGCTTTCGATAATATAGGTTTATTCGACGAACAATTTAGAATAGCTGGTGATATGGAATGGTGTATTAGAGCGGCCGATAAGAAACAAATTTTTAAATATAATCTTGCAATTGCTGGTTTATTTATAAGACACGGAAATACTTTAAGTAGTAACAAAAATAATAATTTGCAAGAAATTGAAAATCAAGTAATATATCGTAGATATAATATTTTATTTAAATATAAGAAACTCAATGAAGAGGATTATCGTATATTTAATAATTATTATATTTGATTTGCGCTCCTCTTGTCAAGAAAAAGATGATGATTATGATTTGTAGAGATCTACATCCTGCTTTTATAGCTAACCAATTATATCTCTAAAAATCCACCGTGTCCAGTCCCTAAGGGTCTAAGTATAATTATATAATATTTTGTTTTCAAAAAAAATAGAAAGGAGTAAAATTATGAAAATATTAATAACAGGAAGTAAAGGAGTAATAGGTCAAAAGTTGGTCAAGGAACTTACAAATCGAGGACACGATGTATTTGGAATTGATTTACTTCACTATCCTGGTGAGATAGGCTATATTCAAAGAATGAGTAATGAAAAATGGACTTATTCCAGATGTGATATTGGTGAATTTCGCCAATTATTAAGAATTTTTAAAGAAGCGGGCCCTTTTGATTTAGTTTATAATACTGCTGCAGAATTCGGTCGATGGAATGGCGAGGATTATTATGAGCAAATGTGGAAATCGAATTTAATTGGATTAAAGAATATTTTAAGATTACAAGAAGAGTTTGGATTTAAATTAGTTCATTTTTCAAGCTCTGAGGTCTATGGTGATTATGATGGAATAATGAAGGAAGAAATTATGGATAAAATTGAAATAAAACAGTTAAATGATTATGCTATTTCTAAATGGGCAAATGAAATGCAAATAAGAAACTCAATGGCACTATATGATACAAAAACAGTTATAGTTAGATTATTTAATACTTACGGTCCAGGTGAATATTATCACCCATACAGATCTGTTAATTGCAAATTTTGTTACCACGCATTATTTAGCTTGCCGGTAACAGTGTATAGGGGGCATTATAGATCAAGTACTTATGTAGATGATTGTGTGAGAACAGTAGCAAATATTGCTGACAATTTTATAAGTGGTAGAGTTTATAATATTGGTAGCGAGCAATTTCACAGCATTGAAGAATTAGTAGACATTATATGGGACTATACAGGTGCAGATAGAAAACTTATTAATTATTCTGAATCTGAAAAATTAACAACAAAAATCAAAAAGGTTGATATTAGTCTTGCAAAAAAAGAATTAGGACACAAAGAGACCGTTAGTTTAAAAGAGGGTGTTAAACGAACTATAGATTGGATGAAGGAATATTATAAAATAAGATAAGGAGTTTATAAATATGAAATTACGAATAATTACTTTTAGTTTAAACAGAGCTATGCAGTTAAATACTCATCTTAATAGTTTTTATAGAAATTTTAATTGTTCAATAAATTTCGAACATTTTGTAATATATGGAGCTACAAATGAAAAATTTCAAGAAGGCTATACTATAGTTATGAAACAATTCCCAAATGTTAAATTCATAAAAAAGGATTTAGGAGCTCATAAAAGGAATTACAAATATTTTTTAATTTATCCAAGAAATATTTATTGGTTTATGAAATATCCATTTATGCGAAGAAAAGAATTATTTAATTTTAATGAAATTTGTCTTTATCTTGTAGAATCAGGCCCAGAATTTATTACCTTTACAACAGATGATTCATATTTTTATAAAAACTTTAATATAACAGAAACTATTTTCAGAAAGGTCACCGAGGATCCTAAAAAGAACTTTTTTGGAATTTGGCAAGGCAAAAATTTAAATAATTACCCTAAATCTATTAAAAAAGATGGAGAACTTTTAACATGGTCGACTACATGTGATGATTGTGATAGATATTGGAGAAACAGATTTTCAATTGATTTCAACATCTACCATAAGAAACCACTTCTACATATTCTTAGAAGAGTATATTTTGTTACACCTAACTCACTCGAAGGATTTGGTAATTTTTATGCTACTAAACATGGGTTCTTCATAAAAGGTTTTTGTTTTGAAATTTCTCCTTGGGTTATGTTTTCTTTAAACCAAGTTCAAACTGATGGTAACCATATGGACACATTAGTAATCGATCCAAATTTTCTTAACGAAAGATTTTTAGAAGGATATGAATTATCCTTTGAAATTTTTTCACCACCAAAAATTATAGATTCAATTGCTGATAAAGTATTATTAAAAAATAAGAAAAATGGTGATATTATTATCTTGAAGTAAATATTTAAATCTATAGTTAAATTAAAATTTATAATAAAAAGATGAATAAAAATTATGTTAAGATAAGCGTTCTAACTCCCGTTTATAACAGACAGGATTGCATTGGAAGGTGTATTGAAAGTGTAATGAGGCAAAAATATTTTCAACATATCATTGTTAATGATGGATCCACTGACGATACATCTTCTGTTGTACAAAATTATATCCAGAAATATAAAGAAAGGATTAAATACATTGAGTATAAAGAAAATAAAGGTATAAATTATGCATTTAATAGAGGAGTAGAGAATATAAAAAGTGGTTTTGTTCTTATACTCGGTAGCGACGATAAGTTATTGGATTCTGCGGCTGAAATAATAAATGAATATATATTGAAATATCCTGGATATAAGCATTATATGTTTATTCCCGATGATAGAAAATATTATGTTGCAAATAATGCATTGATAAATGGGAAAGTAAATTTTGTTAAATATCAAGACTGGCTTCGTAATAAAATTAGTGGGGATTTTGTCCATATAATACATATAGATGTATTAAAGAAGTATCCTTTTTTTGAAGAATTTCGATTATATGAATTATTAAATTTTTTAAGATTTTATAAAGAAACCCAAAAACAGATAATAATAAATGAAATAATTGTGTCTAGAGAGAGGGATAGAAAAGACGCACTTACAAAAGAAGGGGAGCTGTTTAGAAAAGGTGCCATAAATAATGAGTATAGATTCTTAAAAAAATTACTAGAGCTTTTTGGGGAAGATTATAAGACCATTGCACCAAAAAAATATTTGGAATTAATTAATAAAATGATCTTTTTAGGTTTAGCTCTCAGAAAATATGATGAGGTTAATAAATATTTTAAATATTTTTCTTTTACTCAGAAAGTTGTGTATTATCTTAAATTTGGTTATTTATTAAAGATGTTCATAATGTACTATTCATACATTAAAAATAGAATAATAAAATGAAAGTACTTCATATACTCGATCAGGTAAATCGTGGAGGGACAGAAACGCTTGTGCTTGATATATGCAGAAATGCAAAAATTAATAATTTAGATTTAGTTTTTGTTACTTGCGGTAAGGGCGATTTATTTGATGAATTTAAAAATTCAGGTGTAAAATTTTATTATTTACCAAGAAAATATCCATTAGATTTAAATGTCATTAAAGAGTTGAGAAAAATTATAAAAGAAGAAGAAATAAAAATTATACATACACACGTAGACGTTTCTTTAGTCCATGCAATTTTATCCTCATTAGGTACCAAATGTAAAGTGGTTCAAACGATTCATGGTTTTAGTGATAGAAGATCTCCAAAAGACAAATTTGATTTAAAGTGCTATCTGATACATTTAATAGGAAGTTACATCTTACCTGTTACTTTTACAGTATCCGATTATTTACGAAATGAATTAATAAAACAAGGATTTAATAAAAACCGGTTAAAAATGCTTTACAATGGAATTGACTTCAATAAATATCAAGGATGTCAAGCAAAAAAAAATAGGAATGAAAATTTATTTGTTTTTGGTATGGTTGGTAATTTTAACCATATAAGGAACCACAGAGTCCTTTTAGAAGCATTTAAGAAATTGATTGATGAAGGATATAATGTATATTTAAAATTAGCTGGGAAAGGTGAATTACTTGAATCTATGCAAAAATATGCGATTACGCTTGGAATAAAAGATAAAGTTGAATTCTTAGGCAGCGTGAGTGATATTAGTAAGTTTTTATCTGAAATAGATTGTTTTGTTTATAGTTCAAGATCCGATACATTTGGATTAGCTGTTGTTGAAGCACTTTATGCTGGTTTACCAGTTATTGTGTCAGATAATGGCCCATTTCCGGAAATTACAAATAATGGTAAATATGCTATTTTATTCGAAGCTAATAATGTAAATTCTCTTTATATAAAAATGAAAGAAAATATAGCAAATAATAATGAATATGATACAATGAAATTGGATAAAATAAGAGAAATAATTAATAATAGTTTTTCTATAAATAATCATATAAAACAATTGAAATTAGAATACTCCAAAATATTGTATTAAAATTATAACAAACTATCTTTCTTTTTAAGTATTGTAAAATTTTGTTGAAATTCAGGTTGGTAGACAACAAATTCCTCATTTGTTAAAGAAGATAGAACAAAAACAAATTGTTGATGATTTAACTATGTAATTTCCTAGCTGTAAATTTGTAGAAATTTTACAAAAAAAATGTTATAAAGACTGTTGAAGAATTGGTAAAATATTCAAAAAAAGAGCTAAAGAAACATTAGTAGAAGTACTGGAGATAATTTTAAAAGAAGAAATACTTCAGACAATAGGGACAGAAGAGCGGTATAAACACAAGAAAGAAAGGAGTGGATATTTGAATTCAGGATATAAGAGAAGATTAGATACGAGCATAGGGACAATAGAGTTCAAGAAGCCGAGAGTAGTATTTAAGGAGAAAGGGAGGAGATTGCAATCGAAGATAATAAGTAGATATCAAAGGAGAGATAGTCGATTAGTTGAGGTGACATTAATAGGATACTTTTTAGGTTTGAGCTGTAGAAAAACGATGGCGATGTTACAGAAGGAGTATGGGACAA
>Ga0272449_1002647_pt1 | contig 16372 bp, 7 predicted proteins | sample YNPCB0241_FD_198679 | JGI IMG/M metagenome (GOLD analysis project Ga0272449, IMG submission 198679) | Hot spring sediment microbial communities from Yellowstone National Park, WY, United States - YNP-CB-024-1 | ecosystem: Environmental > Aquatic > Thermal springs > Hot (42-90C) > Sediment...
GTAGAAGCTTCGCGGCTGTGCGGCAGAGGCCCGCGACCGCCACGACTCCAATCTGCCCGGTGTCGCACTACCCTGCGCCGCGGCGCTGACCTGCAGGCGCAGGTGGGGCGGTGGGGCTATCCCACACGGGCCGCTGGTCACGTTAGAGAGGGAAATCACTGGGAAGGGCCACGTGAACGGCTGTGGCGAATCGCTGGCCAGATCTGCTCTTGGAGAATTGTCCACAGCGGGGAATCCGGCGAGATCAACCGCTCGGCTTCCTGTGCGGTTTGGGCGGCGCGTTCGAAGTCCTTGTGGGCCGCATATGCGGCGGCGAGCGCCACCCATGCTTGGGTGGATCGGCGGCCGGAGAGCTCGAGGGCGGCCTGAGCGTGGACAATCGCTTCGGCAGGATCTCGAACGGTGGAGTCTTGGGCCGTGGCCAGCAACATTGCCAGAGCGGCTTGCGCTAGGGCTTGGTTGGGGTCTGCTTGGACGGCCTGACGTAGCCGGCGGGCGGCTTCGGCCTCGTGACCCAGCCGACTGAGAATGACTCCGTAGTTGGCCAGTGCGGAGGCCATGGTGGGTCGGTGTTGCAATGCTTGTTCCAGATAGCCGAGCGCCTCCCGCAGTTCGCCTCGAGCGGCGACCAGCCGTGCCAAGTTGTTGAGCGCTTCGGCGTTGTGGGGGTTCAGCTCGATCGCTTGGCGGTAGAACCGTTCGGCACTGCCACTCTGTCCACGGGCTGAGAGGGCATCGCCCATGAGCCGGTAGGAATCGTCGTCGTTCGGGTCCACGGCCAGCGCGTGCTGAAGGTGCCGAACCGCTTCGGCGACTTGTTGCCGTCGCAACAACGCCATGGCTTGGAACCGGTGGGCTCGAGGGTGTCCCGGTGCGAGGGCCAGCGCGCGTTGAAACGAGGTGTCCGCTTCCTCCGCACGGCCAAGGGCATCGAGGACGTACCCGTAGAGCACGTGGACATCGGCCAGATCGTCTTTTAATGCGAGGGCTTCCTTGGCGAGCTGGAGCGCGCGCTCGACCTCACCGGTTCCCACAGCGGCGATTGCTTGCTCCATAAGCTTTCGGTAATCCACCGCTGGGACTTCGATGAGCTGCAGCTCGTCGATGCCCGCTGGCAAAAACTCCGGCAGGTTGACGGCGCGATTGGCGGCAGTACAGTCCGGGACCAGAACCGGAGGTGCGTCGGTCCCGTCGGGGTCGACGTGGGTGAGGAAGAGGCGGGTATAGCCGCCCAAGGCCTTGGAAACAAATGCCAACCATCGCCCATTCGGCGACCAACTATGCCAGGAGTTCATGGGCGACAGGTTGCAATTCATGCGGCGAGCTTGGCCCCCTTCGGCCGGCACGATCCAGAGTTCGGAGTCTGGACGCAGCAGTAGGCCGTTGGCCGCTTGAACAAACACGATCCACCGGCCATCGGGTGAGAATTTGGGGAATGAGTTGCTCCGGCCGTTGTTCGACGCACCCCGAAGGGGTTTCGCCACGCCGCCGCGTCCTGCGTTGAATGGGATTCGGTAGAGGTCGTAGCGAATTTGCGTTTCGTTCGGATCGTTCGCAAACCGGGCGGGCGGGCCACCGGAGTAGGCTTGGCGCGCCGGCGCGCGCGCGTATACGATCCATTGGCCATCGGGACTCCAAGTCGGGTTCGTGTGGACGTAGTTCGGATCGTCCGCGCCGGGCAATGAGTGGATTTCACCCGTGCCGACGTCGAGCACCGCCAGGATGCCGCGCGTGGGGTAGAAGGTCTGCAAGAAGCGCCAGTCGGTGTAATTTTGCACGTATAACTCTTCGCGAATCGAGGCGATCACATACCGTCCGTCCGGCGACACCTGCGGAAACAGTCCGTAGGAGTCGCGTGGGCGACCTTCCCGTTGGGCGACGGAGTTCCAACTACGGACATGGGCGCGCTCTACGCGTACGGTGGCGGCCAAACGGGCAATCGCGTGGGCGCCTTTGTCGCCGTCGGGGCCGTCGATATCCATGGCCAAATGTGGATTACGCGCGGAGAACGAATGGCAGTTGACGCACGTGGGCATGTCCCGAAGCACCACGCGTGACTGGCGCTGGTCCACCCGGCGCACGCGCCATTCGATCAAGGGCAGCGCGTTGTGCGCAATGGGCTGGATGATGCCTTCTCGGGTCCGCGCGGGCATTAACGGCACGTCGCGGTAGAACAAGGGCGCAGCCACGGGATCCTGCGACACACGAACGGACACCGCGCCGCGGGAGATCGGAGGACCTCCATCCTCGGCGAAACCTTCCACTTCAATCGTCAGCGTTTGGCGAACCGCACGCGATTTAGCTTGTTCCCATAGGTCTTCCGAAGGACGCCAACCTCGTGCGTGGGCGAAAGGTGTGGGGAGTTCGGGAGCGTGATCCTCCCGGAGACACCGGGGATCGATGACCGGTGCTTCTCGTTGGCCGTCCGACTGGACGGTCCAAGGCGCACCGCGGTCGGGAAAATGAAACGTGACGCGCCAATGGCGCGCCGAGGAAGGATCGTTCCAAAGGATTTCCGGGGCCACCATATCGCGCGGGAACACGGCGTGGGTAAACGGGTAGATGATTGCGATTGTGGGCACGTGGAGTTCCGAAGGTTCGGTGGCGCACGCTATGGGTTCTGCCACAGCCATCCAGTTGGCGCACACGCAGACCAGAGCGGCCGCGGCGTTGCCGTGACACACACCGCGGACCAGGGGCAGGATCGGCGAGCGTGCCGGTGTGTTCAGTGTTATCACCTCAATGATGCAGCCACTCACGTCGGACAGGACGAAGGTAGTACGGTGGCAATGCGGGGGCAAGGCGTACCGTCGGTCCTAATGAGCCGTGGGTGTGGGGCCCGTGTTCGAGTTCGGCGGACTCATGGCTTACTTGGTTGGCCTTCTGTGATTCGCCTGCTCCTGTGCATTGGGATTCACGAATGCCAGAGTACTTGCGACACGATTCCGGGCTGGCTAGGATGCAATCCACTGCTGACGTGCGCGGCACCGAAACCAGCGTGCCGACGAGTGCAGTGATGGAGGTCAACGATGAAGATCGGACGTGCAATGTGGGCGGTGGTGGCGAGTGGGTTCGTGGTTCACAGCGCCGGGCTGGCAGGCGACCTCTGGGTGGGGGCACGTGGGGGCGTCAACTTCCCGAAGTTGCGCGGTGGGGACGACGATCTGACCCGGGGGTATGAAACCTTTGCTGCGCCGAACCTAGGTGTGGCGGCCGAGTACTCATTCCACCCGAACTGGTCAGTGGTGCTCGAGGCGGTGTACAACATCCAAGGCGGCGAGCGCGATGAGCTCCAACCGATCACGGTATCTGCCCCAGGGTTGCCGGACTTGCCGCCGGGACAATTTTTCTGGGCGGACTTCAAAAACAAGAGCGAGCTGGAGTACCTTGAATTCCCGTTGGTGCTACGGGCTCGGTGGCTGTTGGGCAGCGGCTGGGCCGTGTACGCCGAAGCGGGCGGGTATCTCGGTTTCTTGCTTTCGGCGGAGCAAAAAACCCGGGGCACTAGCCCGATTTATCTGGACAAGAACCGGACGCCGTTGATGATCGGGGGGCGCCCGCTGCCGCCCATTTCGCTGAATGCCGACACGGACGTGAAAGATAACCTTAACGACGTCAACTGGGGCGTCACCGGCGGCGTAGGCGTGGAATATCGGTGGGCGGAGCGGCATGCCGTTTACCTGGATGTGCGGGGGCAGTATGGCGTTCGAGAAGTCCAAGAAGATACCGAACACAATGGCGAAGCCAACACAGGTTTCCTAGCGGTTCTGCTCGGTTATCAGATTCGGCTGTGACCGCGCGGTGTGCGCGCGGTTGAATGCGCGAAACCTGTCCGCCGTGTCACGCGCTGGGTGGGTTCGTCGCGCGGAAAGGTCAGAATGCTCGGTCTTTGTACGGCGCTCGGTGTGGGCGCCGCGGCGGCGGTATGTCCGTGGCCCGATGATTTGGCGGCGGGGCTACGCGGCGTGTGGACTGAGCGCGTGGTCGTCGAGGTTTCCGCCGGCTCGCAGCCGCCCGATTCTGTGCTCCCGGTGAACCTTGGTTCTGCGCTGCCGGTGGGCGTGCCGGTCGAGCAGATCCGCGTGGCGTTGGACGACGGGACCGAATTGCTATACGAGCTTCGGAGCGCGAAGGGCATTCCCCGACGCCAAGGTCAGACCGAAGCAGGCGACCAACTTTGGGTCCCGCTGCCAATCTCGGGTGGCCAGCCAAGACGTGTGGCCATCTACTGGGGCAATCCTGCGGCCGTGGCGGTGCCCGAAGAATGGTCGGCCGGCCTGAGGGATGGTGGAATGGAGCTCGGCCGTTGGGAGGACCCCGGGTGGAGTGCGGTGAGTACGGACGAGTTGCACCGTGCGCAGTGGAGACCCGGGGAAGGACGGCAGGGCAGTGCAGCGTTGTGGGTCGGCGTGGCCAGCGGCGCTCCGCCGACGTGGGTGCAGTGGCAGCAATCGTGGCGCTCGCCCCCGGCGGGGCGCACCTATGAATTGAGCGGATGGATTCGCACGCGTGCACTCGCCGGACGAGCCGGTTGGTACGTGCATATCCATGGCCCCAGCGGGTTGTTGACCAATCAGCATGTGGAAGTTCGAACCGACGCATTCGATTGGGTTCGCTTGTCCATGCGCGTGTCTATCCCATCGGGGGCAGTCCACCTCACCGTGGGTACGGTTCTCCACGGGACGGGTGAGTGTTGGTACGACGACCTCGAACTTTGCGATCTCTCCCCGGTGCAACCGGATCATGTCGTGGTACTCGGACGCGAGAGCCGGCCGGTGCCGGCCGCGCGGGGGCCATCGTTGAAGTTCCGGGATGATGAAGTGGCGGCGGGTCGGATCCGAGCGGTTCGGCCTTCCGCTGCGACCGAACGGGCGTGGGTGGTGGCGGACTTGCGTCCCTTGGGGGGCCGGTGGTTCCAAGGGAATCCCGGCCACGTACGTCGCGTTTTGAACGACCAGGGACAAGAGATTGCTGGCGCGTGGGCCGCAGACTCCTGGTGTGTAGTGCCGGTGTACTTCGATCGCGACTGGCAAGAGTTCACGGTCACCGTGGGCCGGGGCACGGCTGCGCCGCGTCGGTTCGAGCCGGCTGCGGCGGGGAATCTGGCTCCGCCGCTGCCGAACTCACTAGAAAAACTGCGCGCCTCCGGGTGGAGGTTCACGGGTTCCACCTCGAGTTGTGCCCCCCGCATCACGCAGGATGGCGGCCCGGTGCTCGAGTTCGAGCTGCCCGACTCCGAGCGAGGACGTTGGATCGGCTGGGTCTCCGATGACATTCCGATTCGTCCTGGCACGAGGTACGTTTTGGGCGGCCAAATCCGCGCGACGGGCGAAGCGGCGGGGGCGGTCATCCATGCCCACATTTTCTGCACCGGTGCGGCGCCACGAACTGTGTTTCTCAGCACCTCGCCAGGCGCCCAGGAAGAGGGATGGGTGACCACCTTGGCGGATGTGCGGGCACCTCTCAATGCGCGCGCGATGCGCCTGCATTTGACCAGTTCTCGCGCGGGACACCTGTGGCACCGTGGCGTGTTTTTAGTTGAAGCGGTCCCCGGCGAGGTGTTGACTCTTGCGGCTCATGACGGGTACACGGGACCCGATCCTCACCTATGGGTCGTCCATCCGCTGGTGAAGGTGTTTCCAGACGACCCGCCGCCGAAGGCCGCCATCACGGGGCTTTCCGTGCGGGTCGCACGCGGCGAAACGGAAGCGCTCCAGGTGGTCGTCTACGCAGGTGCCAAGCCCCGGCGAGTGGCGGTGAGTGTGGGCGGCTGGTCGGCCGAAAATGTCGCGGCGCGAACGCCGACGGCGCGCGTGGCGCGGGTGGGGTACGTTCCAGTCGATGCGCCGAGCGAGTACTACCGTTGGGAAGGTCCCTTCTGGGCGCGTCCAAAGCCGACCAACCGCCGAGGAGCGACGGATGGTTGGGCCGGCTGGTGGCCCGACCCGTTGTGGCCGCAATCGACTGGCTCGGTGGCGGCGGGACAGAATCAACCGTTCTGGATTTTGGTGGACGTTCCGCCTCAGACTCCTGCCGGCCGGTTCCGGGCCCAGCTGCGGATTGCGGTCGACGGCGTCGAGCGCGTGGTCCCGCTCGATGTGGATGTGATCGCCGTGGACCTCCCACGTCGGCCGTCGTTGATCGCATTGTTCGACTTGCGGCGCGGCCATCGGGACTTCGGAACGGGCATGATGGAACCCGGCACGGAAGCACGGCGACAGTGGCTACGCTTTTTGGCGGAGCATCGCCTCGGAGTGGACTCAATCCGACCCGCGCCGAAGTTCGAGTTGCGTGGCGATCGAGTGTACGTGGACTTGACAAACTATGAGGCGGAAGCGCGGTACTGCTTTGCCGAGCTCGATATGCGTGCGGCCTACTTGCCGCAGTTTTTTTACGAGTTCGGGTGGGCGTATCGGCCCAAGTCGCGCTGGGGCCTGGAACCCTTTGACCCGGCGCACGTCGCCGCCGTGCAAGAATGCGCGCGGCAGTTTGCTCAGTGGGCGCGTGCGCATGGCTGGCACGACCGTTTCATCCACTACATTTCCGACGAACCGCATTTTAGGCATGACCATGTGGTCGAGCAAATGCGGCGGTTGTGCCAACTTTACCACGACTCCGGCGCGGGGTTTCCAATTTATTCCAGTACGTGGAGGTATTGCCCAGCATGGAGCGACTCGCTCGACATTTGGGGCATTGGACAGTATGGATGTTTTCCAGTCGAGGCGATACGAGAAGTCCAGCAGAAGGGCCGGCAGGTATTGTTCACCGGGGATGGGCAGCTGGCCCTCGACACTCCCTACCTGGCGATCGAGCGGCTCTGGCCGTACTACTGTTTCCGTTATGGCGCGATCGGCTTCGAATTTTGGGGTGTCTCCTGGTGGACTTGGAACCCATGGCAGTTTGGCTGGCATCCGTTCATTCGCCAGAGTGATGACGGCCAACGTTGGTACTACGTGCGGTATCCCAACGGCGATGGATATTTGGCCTATCCTGGCGAGGCAGTGGGGCTACAGGGACCCATTAGCTCGGTTCGACTCGAGCAGGTGCGCGAAGGTCTAGAGGATTACGAATTGCTGAGGTTACTGCAACAGCGAGTCGGGACGAGGGGGCATCCTGCGCTGGACCAGGCGAGAGCGTTGGTGACGATTCCAAATGCCGGAGGATTACGGTCGTTGAGCATCTTACCCGAACCGGACCGAGTGCTGAAGGTCCGTTCCGAGGTACTCGAAGCTTTGTCGACCCCGCACTGATGCAATCCATCGTGGGATCGGGGTACATCGGCCATTCCATGGTTTCATTAGGCGTGGGGCCTCAAAGTCGACCCGCCTGTGGCAGCCGAGTTGAATTCCCGGGCGTGTGGCTAGGATCGCATTCGGCGCCGGGGCGTCTCCGCATGAGGCTAAAGTTACACCACCGGACCGCGAGATGCCCATCCTCGTCGCGCCAAAATTCGCCTGAAGGGGAACGCGAGAGCAGCAAGTGCCCGCCTTCGAGCCCCAGGTCTTCCCATCCTGCTTTGGCCAAGCGCGACGCTGCACGGTCGAGGGTTTCTTGGTAGACCTGGTCGTCGATCCAGCCTTGGCGGTGCGCCTCGAGCAGACTGACCGGAGTGCAACGTTCTTCGTCCCGCTGAGCCAGCATTTCGTCGCTGCCGTTCCAGTATCCCCACACGACGATGTACGGATGCCCAGGCCGCAAGACAGGTTCACCGGCAGGCGTGCGCCAAACCCTATGAGTGGTGAATCGCCGGTCGAGGTCGCCGGCCCCGTTGGGCTCGCCTTCGAGGTGGGTTTGGCCCGCCATGTAGACGGCGCGCGGGTACGTGGTGGGGATGCCGGCGGCCATCAGCTCCAGGGCGATGGCTACTTCTTCGAACGGGCTGTTGTAACCGTGAGAGAAGATGTCCGTGGCGCGCGGATGAACCTCGGGCACTTCTGGACGCTCGCCCACGCGCGAGACTTTCCACACCAAGCGAATTTGGTCCTTGCTCTGCGTGTACCAAACTTCGTTAGATTCCGAGAGGCGACGCCGCCGTGTGCGTCGCCAACGCTCGGGCAGGAAGTAGTCGAATAGGGATGGATCGCGGCCGACCACCCACAGTTCGCCGCCGGTGCTTTCCGAGTGGCCGTACACATAGTCCACACCGAGGATGTTCATCCATTGAAGGTGGGGCGGCCATCCGTTGCTCCAGTCTGGCGCGAAGCGTACCGACTGGTGTTGCAGGTACCACTGTCGCCGTGCGCGAGCGACTTCTGCCTCGTGTTGCGGCGTCCGGGCGAGTAGCTCGAAATCCACAAGGGCGTACACGACGGCACCGGTGTGGTCCCGCAGCAACGAACCGTCGGGGCGAACGCGGACGATCATGTGTTCCGGTTTGAAGTCCAACACTTGAAAACCTTTGGCGGCCAACTCTCGTTGCCCGCGCTCGGCCAGTTCAAGAACGGTGTTCCGGTGTCGCTCCAACCCGCCGGGCCATTGGGAGACGGCTTCGATGATCGAAACCCCGCGGATCCACTCGTAGACGAGGATGTACTGGCGGCAAATATCCAACTCCACGTCACGGTACCTAGCCTGCTTTCGTTCGATGCGAGACGCCAAGCGTCCCAACTGCCAGGGTTCGAGACGTTCGGGCGGCACGAAGATCGCCAACGGCTTGTGCGTACGGATCCGCGGAGCGCCGGGGCTGTTCCGAAGCTCCATGACCAATGCGAATTCCTCGTACGGGCTATTGAACTCGGCTTCTACGAACCGTGTGAACGTGAACGTGTCGGTGGGGATTTGCTCCCCGACGCGGCACCACTTCACGACCAGGTCGCGGGCCATTCCGCGCACCATTCGGGTTCGAATGCGATAGGCGGTGCTGGTGCCTACCAAGCGTTCACGGTACCGAGTGAACCACTCCGGCGCGAACCACGATTGAGGGTGGACGTGGTCCATGAACGCCTGGCCGTATGGCGTCAGATACAGGTCGCCGCCATCTGGTAGGCGAAGGTGGACATATTCCACGCCCAACAGGGTTAGACGGTTCATACACGTTGCAGCGGGCGCTTGTCCGCGACACCACTGTGTCTATACTCTACCGCTGAGTTCGGCGCGTAGCCACAAGAAAGGGGTGTGTCAATGTTGCCTCATTCCAACGCCGTTCGGCCCGCCGTGGTTGTATCCAGTCTTGCGGCCATGTTATGGGGGGCCGGGGCACAGGCGGCCGAGGTTCCCAGGTTGGAACGTCAGTCTGGGGGCCGCCCCCGGAACATTGTGCTCATTCTTTCTGATGATCACCGCTACGATGCGATGGGATTTCTCGGACACCCATTCCTTCAGACGCCTCACATGGACTCACTGGCGCGGCGTGGCGCATATTTCCGGAACGCGTTGGTGACCACTTCCTTGTGCTCTCCTAGCCGCGCCTCGATCCTCACGGGATGGTACACGCACCGCCACCGGGTGATCGACAACAACCGACCGCTTCCGGAAGGTGTGCGAACGTTTCCGGAGTACCTCCAAGCCGCGGGCTACCAAACGGCGTTCATTGGAAAGTGGCACATGGGCGGAGACCGCGATGATCCACGCCCGGGGTTTGACTATTGGGTGAGTTTCCGCGGTCAGGGCTCCTACCTTCCCACACGAGCCGGCTTAAACGTTAACGGCACGCGCGTGCCGCAGAAGGGCTACATCACCGATGAACTCACGGATTACGCAATCGAGTGGTTGAACCGCACGTCCCGGGATCGGCCGTGGTTTCTCTTCCTTTCCCACAAGGCTGTGCATGCGAACTTCGTCCCTGCCGAGCGGCACCAGGGCTGTTACTCCAATGCTCCGTGGCAACTACCCGCGAACGCGGCCGACGCATCCCCGGGCTACGTTCACCAGCCGCGCTGGATGCGCGACCAGCGAAACTCGTGGCATGGCGTCGATTTCCCTTACCACAGCGCGTTGGACATCGGCCAGTACTACCGACAGTACTGCGAAACCTTGCGAGCGCTGGACGATAGCATCGGCCGCGTCTTGTCGTGGTTGCGGGAGCACGGCTTGGAGGACAGCACGGCGGTCTTCTACATGAGCGACAACGGGTTTTTGTTCGGCGAACATGGGCTGATTGACAAACGGGTGGCCTACGAAGAGTCCATTCGCATTCCGTTGCTCTTTCAGTGTCCGGAGATCGTGCGGGGCGGGACCGTGCTCACCCAAGTGGTCGCGAACATCGACATCGCGCCGACCATTCTCGACTTGGCGGGCTTGGTGCCGCCGTCGGACATGGATGGCCGCAGTGTGTTGCCGTTGTTGCGCGGCGAGTCGGTCCCATGGCGGACCGAGTTTTTGTACGTGTACTACTGGGAGAAGAACTTCCCGCATTCGCCCACCGTGTTCGCCTTACGCGGCGACCGGTACAAGTACATCACCTATTACGGCCTATGGGACACGGACGAGCTCTATGACTTGCTGGAGGATCCTGGGGAGACGCGCAACCTTATCGACAGCCCGGCGCATCAGACCATCGTCCGGGAAATGGAGCGGCGCCTGTACGAGATCATGGGGGAGCGCGGTGCGATGTCCATTCCGTTGAACCCACCGCTGGGCCCGTCCATGAACAAACGGCTTGGGCCGCGCGGCGGCGCTCGCGCCGCGGACTTTCCACCGAGCATGGTGGTGCCTGCGCCGATCCACCGAGGTGCACAATGAACTGCGTGAGCGCAAAGCCGGTCGGTGGGTGCCTCGGTTTCTTGGTCGCGGGGATGCTATCCGTTGGATGGGATTGGCCGCGGTGGGAAGGCCCCCGCGGAGATGGGCACATTCCACCTGGCATGCCCGTCCCCGCGGCCGTTCCCGCGGGGCTGCAACCGGTGTGGCGGGCACCCTTGGGATCGGGGTTGGCCACGCCCGTCGTCGGGGGTGGGCGCGTCCTTCAGCTCGACATGGACGGCGAGCAGGAAGTGGTTCGGGCGTATGATGCGAATGAGGGTCGGCTACTGTGGACGGTGCCGTTGGATGGGGTGTTTCGGGATCACTTGCCCGTCGGTCCGCGCGCGGCGGCGCTGATTGATGGCGACCGTGTCTACGTCCAGTCATGCCGCGGTGAATTCCGCTGTCTGGCGTTGGCGGATGGGCGAACGCTCTGGCGGGTCAATTTTGTCCGTGATTTTGGCGCCCAGTTTCACGGAGAAGTGGGGGATGCGATGGGGGCGGCGCGACACGGCTATACAGGTGCTCCATGGGTTTCGGGGGATCGCCTGTACGTGGCGGTCGGAGGGCAGCCCGGACACGGAGTCGTCTGCTTGGACAAGTTCACGGGTAAGAAAATCTGGTCGAGTACCGACGAACCTGCCGCGTATGCGGGTCCGGTACTTGCGACAATTGGTGGCCGCCCACAGTTGCTCGTGTTCACTGCCACGGCACTGATGGGCTTGCGGCCGGACGACGGGCATTGGATTTGGCGGTGCCCCGTGACGACGGCGTTCGGGCGGCATATCACGGTTCCGCGTGGGGTGGGCGATTTGGTGTTGGCCAGCTCGCACCAAGTCGGCCTCTTCGCGGTGCGGCCGCCGTCGGAGGGCGATGCGGTTTCATTGTCGCCTGTGTGGGTGGCCCGGACCAACGCGGTCAACGTCGCCCCGCTGATCGTGGTCGGCCGGCACGTGTACAGCCTGGGGCCCTCGCGCCGGCTCCAGTGTGTCGAGGTGGAGAGCGGTCGTCGGTGTTGGTCTCAAGAGAACTTTTCTGGCGCTCCACTGCGCCACGACTGGGCGGGCTTGATTGGAATGGGCGACCGGATTCTAGTCCTCGCAGGCAACGGCCGGCTGCTGATCATGGCGGCCAACCCGGAAAAATTTCAGGTGCTTTCTGGTCCGGAGCAGATCTGCGGGCCGACGTGGTCGTTACCAGCTTGGGATGGCCGTCGTTTGTACCTTCGCGACGAGGCGGCCTTGATGGCCTTCGAGTTGCCCACGATGGAAACTTCGAAAAAGTCGGTTCCCTAGGCCGCCACGGACGACGGCGCCGATCTCCGCCGGCAGCGCGGCGGGCGGTGGTCGCGTTCGAGGTGGATGCCAGCCTCGTGGCAGAACGGTTCGAGTTGGCGCGTGGTACGAGGCGAGTGAGTGGGATTCAAGTTCGAGCGACTCAAGGTGTGGGCTCGTCGGTGCCGCGGGAAAGGCGAGCGTGCAGGACGCCGGTGTCGTCCACCCATAGCGGGTCCAACGCCAGGAAGCGTTTCCAATTGATCCCCTCGTCTTCTTTCTGGTGGTATAGCATCCAAAGCCCGCCCCGGGGACCGACGACCACGCAGTGGTGTCCGGGTCCGAACAGGCCGTCTCGCCGGCGCGCTATGGGATTGCCGGCGTACTTTCGAAACGGTCCCAACGGTGACGCCGACGTCGCATAGCCGATGGCGTAGTCGGGGCCATCGGCGCCACTACCGGAGTACATCAAGTAATAGGTGGTTCCGATTTTCAGCATCCACGGGCCTTCGGTGACGGCGCCATGCGCTTGTTCCCAGGTTTGGTCGGGGCGGATTAACTCCACCGGCTCGCCGGCGAACGTGACTGGATCGGCCATGGGGCGCCCCACAATGCGGAAGCCAGTTCGCAAATCCACATAGTACAGGTACAAGCGACCATCGTGGTCGCGGAACGGGTGCGCATCGATCGCGGGCCCGACGAGGTCTTGCGGGTTTCGAAACGGGCCCCCAGGCTCATTGCATACCGCCACGCCGATGCATTTGTCTTGGGGCCCGCTGGCTGCGCCAACTTGCCGCGAGTGGTTTACGGTGTAGTAGAGATACCAACGCCCGTTCGGATGTCGGTATACATCTGGCGCCCACAGTCCTTCGCGCTCATCGTGGTAACAGTCCGCCTGGCGTACCCAGTGTACCAGATCGGTGGACGTCCAATGTGGATAGCTCCGGCCACCCAGTGTGGCGTACAAGTGATAGACGCCTTGGTGGAGCACCACACAAGGGTCGGCGGCTCCGGGCGCATCCACGATGGGGTTGCGGTAAGTGGCGATGTCAGCTCCTGGCCCACGGACCACGGAAAGTTCCCATACGAGCAGCACAACGAGAACTGGATGGGAGCGGTTCATGTTTTGCTCTTGCGCGCGCCGTCGCTCGCGGACGGCTTCACGGCGTCACGTCCACAATGCGATAGAACCGATTACTGACCACGCCGAGGTCGAAGAATTCATAGGTCTCCTCGGTCGCCTCGAACGGCTCCGCCAACGGTCGCCAATCGGCGGGGGACAGGCGTTCAGTGTACTCGATTTGATATCGGCGGCCTGGCACGGTCGAGATGCGGAACCCTGACGGTGCGCCCGGCACCGGCGGCGAGCTGGTTGCACGCCCTCCCCAGGTCGGCACTGGCCAGACTACAATGTAGACGACGAGTTCATCCGAACGTGGGGGCTCGCCGGAGTCCGTCACACGGAACCGCACCGCGTGGGTTTCCACGCCGCCGGTGCTTTGGGGGGTCCATTCGAACTGGCCGGTGACGGGATCGAATTGCGCATTCGGCGGAGCGTCTTGCACCGTCCAGTGGAGCGTTTGAGGGGGCACGTCGTCGTCCGTCGCTTGGACGGTGAATCGCACTGTCGCGCCCCGGAACACGGCTTGGTTCGGGATTGGTCGGATGCGGGGAGCGTGGTTCGTCGTCGGTGGCACATTGGGCGCACTTGGGGTGGCTTGCGGCAACCGCGCGATAGTGTCTCCACCGTCGGGATATCGCCCTTCGCTCACATCGGTCGCCTGGGGTCCGAACACCACCGCGTCCACGCGCTGGGTGCTCGCGTCAAACACTCCAATGGCCTCGCCGTTTTTGCTGAGCGCAAACCCCACATGGAGATCCGGGCGGAGCTGGAAGTTGTTTTGTGTAGGCTCGTTGTCGGCCCATACTAGCAGGAACCCTCTCGGCGGAACGGCGGCACCGGTGGGGACTCGATATTTGGTCGGGTTCGAGAGATCGTCGGTCATGAACGCCCCGCCCAAAGCCATCCAGTCGTCCGTGGGATTGTACAGTTCGATCCAGTCCTCGTATTGTCCGTCGGCCGGGTCGGCCAAAGTTCGAAGGTTGTCGGCCATCCACTCGTTGATTCTCACGACCAGAGCGGGGGCCGAGCCGTCGTTGGGAGTGCCGGGGGTCGGGACGCGCAACAGCTTGCGGCGGATCGGGTCGCCGTCCGGGTACGAGCCAAAGGCTCGGTCGGCTGGGGCGGATTCATACCGGAGGTAGTCGGCGATCATGACGCGATTGGACAGTGTACTGACGAGCGCGACCCACCCGGTCGGCCCGCTGGCCCGCACCGCGGCGTGCAGTGCTCCGGTGGTGGTTTGCCAGGGTTGGCCGTCCAACCACACCAGGAGGAAACCTCCGGGCGGAATCACTATGCCCGCTGGGAACGCCCACCGGAGGAGGTTGGTCATGGTGTCCGTGAGGTACCAGCCGTCGAGCGACAAGGCGGTGGGACCGGCGTTGAAGAGTTCGACCCAAGGGTCGCGTTCGCCGGCGTTATCCATCACGCCGGTGAGGTTGGAGACCACGAGCTCGTTGAGCCAGAGCGGCGGCACATCTGCGACCGACCGCAGGACGGAATTTGTCGCCCCGGGAGTGGCGGCGGCCAGCACGCGTGGAACGGCCTGCAACTCCATTCCAAACACCACGTCGGAGCTGTTGGTGCTATTTTGGTGAACCTCGACGGCCAAGAGATTGCGCTCGCGCAGTAGTGCGCTGGAGGGAAGGGGCACTGGACCTTCCCAGGTGGCGTCTCCCACCACTCGGCTCGCGAGGGTTGTGTGGGTGATCGATTCGCTTGGCATTCCCAAACGGTAGACCTCGGCGCCGTTCAGGTATACGACGGCGCCGTCGTCCACCACGAACTGGGCCTGCAGATCCACGTCGTTCTCGTTGCCATCGAAGTCGAAGGTCGTGACGAAGTAATACGTGACGACCCGCGTTCCGGCAGCGTTGGTCAACGGAAGCCATGTGTGGGTGGGAGCTGGCAGTGGAGCGGTTTCGTTGTAGAACAGCCCCAAGCCGGTGGACCACGACTCCGGCACTTGTGCGAACCATGCCGAGCCCACGTTTGTGCCGCCGGCGTTGAACCACCAGCGATTGGTGATCGTGACTAGTGTGACCGCAGGACCGGCGTTGGTACTTCCCAACGTGGCGGCCCAATTGCCGACACGGCGGCCATCGAGACTTGGATGAATCCGTTGAAGCGATGCGCCTTGGCCCGCGGCTTCGATCGGCCACGGAGGTTGGGGCTCGTAGAACACTTCGTCAATGATTTGATCCTCCGCGGGACTGGGACCTGGACGGATTAGCCGCAGCACTTCGCCGCGATCGGACAAACCGCCTGGGTACTCCGCCGCTACCAGGATTGCTGCGCCGTACGTTGATGCGAAGCGCCCTCGATTGGCCGCGAAGACCGCGAATCCTCCGGGTGGGACAATCACGCCGTCCGGGATGGTCAGGCCCACACCAGAGAGTTGCCAACCGCTCAGGTCGTACCATGTGTTCGTTGCGGCGTTGTGCAGCTCCACGTACGCCGCACCGGAGGTGGGCGATTGGTACATGATCTCGTGGATCACGATCCGTCCTGCGGCCGGCTCAGAACCTGCGGATGTGACGATTCTCACCGTCACCGGTGCGTCGGACACGGGTTGGCCTCGAGCGTCGAGCGCATGAACCGTGAGTATGTTGGTCCCTTCGGCCAAAGGCACATAGAGCTCCCATTGGTTAAGCGAGCGCCACGTGGGAGTTCGCGCCACGCCATTGATCGTGATTTGGTCCGCATAGACCGGCGCGGTGCCCGACAGGGCCAGGTAGTTGACGTTGGTGGTCGTGATCGCGGGCAAGGCCACGGTCAACGCCGACGCAACGTCGGCCAACTGCGCCAGGATGAAATTCCGCCGCCCTTCCAGCCAATTGGCGACGCTGGTCGGGCTCGACACGCCAGTTGCCCCATTGCGCAACAGGGCCTGATAGCGCATTTGCATTTGCGGTTCGGCCACTTCGCGCCGGAACGGGCCTTGGACCAGCTCGTAGAGCGCGGCCCAGAAAAGGCGTTGGAACGGCGGGTAGTTCTTCATGCGGGCGATCGCGGGGTCGTTTTCGCTGCCGAACAAGGGGTTGTTCGTCTGACCGGTGCCACCCAGCCCGAAGGAGAAATCCATATCCCAAATCAATAGATGCCATGGCCGAGTGCCCGGCTTGTACGCATACATGTTCTTGCCGCGCTGAAACCCATACGAATCAAAGTTGCTGACAGCACGCTCCAGGGCAAACACGCGCATCCACTCACGCAGGTCCAGTGTGGCCGGCACTAGCAGCTCATAGGGGTACGGGGATGTGGCATTCACCGCGTCCACCAACGTCATCAGCTC
>Ga0272449_1002650_pt1 | contig 16362 bp, 14 predicted proteins | sample YNPCB0241_FD_198679 | JGI IMG/M metagenome (GOLD analysis project Ga0272449, IMG submission 198679) | Hot spring sediment microbial communities from Yellowstone National Park, WY, United States - YNP-CB-024-1 | ecosystem: Environmental > Aquatic > Thermal springs > Hot (42-90C) > Sediment...
GTAGGAATATTACTCGAAGTTGTCAGTTCAGGAAGAGCAAAAAAAGCTCTGTATAAAATACTATTACCATCAAATATAACTAATTTCATTTCAAGTCTTCCCTTCTAATAATTCTTAAAAATTCTTCTTTTCTAAATGAATAGTTGTTTTTATAAAAATACTTGCGTTCAAAATCATAGTATAGAAACAATAAAGCTTTTAAATCATTACTCATTTTATGATAACTTAAATCTTCATAGTAGTGGAAGAGAAGTCTGTACAGTTCATAACAAATATATATTGTGAGGACTTCATTTGGATATATTTCATTTTCAAAATTTTTATCAAACTCTTTTATATTTTTCAAAGTTTCATCTGAAAAAAATTTTTTGCTTTTTATGACATACCACTCTATATCATCAACAAATTTCTCAACAGAAGTTTTTATTTCTTCTCCTGTCAAAGAACAAAGTTTAATATAAAGAAGCAAAACATAGGGTAGATGATAATAAGTTTTCATTGAGGTTAACATAAGATTTTTATTGTAAAAATTAAAATAAATATTTTTGTTTGAGGCTAATATTTCTATGTTTTCTTTAAGATTTAAAATTTCACTCTTCTTAAGCTCACTTAAAACATTTAAATAATAAAAACTGGAGGATTGTAACGAGGACGTATAAGAAAGATTATAGTTTATAAGTTTTCTGGGCAGATAAAAAAAGCAAAATTTCGATACTTTTGCTGGAACAACAAACGAAAATTGATATCTTGTTGCAATATCTATTTTTGAATATCTCATAATATCTACAGTACCAATATACATTGGACTTTTTGCTGATTTTAAATCAAGTCCAACTTCAAAAAATTTTAGCTTCTCACTAAAGTTTTCAACACAATCATAAATGGAATTTCCTCTCTGAAATTTGATTTCTATTTTTATATTTGAACCTTTTTTTATTTCAGAAACCGAGAGCAAGTTTTGATAACAAAAACTCTCTGTACCTTCATCTATCCAAAAAGAATTGAAAAATCCGATACATAAAAGTTTTTCTTTTAACTTTGTCGCAAATCTTAAATATCTTTCTTTTAGCTGTAAAATACCATAAATTTTTAATAGAAAAAACGAATTGTTAGATCTCAAAAGTATCATCTGTATATTCGAGTTGTTGCAAACAAGACCTTTTTTACCTTTCTGGAGTTTTGGCATAAAAACAAGTTCAGCATTTTGAAGTTCTAAAGCTATTCCTATATTGTTGACTTCACAATCATCGGTAAAAAAGAAATTTACAGAAAAACCATCCACGTCATTTATAATTTGATAAGAGATCTTTTTCAAATCTCTGCCAGCCTGTGTAAAAACATCGTTCAAAAAAATATATGAAGGAGTATTTACAAGCATTGTTTTTATACCTCTTTTATATTCCTATAGAATTATTATATACCATAAAAATACCCTAAGTCATCTTCATAAACTCCCAGAGATGACTTAGGGTACTCCAAACAACTTATTAAACTTATTTTTTTTCAAACATATCCTTGCCTACACCGCAAACAGGACAAACCCAATCGTCAGGTAAATCTTCAAACTTTGTTCCCGGCTCAATACCGTTTTCCGGGTCTCCATTTTCAGGATTGTATTCGTATCCGCATATACTGCATACCCAAATCTCCATTTAAAATGTTCACTCCTCTTTTAAGAATTTTAAACTGTCAAATAATTTATACCTCATTTTTCTTCTTTTAAAACAAAAATTTCACTCAATCTCTTTATCTCCAATATCATTTCTGTAAAATATATTCTCAAAATAAATCTTTTTTATCTCTTCATATACCTTTTCTTTTGCCTCTTTTAAAGTTTTTTCTATTCTTACTACATTCAACACCCTTCCACCAGCTGTTTTTACCTTGCCATTTTCTTTCTTTGTATTTGCATGAAATATTATTGTCTTTTCATCAAGGTTTTCTAATCCACTTATTTCAAACCCAGTCTTATATTTGTCAGGATAACCTTTTGAAGCAAGCACCACACATAGAGAATAATCCTGGTTAAACTTTGCCTCAATACCTTTCAAATTTCCTTCCCTTGCCTTAACCATTATCTCCATAAGCTCACTATTCATAAGTGGCAAAATTGTCTGGGCTTCTGGGTCCCCAAAACGTGCATTAAACTCTAAAACCTTTGGTCCCTCTTCTGTTAAAATAAGTCCTCCATACAGTACTCCCTTGAAAGTTCGTCCTTCCTTTCGCATACCATATACTGCTTTTAACATTATGTCTTCTAATATATTTTCAAAAATAGCTTTATTGACAAGTTTAGATGGTGAAAAAGCCCCCATCCCACCTGTATTTGGACCTTCATCACCATCAAATGCCTTTTTATGATCTCTTGCTGTTGTGAGAGGAACAATATCTTTTCCGTCAGAAACAACAAATACTGAAACTTCTTCGCCCACAAGATAATCTTCAATAACTATCTTGTTGCCTGCAGTTCCAAAAACTCTTTCTTTCATAATGAGATTCAAAGCTTCTATAGCATCTTGTTTAGTTTTTGCAATAATAACACCTTTACCTAAAGCAAGCCCATCTGCTTTTATAACAATTGGATACTTAGATGTTTGATTTACAAACTTGTATGCATCTTCATAGTTGGTAAACACCTCATATCTTGCAGTTTTAATTCCATATTTCTTCATCAAATCCTTTGCAAAAGCTTTACTGCTTTCTATCATTGCAGCATCTTTTGTAGGTCCAAAAGTCTTTACACCAAAGGACTCAAGATAGTCAACAATCCCGTCAGCCAGTGGATTGTCAGGACCAACAATCACAAAATCTATTTTTTTTTCTAAACAAAAATCTTTTATCTTGTCAAATTCATTTACTTTTATATCAGTGCATTCAGCTATTTCACTTATTCCTGCATTGCCCGGAACACAGAACAACTCTTTGTAACCTTCATTGTATATTTTCCATGCAATTGCATGCTCACGCCCACCATTCCCAATAATTAACACTCTCATAGCTAAAATATCACCTCTTTATTTAATGCCTAAAATGTCTTATGCCTGTGAATACCATAGCTATATTGAATTTATTTGCCATTTCGATAGAATCCTTGTCGCGGATAGACCCCCCTGGTTGTATAATAGCGCTAATTCCCGCTTTGCCTGCAGCCTCTACACTGTCTGAAAATGGGAAAAATGCATCAGATGCAAGCACTGATCCTTGTAAATCAAAACGCGATCTTGAAATTGCATGTTCAACAGCCCATATTCTATTTGTCTGACCCATTCCAATACCCAGAGTCATTCTATTCTTTGCTATTACTATAGCATTCGATTTTACATGTTTTACAACTTTCCAAGCAAAGATTAAATCTTCCAATTCCTTTTCCGAAGGTTTTCTTTCTGTGACAACCTGAAGCTGGTCTGCAAGAAGCATTCTATCCTTTTCTTGTACTAAAACACCACCATTTACAGATTTAATATCATAGAAAGCTTCAGTTCTCTCCAAAGAAGCCAATTTTAAAATCCTCAAATCTTTTTTAGAACATAGAATAGAAAGAGCATCCTCATCAAACTCTGGGGCAATAACAATTTCAAGAAAAATCTTTTTGAGTTGCTCTGCTGTGTCCTTGTCAACCTTTTTATTAAAAGCAACAATGCCACCAAATATAGACACTGGGTCACTTTCATATACCTTCTTGTAAGCATCAAAGATATTCTCTGCCGATGCTACCGCACATGGGTTGTTGTGCTTTATAGCAACGCATGTAGGTTCATCAAACTCTTTCAAAAGCTCTATAGCACTGTCACTATCAAGGATGTTATTATATGAAAGTTCTTTGCCATGAAGTTGAACGCAGTTCACAATATTTGAAGTTTCGATAAATGGTAATGATATTTTATAGAAAGATGCCTTTTGATGAGGATTTTCACCATATCTTAAGCTTTGCAAAAGTTCTAATGGAACTGTAAAATGTTTTGAAAACGCCTGATCTTTTCGCACATGTTTGAAATAGTTAAAAATCATTGAATCATAATATGAGGTATACTCGAAAACTTTTGTAGCAAGATAAAATCTTGTCTCAAGAGAAACCTCTCCATTTTTTTCTATTTCCATTGCTACTGTATCGTAATCTTCAGGGTCAACTATTACCGTTGTGTATTTAAAATTTTTTGCAGCCGCTCGAATCATAGTAGGTCCACCTATATCTATATTTTCTATAACGTCATCAAGTGTAACATCTTTTTTGAAAATAGTCTCTTTAAATGGATAAAGGTTAACCACAACCATGTCGATTGGTAGAATATCCAATGCCTTTAAAGTTTCTAAATGTTCTTTGTTATCCTTTATTGCAAGAATTCCTGCGTGAATATTTGGATGAAGAGTTTTTACTCTGCCATCCAAAATTTCTGGAAAACGGGTCACGTCAGAGATGTTTATAACCTCAATCCCATTTTCGGTCAAATACTTCATAGTACCGCCCGTTGAGATAATATCATATCCAAAATCTTTTAGCTTTTTTGCAAATTCCACTATTCCTTTTTTATTGTAAACACTTATAATCGCTCTCCTGTTCATACTTCAATTCCCACCTTTTTTAAAATTTCTTTATCCTTTATAATAACTTTCCTACCTACAACTTCTATTTTATCTTCACAAAGAAGCTTTATAGCTAAAGGATATATCTTCCATTCAACCTCCTCAAGTACCCTTTTTTGGAGGGTTTCAGGAGTGTCATCATCTTTTACATATATAGCTTTTTGTAAGATTATTGGACCACCATCTGGTACTGCATCAACAAAGTGAACTGTTGCACCTGTTACCTTCATTCCATACTCTAACACGCTTCTATGCACGTTTATACCGTACATACCTTTTCCACCAAATGCCGGAAGCAAGGAAGGATGAATGTTTATAATTCTGTTTTTGAACTCTTCTACAAAATATTCGGAGAATATATAAAGGAAACCTGCTAAAATGACAAAATCAATTTTTTGACTTTTAAGAAAGTTTACAAGATACTTTTCATACTCCAAAGAAGAGGAAAAATCTTTTTTAGATATATAAATTGCCTGAATATTGTTTTTTCTTGCTCTTTCAAGCGCATATGCATCTTTTTTGTTGGATATAACGCAGGAAATTGTAGCAGGAATTTCCCCAACTTTTATTTGGTCAATGATGGCCTGAAGGTTAGAACCTGAACCTGATACAAATACAGCTAATTTTTTCATCTTAGGACAACTCCGTCTTCACCTTTTTGAATTGTACCTATCACCCATGCCTTTATTCCTTCTTGCTCTAATATCTCCAACGTTAAATTTACATCTTCTTTAGAAACTATTAGAACCATACCTACTCCCATATTAAATGTTGAAAACATTTCTTTTTCTTCAACTTTTCCATACTCTTGAATCAACTTAAATATAACAGGAACTTCCCAGCTACCTCTTTCAATAACAGCAGAGTAACCTTTTGGAAAAGCTCGGGGTATGTTTTCAAAAAATCCTCCACCAGTTATATGAGCTATTCCTTTAACTTCTACTTTTTCAAGCACTTTCAAAACAGGTTTTACATATATCATTGTTGGTCTCAATAGTTCTTCACCAAGTGATACTCCAAGTTCTTCATATACCTTTCCAAGCACTTTGGGGTCATCATCTATTCCAAAAATTCTTCTTACAAGTGAATAACCATTACTGTGAACACCGCTTGAAGCAAGACCAATTAATACATCTCCCGTAGTTACATCTTTGCCATATACCGCTTTTTGCTTTTCTACAATTCCAACTGCAAACCCTGCCAAATCGTACTTATTATCTTTGTAAAATCCTGGCATCTCAGCAGTCTCCCCGCCTACAAGTGAACAGCCAGCCATTTTGCAACCTTCCACAACACCTTTCACAATACTTGCAACTTTGCTACTGCTTAGTTTTCCACATGCAACATAGTCTAAAAAGAAAAGTGGTCTTGCTCCATGGCATAGAATATCATTCACACACATGGCAACACAGTCTATCCCAACTGTATCATGCTTATCAAGATAAAATGCAATCTTCAGCTTAGTCCCGACTCCATCTGTACCAGAAACCAATATATATTCTAAACTCCCAATGTTTAGCAGATACATACTTCCAAAACTTCCTATGTCAGTAATAACATTTGAATCAAAAGTTTCTCTCGCCAAACCTTTAATTAAATTCACTGCTTTGTAGCCTTCTTCAATGTTCACACCTGCATCTTTATATGTGGTCATTCTTCAAACACCCTCTTCAAGAATATATTTATTAAAATTTTCTGGTATCTCAGTTACATAATCTCCGCTAAAACATGCTGTACAAAATTGATAGATTTTTCCATCAAAGACCTCATTCAGTCCATTTAAGCTCAGGTATTCTAAAGAGTCAGCACCTAAAATTCTTGCAATCTCCTCAGTCGAGTAATTTGCTGCGATTAGTTCTTTCCTGTCAGGTGTATCTATACCATAGTAACAAGGGAAAAGAACAGGCGGAGAACTTATTCTAAGATGAACCTCCAATGCCCCTGCATCTCTCAACATTTTTATTATCTTTCGCGATGTTGTTCCCCTTACAATAGAATCATCAATTAAAACAACTCTTTTGCCTGCCACATTGCTTTTTAAAACATTGAGCTTTATTTTTACAGCTATTTCCCTTTGGGTCTGTTCAGGCTTTATAAATGTTCTTCCTATATACCTATTCTTTATAAAACCTTCTGAAAATGGAACACCGGCTTCTTCGGCAAAACCGATGGCAGCAGTTGTCCCAGAATCTGGCACACCAATTACAATGTCACAGTCCACATAAGACTCTTTGCAAAGTTGTTTCCCAAGCCTTTTTCTTATTTCATAAACGCTTATTCCTTCCAAGTATGAATCAGCTCTTGCAAAGTAGATAAATTCAAATACACATAAATGTTTGGTGTTATTATTGTATTTCACACTCTTAATACCACTTTTAGTTACCGAAATTATCTCTCCTGGTTCAACATCTCGGATATATTCTGCTCCGATAGTGTCCAGGGCACATGTTTCTGATGCAAAACAAATACTGTTGTTTATTTTTCCCATAACCAAAGGCCTGAGACCATAAGGGTCTCTTACTGCAATAAGCTTGTTGGGTGTTAAAATCAGCAAAGAATACGCTCCTTTTATTTCCTCCATAGTTTTTAAAATGGCTTCTTCTATATTTTCGGACTTTATTCTGTTACGTGAAATCAAACTTGCAATAACTTCAGAATCAATAGTTGTCTGAAAGATTGCTCCTTCTTGCTCAAGTTTCTCTCTTATTATATGTGCATTAACAAGATTGCCATTGTGCGCAAGAGCCATATGACCTTTTCTGTATTTTATGACAAGAGGCTGAGCGTTTTCTCTGTCACTTTTGCCTGTAGTAGAATACCTTACATGACCAATTGCTGAATATCCTTTTAGATGATTTAGCACCACTTCGTTGAAAACTTCATTGACAAGGCCATTGTCCTTATGATAAATGATATTTCCCGAGTCATTTACAGCTATACCGCTACTTTCCTGACCTCTGTGTTGAAGAGCGTAAAGTCCAAAATAAGTAATCTTCGCAACATCAAGTTTGCCATCTGGACAATATATGCCAAATATTCCGCAATGGTCTTTAAAACTCTCTTCTAACTCTTTAAAGCACATGGTATTGCCTCCTGATATATCCTCTCAACCTCTTTCAGGTCCAAAAAAATCTTTCTATTATTTATATTACCATTTATTATAAACTCATTTGTCACTCTTCCTACCACTGTAAAATCAATATCCTCTAGTATGTCCTGTATTTTTCTTAAATTATTTTCTTGGAAGGTAACAACAAATCTTCCTGGCGTCTCACTAAACAGATAAAAATCCTCTCTTAAATCTGTCTTGATCTCAATTTCAGCGCCTTTTGAACCTTTCAAGGCACTCTCCACAAGAGCAATAATAAAACCACCATCTGAAATATCATGAACAGACTCAAAAAGTCTATTATTTATGCACTCTAAAACTTTATCACAAACCTTTTTGTGAAGCTTTAAATCGAGCTTTGGCACCCTACCAGAAACTATTCCATGATAAAAACTTAGATATTCACTTGCTCCAATATCATCTGAGGTTTTTCCAATAACTGCAACCAAATCACCCTCATTTTTGAAAGAAATGTCAACCGCTTTTTCGATATCGTCAATTTTACCTATCATTCCAATTACAGGTGTAGGGTAAATAGCTCCTTCTTCTGACTGGTTGTAGAACGATACATTTCCGCCAGTTACAGGAGTTTCGAAATACTCGCATGCCACTTTCATTCCTTCAATTGTTTTGACAAATTGGTAATAAATTTCTGGATAGTGCGGATTTCCAAAGTTAAGTCCATCTGTGATTGCAAGCGGTTTTGCTCCAACAGCCACGATATTTCTATAACTTTCTGCCAATACAAGCTGAACTCCTTCATATGGATTTAAATAACAATATCTACCGTTGCTATCTATTGTGACAGCAATTCCTTTCTTTGTTCCTTTTATTCTCAAAAGACTTGCATCATGACCTGGTCTTATGACAGTATCTGTTCTGACCATATGGTCATACTGGCGATAGATGTACTCTTTACTTGCAAGATTTGGATTTGAAATCATCTTGCAAATAACCTCGTTTAGATCATTTGGTTGCGGAATTGAATATACATCAAATTTTTCAGCCTCTTTTATTATCGCTGGCTCTTTTACTTCTCTGACATAGGCTGGCGCATGAGCAAGTGCCTTCGCAGGAACCTCTGCTAAGACCTTGCCATTGTCAAGAACTCTGAGCATACCATCATCTGTTACTCTTCCTATCTTTACTGCATGAAGTCCCCATTTCTCGAATATTTTATATACTTCTTCCTCTCTTTCTTTTTTAACAATGACAAGCATTCTTTCTTGTGACTCTGAAAGCATAACCTCAATTGGATTCATACCTTCTTCTCTTTTTGGAACAAGTGCTACATCTATTTCGATGCCTGTTCCTGCTCTTGCAGCTGTTTCACACGTTGAAGAAGTAAGCCCTGCTGCGCCCATGTCCTGAATACCAACAACTGCATCCGTCTGAAAAAGCTCTAAACACGCTTCTAAAAGGAGCTTTTCCATAAATGGATCTCCAACCTGCACAGCAGATCTTTTTTCTTCTGATTCAGCTGTAAGATCTGTTGACGCAAATGTTGCTCCACCCATTCCATCTCTGCCAGTGGTATGCCCAACATAAAACACAGAATTGCCTACTCCCTGGGCAACCCCTTTGAAAATTTTATCTTTCTTCATAATACCTACACACATGACATTGACCAAGATATTGTTTTTGTAAACAGGGTCAAATGTGGTCTCACCACCTACAGTGGGAATACCTACACAGTTGCCATATCCTGCAATACCAGCTACAACCCCTTCAAACAAGTATTTTGTTCTGTTATCATTGAGATTACCAAACTTGAGCGAATCTAAAAGAGCTATTGGTCTTGCTCCCATTGTAAATATATCTCGTATTATCCCGCCAACTCCTGTTGCTGCACCCTCGTACGGTTCTACTGCTGATGGGTGATTGTGACTCTCTACTTTAAAACACACTGCATATCCATCACCTATGTCAACAATCCCTGCATTTTCCCCTGGACCTTGAAGTATATGTTCACCTTTTGTAGGAAGGTTTTTTAAATAGGCTTTTGAGTTTTTATATCCACAGTGTTCAGACCACATAACTCCAAAAAGATTAAGCTCAAGTTCATTCGGTTCTCTCCCCAGAATTTCCACAATCATTTTGTACTCATCGTATGTCAGTCCCACTTCTTCATAAAGATGTTTTTTCAAAACCTCTCACCTCGACTTCAAAAAATTTACAATACTTAAAAATACTCTTTTACCATCTTCGCAACCTAAGATTTTCTCGCTACTTCTTTCAGGATGTGGCATCAGTCCAAAAACATTTTTCTCCTTGTTGCATACACCTGCTATACTTAGAATAGAACCATTGGGATTTGTTTCATCATTGACGTTGCCATATTTGTCACAATACTGCAAAACAATCTGCTGATTTTGAATCATTTGTTTTAATGTTTCTTCATCTACAACATAGTTACCCTCACCATGGGCAATAGGCAGATTTATTACTTCACCTTTTGTGTAGAGATTAGTAAAAGGAGTGTTTGTATTCACTACCTTTACATACTGGTCACTACAGATAAATTTAAGATTTTTATTTCTTATCAGCGCACCTGGCAAAAGATGACTCTCAGTTAGAATCTGAAAACCATTGCATATCCCTATCACAAGTCCTCCATTGTGCGCAAATTCCTCTATTCTTGGCATTACTTTCGAAAACCTTGCTATTGCTCCAGCTCTCAAATAATCCCCGTACGAAAATCCGCCAGGCAAGATTATACAATCAAACCCCGTTAATTTTTCATCACTGTCGTGCCAAATATACTCGACATCTTCATTGATAACATTTTTAATAACATGAAAACAATCACTATCACAGTTAGAACCCGGAAACACTACAACGCCAAACTTCATCTCTTACTCCTCCGAAATTTTAAACTTGTATTCTTCCATGACAGGGTTGCATAAAAGCTTTTCACACATGAGTTTTACCTGTTCTTTTGCTTTTTCAATATCATTTTCGTTCAAATATACCACAATATACTTTCCCATTCTGACTTTTTCTACATTGTCAAATCCCAGACTCTTTAAAGAATTCAACACAGCAATTCCTGGTGGGTCTGAAATTGATTTTTTTAAATATACAAAGATTTCTGCCTTGAGCATTCCTATTTCTCCTTTCAAATAAGTATTTTAAACTTATTTACTTTTTATCAAGTCCAAGTCTTCTTAATATTTCCATGTACGCCTCTTCGACATTTCCAAGATCTCTTCTAAATCTATCCTTATCAAGCTTTTCTTTAGTCGCAACGTCCCAAAACCTACAGGTGTCTGGAGAAATCTCGTCAGCCAAGATTATCTCTCCTTTGTACCTGCCAAATTCAAGTTTGAAATCAATAAGGTCGATGTTAACTTGTTTTAGATAATTTCTGAGCACATCGTTAATTTTAAAAGAATACTCTTCAATCTTTTTAATCTCATCCTCAGTTGCAAGTTCCAAAGCCAAGATATGGTATTGGTTCACCTGAGGGTCGCGAAGGGCATCGTTCTTGTAACAAAATTCTAAGATGGGTCTTTTCAAAATCGCTCCTTCTTCAAGTCCAAGTCTTTTGCATAGTGAACCTGCAGCTATATTTCTCACAATAACTTCAACTGGAATTATCTGCACTTTCTTAACAGCTGTCTTTCTCTCATCAATCTGTTCTATAAAATGTGTAGGAATTTTGTTGGACTCTAATATTTTGAAAAAATGGTTTGATACTAAGTTGTTGACAATTCCTTTATTATTAATTATACCTCTTTTTGTGCCGTCAAAAGCTGTCGCATCATCTTTGTATTCAATCACAACAACATCTTGATGATTAGTTTCATAAACCTTCTTTGCTTTGCCTTCATACAAAAGTTTTGTAATAACATAATTCATCTTAAAAGGCCTCCCGATTATAAATTAGTATAACTTGTCAATTTTTGAAAAATATAAATGTATATTTATGCAATAGCTTGACTTTTAAAGGGGAGCAATATATATGCTCCCCTTTTTTTAGTGTGCAATAATCATAAATCTCAATATAAAGAGAATAGCAAGAATGTATGTTATTGGATGCACTTCTTTTGCTTTTCCTCTTAAAAGTTTAACCAAAACATAGAATATGATACCTGCTGAAATACCGTTTGCAATACTGTAAGTAAACGGCATAATTACAATTGTTAAAAACGCTGGGAGAGCTTCCTCAAAATCATTAAAATCAATCTTTTTGATAGAGCTGATCATCATCACACCAACAGCAATCAAGGCTGGAGCAGTTGCCTGGGATGGCACAAGCCCTATAAACGGCGCAATTACCAATGCAAGGATAAATAAAATACCTGTAACCAACGATGTAAGACCTGTCCTTCCACCCTCTTCTATACCAGCCGCACTTTCGATATAAGTTGTTACTGTAGAAGTACCAAAGATAGCTCCAATAATTGTTGCAATCGCATCAGACATCAATGCCCTGTCCATATTTGGAATATCACCTTTTTCATCAAGCATACCCGCTTTATCAGCAAGACCTACAAATGTACCGATACTATCAAACATATCTATGAGAGTAAATGTCAATATCACCGCAAAAAGACTAAGAAGAATCGCACCTATACTGCCTCCTTGACCATGTGCCGCAAATAGACCTGCAAAATCAAAGTTGAAGGCAGAGATTTTAAACGCTTCCAGCGAAAATTTAAATTTCGACAGATCCACAATTTTTAAAGGAAAGCTTATTACTGTGGTTATAATTATTCCAATAATAATTGCACCTTTTACTCTTTTTGCAATCAAAATTCCTATAATTAAAAGTCCTATAAGAGCAATAATCGCACCACGTGAAGATATTATTGCTGAGTTTATATTTGGGTCATTCGTCAAAGACTTAAAAGCAGATGTAAAATCACCGAACTTTGGAAGTTTGGAACCGGGGTCTATTACTACTATTCCACTGTTTATAAACCCGATAAAAGCTATAAAAAGTCCAATACCTGCTGTCATTGCATGTTTTAAAGATTGGGGAATAGAACGAACTATTGCTTGTCTGAGCCCAACTGCTGTGATGATAACAAATATAATACCTGATATAAACACCGCTGCCAATGCTTGTTGAGGAGTATATTTCATTTGAAGGCATACAGTGTAGGTAAAGAAAGCGTTAAGACCCATGCCAGGTGCAAGTGCAAATGGAAGATTAGCGTAAAGTGCCATAATAAGAGTCCCAACCGCCGCCCCAATACATGTTGCAAAAAATACTGCATGCTTATCAAGACCAGTTGTGCTAAGAATAGAAGGATTGACAAAGATTATGTACGCCATTGTGATAAATGTGGTAAAACCTGCAATGACCTCTGTCTTCGCATCAGTTTTTCTTTCCTTGAGCTTAAAAATATTTTCTAACACAAGTATACCACCTTTCTTCGAACATTTTTTTAATATATTATCCGAATGTTTGGCATCTACAAGTACATATTATCAAAGCAACACGCTTTATGTCAATAATTAATTGTGAACAAAATTAAAATATTTCGGGATAATATTCGGAATGATAATATACAAAAAAAACAGGTCACATCTTTTTCCTAAAAGATGTGACCTGATCAAATCTTTCCGAAATTAATTTTAGTCATTAGTAGTTGTATCAACAGGAGTACCCAAAGTCACTTTGAAGTCCTTGGTCTGGCCATCCCGCAGAACTCTTATGGTTACTACATCACCAATTTTATGATTTGAAAGTATTGATTGAATATCCGAAAATGTAGTAACTTTCTTACCATCTATCTGCAAAATTATATCTCCTTCTTTTAAACCAGCTTTGGCAGCACCTGTACCTGGATAAACCTTTGAAATATACATCCCCATTATATTGCCATTTCTATCATAATATTCCATAACGGATATGCCTATGGTTGGTCTTAAAACTTTTTTGTATTTCATCAAATCATTTATAATCGGTTTTACATAGTTTATTGGAATAGCAAATCCCATTCCTTCAACACCTGTTTGAGAAATCTTGGCTGTGTTAATACCAATAACTTCACCATTACTATTTACAAGTGCACCACCACTGTTACCCGGATTTATTGCAGCATCAGTTTGAATGAGTGGAATCTGAACACCATTTCCCATATCAAGCTTTCTATTTACTGCACTCACAACGCCAAATGTAACTGTCCCAGCAAACTCTTGTCCCAAAGGATTTCCTATTGCAATAACAAACTCTCCAACTTTTACCTTAGAGGAATCACCAAGAGGAGCGACAGCCTTTACATATTTCGGATCAATTTTTAAAAGCGCTATATCACTCAAAGCGTCTGTACCAACAATTGTAGCTGGAACTTCTTTTTCGCCTGATAAAATCACGGACACAGATTTTGCACCCGAAACAACATGGTTATTTGTTACAATATAACCATCTTTACTAATTATGACACCAGAGCCCTCACCTATTGTGATTTCCTGTTCTTCATCAGTCCACCAGTTATAAGCTGTCCCTTTATTTTTAATACCCACAACAGCCGGACCAACTTTTTGAGCTACATCTGTCACAAAAGAACTGTTACCTGAATTCAGGACAACTGTTTTTGTCAGTGGTTCTGCATTGCTCGAACTATTCAAGTTTAGGCTATTTAGTGTTGAATTTACATTATTTTTGAAATTATTAAAGTTTACTCCAAAATAACCAATAAAAAATATTGAAACCAATAACGCACCAATTATGCCACCTATAAGTCCTGCAACTAAATATTCTTTTATAGATTTTTTCTTTCTAATTGTTTTAGGAATCTCAAAATTAATAGGACTGTAATATGGTTGATAGTTTGGGGTTTCGAAATCAAATTTATCTGTCATCTTTGTTCACCTCTCACTTTGTTTTTTCACTTATAATTTTACCCCTTGTTTTTGAAAAAATTATTAACGAATTGTTAACAAATAATAAAAATTATTTTAAATCAAGCGTAAATGTAAACTTTGAACCAACACCTTCCTCACTTTCAACCCAGATGTTCTGTTTATGAAGCTTTATAATTTCTTTTACAATTGAAAGCCCTAATCCAACACCATTTTCAAGGCTTCTGGACTCATCAACTTTATAAAACCTTTCCCAAATAAGTTTTTGTAGCTTTTCTGGAATACCTATCCCTGTATCTTGTATAGTTATATATGCTTTACCATTTACTACTTCACTATATATATATATCTTCCCTCCAACCTTGTTGTATTTTATAGCATTGTCAAGAAGATTGTGAATAACTCTGCTTATCAAATCTCTATCAGCCTTGACAACAAGTTCTTCATCCACTTGTAAACTTACATCTATTTCTTTTTCTTCTATTCGCTTTTCAAATTTAATGAGTTCTTCTGCAATCACAGAATAAATCTTAAATTCACTCAAATTAACATTTATTTTTCCCCATTCAAGTCTTGACAATTCTAAAAGTTGATTAATCAAGTTGTTAAGCTTTATAACTTCCTCTTTTACAAGAGTCAAATAAAAATCTCTTTTGTCATCTGGAATAGTTCTATCTAATATACCTTCCACAAATCCTCTTATTGAAGTAAGAGGAGACCTGAGTTCATGTGACACATTAGAAATAAAACTTTTTCGCATCATCTCCAAGTTTTCTAATTTTTCTGTCATATAATTAAAAGATGAAATAAGTTCGCTAATTTCATCATCACTGTTATTTGGAATAGGTATTTTTTGCGAAAAATCACCTTCGGCTATCCTTCTTGAAGCCTGTGCAAGCTTTTTAATGGGAGTGATAATCCTTTGAGTCAGTGCATATGTTATTATCAGGACAACTAAAACTTCGAATAATGTAACAAGCCAAATTATTCTGTTGTACATCTTTAATGTTTGCCTTATTTCATCGGTGGAAGTGATAAGAAGCAGTCCTGAAATAATATGATTGTTTATCACAACCGGATACCCTATAACCAAATACTCTCTTTTTATAATATCACCTATAAGAAGCTTTTTTACAGCAATTTCGCCTTCAAAGACCTTGTCTCTTATCTTTCTCAGATTAAAGTCATCTATATACACCTGTTCGTCCGAGTTTAATATTACATTTGCATTTTTGTTTATCAATAGGATTGAAGCATTAAGATAATCTCGTAAAAATCTAATCTCAAACCTAAGTCTATCTTGCTCCAAAAAACCTGTGATATACCACAGAGCCAGTCCAGTTGCAATCTTTTCTGCTTCACGAACAAGCTGAGTCTGCTTTTGAGAAATAAAATAGTTTTCTGTCAAGTTATTAAGTACTGTTCCAAAAATTAAAAATCCGACTGCAATTATGATTGTATATGTCAGTACAAATTTAAAATATATGGATTTCAATTCTCTTTCACTTCCCTAAATAAACCTAAATTTCAAACTTATAACCTACACCCCATACAGTCTTTATTTTCCAAGGATATTTATCTTTTTCAATCTTTTCTCTTATTCTCTTGATGTGTACATCAACTGTTCGAGTGTCTCCAACAAAGTTGTAACCCCATATATGGTCAAGAAGTTGTTCACGGGTGAACACCTTGTTAGGATGTGACGCTAAAAAATACAAAAGCTCTATCTCTTTCGGCGGCATATCTATTACTTTATCTTCAAGTTTCACCTCATATGTAGTGAGATTTACTGTCAGATTTGGATATACCACAACCTTTTCATCATTGACTTCACCCTGTGTTCTTCTCAGTACTGC
>Ga0272449_1002651_pt1 | contig 16360 bp, 15 predicted proteins | sample YNPCB0241_FD_198679 | JGI IMG/M metagenome (GOLD analysis project Ga0272449, IMG submission 198679) | Hot spring sediment microbial communities from Yellowstone National Park, WY, United States - YNP-CB-024-1 | ecosystem: Environmental > Aquatic > Thermal springs > Hot (42-90C) > Sediment...
ATGGCGGGTAATAGGAGGACCGCCAGGAAGACCTGCCTATTCCTCCTGAGAGCCTCCTTAAAGGTATACTTCTCCCCCGCGGAGCCCATCCCCACCTGAGTGGGGGAGCCCCTCAAAATTTATGCTTATCCCTCCTAGCCAAGCCTACGGAAATTTAGCGATGCGGTGAGGATTATAAGTACTCGCTCCATCTCCGAAAAGGTTTTCAGCCATAATAATGATACTGATATGAGTTGTCTGAGAAGGTCTGCGCGGTCTGTGGAAAACCCCTCACCCCCGAAGAAATCAGGATAATCCAGCTGACCAGGAGATCTCCCATGAGGAGGTCTAGATACCTCTGCGCCGATTGTAGGAAGAAGGAGTACGAGAGGTACCTGAAAGAGGTCAAGGAGCTGGTTGAGAAGGAAGGGAGATCCTAGACTCCTCCTCTCCAACCACCGGAGGAGTTGAGGGCATCTCACGGCCGGGAGGCGGACCCCTGAGGACCGTCTCCAAACCCCTCAACCTGTTTCTGAGGGTGACCTCCGTGGTGCCCGCAGCCGCCGCAACCTCCTTCTGAACCCTCTTCTCCTTCATCTCCACGCACGCCAGATATATGGCCGCGGCCGCCAGGCCCCTCGGATCCTTGCCCGCAAGCCCCTGCCTCTTCCTAGCCTCCTTCAGGATCTCCACCGCCCTTATCTCGGTCTCCGGCTTGAGGTTCAGCTTTGAGGCTATGTTTGGAACGAACTTTATCGGGTCGTCGATCGGCATCCTCAGCTTCAACTCCCTGATGAGCAGCCTATACGACCTAGCGATCTCGGAGTGGTCCCTTGTGCTCGCCTGAACGATCCTCCTCAAAGTTCTAGGGACCTGGTTCAGTCTGCATGCGGCGTAGAGGCTTGCGGCGACGAAGGCATCTATGGACCTGCCCCTGATGAGGTCTTTCTGTAGGGCCTTCCTGTAGATCAGGGCGGCGTGCTCCTTGACGCTCTGCGGTATATGTAGGACAGCGGAGAGCCTGTCAAGCTCGGACATGGCTATGCTCAGGTTTCTCGTCCACGACTCGTCCATCTTGGAACGGGTGTCATGCCTCTTCAGCTGGCTCATCCTCTCCAAGGTCTGCAGATCCAGACGCCTTCCGTGGGCATCCCTGAGGCCTCCGAAGCTGGTTGTAAGCCCCTTATCGTATAGGGCGTAGGACTCGGCCAGCCCGGTTCTGGGCCTCTCATCCCTCTCAGAAGCCGTGAAGGCCCTCCACTCGGGCCCCCTATCCACTATGACCTCCGATATGACGAGGCCGCAGCTCCCGCAGATCTCCTCTCCAAGATCGGGATCGGTGACTATCTCCGTGCTCCCGCACCTGGGACACCTGTTCCCCGAGTTCTCCATATCGTCAGCCTCCTTTACGGGGGAGGATATTTTACCCCCGGTAAAATATAAATATTACCGTGCTTATAAGCATTTCCGAAGCGGGGATGCCTAAGCCTAGGGGCACTGCCGGAGCCACTAAGATGAAGATCATGGCCATAATCTGCTACAACTGGGAATGTGGGATCGAATCATATGGTTACAACATATGGCAGGCCCTGAAATCAAACTTCCATATGTACATCAACGACGGGGAGTGCCGAAACGTCTATCACCACCTGAAGGATCTATGCGAGATGGGGATGCTCGAGAGGGAGAACGTCCAAGGCGGGGGCTCCAACAGATTCATCTACAGGCCAACCCCAAAGGGGCTAAGCCTTAGGGAGAGGTTCGCCCCATACCTGGAGGTTGTGAGGCAAAACAACAGTTCCTAACTAGGATTCTGCTTCTAAGGTGGGACTGGATGAGTTGGGAGCTAAAAAAGGGCAGTGAACAACCAACCGATGAACACCCAAGAAGCAGGAATCTCCCGGCTTCAGCCGTCGAGAGTGTCAAAAGAATTATAGCCACAAAAATCTCTTAAAAAGCGAAAGACTCTTGAAGGGTGTAAAGATGGTTAAGGTTGAAAAGAAAATTATGGTTTGTAAAGATGGGAGATTATGGAAGCTAGAGCATTGCTCGACACTGGATCTAGGGGAAGCTACTTTAGCAAGGATTTCGCTGAGAGGATAGGATGAGTCCCAAAAAGAGCACAAAGAGATACCTCTTGCTGTGAGAGGAAAATATGCTGAATTGATTGGATGGACCGTGGTAGACTTAGAGGTCGAAGAATATATATTGCCGGAAAAGAAATATTTGGAGTTATAGATGGTTTACTTACAGATGCAATCATAGGATTGAACATTATGGAGAAATACGGAATCTACATTGAAAGTGATGAGATAAAATTCAAGCAAATTCCACCAACCTCAATGATCATCTATAAAGGCTAAAGAGGCTCGTTTAAGCTCCCCCTTCTACTTAGGGGTTGTATGTTATAGTGGTGGGCCTCCACGGCTTAACCCGCTGGTCTTCCCGCTTCATGGGCGACCCGCGGCGTCTCCCTCATACCGGCAAAAATGGAAGATCTCTGCATAGGTGAACTCTTGTTTCTTCCAGCTTCATCTTTTCATTGCTTATAAAGTCGTTAGCAAATCGGTTAGAAACAAGGGAAAGTATCGATTTTTGCCATGATTCGTTGGGAGCTCACTTGCGGCTGTTCTGGGTTATCTCTATTTGGGTCTCGACCTCAGGCCCCTGTGGCTTCTGGTAGATGAACTGCGTCTCGTATAGTGTTCTGTAGAGGCCTCCCCTCCTTAGGAGCTCCTCGTGGGTTCCCATCTCAACTATTCTGCCCTCGTCTAATACTACTATTAGGTCGGCGTTTCTGACGGTTGAGAGGCGGTGGGCGATGACGATGGATGTCCGATCCCTCAGGACCTTCTCCAACGCGCTTTTGATGAGCAGCTCCGTGTATGGGTCGATGCTCGAGGTTGCCTCATCCATTATCAGGATCCTCGGATCGGCTAGGAGGGCCCGTGCTAGGCAGATGAGCTGCCTCTGCCCCACGCTCAGCCTCCCACCCCTCTCCCTAACGTCGGTCTCATATCCCTCCGGCAGCTCCTCTATGAACTCGTGGGCTCCCACAGCCTTGGCCGCCTCTATCACCTCCTCGTCCGAGGCCCAGGGCCTCCCATACCTTATGTTCTCCTTGACCGTGCCCGTGAATAGGAAGGGGTCCTGGAGGACTATTGCCATCTGGCTTCGCAGGGTTTTGAGCTCTAGGTCCCTGAGGTCGTAGCCATCTATGGTTATCCTACCCTCCTGCGGGTCGTAGAACCTATAGATGAGGTTTGCCATCGTGGTCTTTCCCGCACCCGTCGGCCCGACTATGGCGACCGTCTTCTTCGGCTCTATGTTGAGGGTTATATTCTTGAGCACCGGTCTCTTCGGGTCGTATCCGAATGTCACATTCTCGAAGGCGATCCTCCCCTCGATCCTCTCCAGGCGGATCGCCCCAGGCCTCTCCTTCACCTCCTCCTCTACGTCGAGGAGGTTGAAGACGCGCTCGGCGGCGGCCATCGCGGACTGGACATTATTCCAGAACATGCTCAGGTCCTGGATGGGCATGAAGAACCTCTCGATGTAGGACATGAGGCCGAAGAGGGTTCCTACGGTGACCTCCCCCCTCATGATGGCGATTCCGCCGAAGAATAGGACCAGGCTCTGGCCCAGGGCGCTGAATATCCCGACGGCGGGCCAGAAGGCCGACATGACCCTGCTGGCCTCCACGTTCGCCTCCATGTTGGATATGTTGGCCCTCAGGAACTCGCTCCGTGTGGCCTCCTCCCTCGAGTAGGCCTGGATCTCCTTCATCCCGCTCACGCTCTCCTCTATCTTGGCGGAGACGCTGGCTATCGTCCTCCTCGTCCTCCTGTAAACCGAGCGCACCTTCCTACCCCACAGGTAGAGGAAGGCGACTATCATCGGGATGACCGTGAAGGAGATGAGGGAGAGCCTCAGGTTCATCCTGAGCATTATGGTTACGATCCCGACCAGTGTGGCGAGGTCGACCATGCTCCCTACAACCCCTGAGGTCACCAGCTCCGCTATCTTCTCCACGTCGTTTGTAACCCTCGAGACTATGCTCCCTACCTCCCTCTCCGCATAGTAGCTTAGGGGGATCCTCTGGAGGTGGCGGAACATGTCGATCCTCATCTCGTACTCGAGCCTGTTGCCCATCCACTCGATCAAATAGTTTTGGGCATAACTGGCCGCGAAGGTCAGTATGCTTAGGAGGGCGTAGGCGATCCCTATGAGCGTTAGGCCGAAGGTGTCTAGGGATGTTATGTAGCGGTCCACGGCCATGGCGAAGATGATTGGAGGAGCCAGCCCCAGAAGGGTGCTCAGGAGGGCCGCGGAGACGAGGAGGATCATCCTACGCTTAAACCTGAGGACGTATCTGAGCAGCCTGCCAGCCAGAACCCTATCCGATAACTCTCTCTTGTAGTCCTCCTCTTCCTCCATCATCCTATGCCAAGGTCCGCCGTGCATGCCCAAACTTAATCCTCCTCCATATCCTCGTGGGCTATCTGGGTCTTATAGAGCCTGTAGTAGATCCCCCTCTTGGACATCAATTGCTCGTGTGTTCCCTCTTCCGCTATCTCTCCCTTCTCTAGAACAACTATGTAATCTGCATCTCTTATAGTAGATATTCTCTGCGTTATGATAAATGTGGTCCTATTCTCCATTAAATCCTTAAGGGCTCTCTGTATCTCATACTCCGTCCACATGTCCACGCTCGAGGTCGAGTCGTCAAGTATTAGTATCTTCGGGTTCTTCAGTATGGCCCTGGCTATGGCTATTCTCTGCTTCTGTCCACCTGATAAGGTGACCCCCCTCTCCCCGACCCTTGTATCGTATCCCTGCGGCAGGGAGGATATGAAATCGTGGATCTGGGCCTTCTTTGCAGCCTCAACTATCTCCTCGAGCTTCGGGTTCTCCACCCCTAGGGCTATGTTCTCCCTTATGGTCGTGGAGAATATGAATGGGTCCTGTCTAACTATGCCTATATGTTTTCTCAGGGACTTTAATGTCACATCCCTGATATCAATTCCATCTATGGTTATCCTCCCCTCCGTGACGTCGTAGAATCTGGGGATCAGGTTTATTATCGAGCTTTTACCCGAGCCTGTCGCGCCTAGTATAGCCACCTTCATGCCAGGTTTGACCTCCAGGTTTATGCCCTTGAGGACCATGTTCCTCCCGTCGTAGCTGAAGCCCACATTTTCGAAGGTGATGTATCCCTTCACATCCTTCAGCTCTATGGCCCCCTCCCTGTCGGAGACCGATGAGGGCCTATCCATTATCTCGAATATCCTCTCGGCTGCGGCCATCCCACGCTGGAAGGTGGCGACCATGAACCCGAACGTCCTAACAGGCCCGGCCAGGCGCATCAGATAGAAGTAGAAGGCCACGAGGCCCCCCAGGGTGAGGGCCCCGCTCATCACCTGGAGCCCGCCATACCATATTATCAGGGCCACCCCCATGGAGGTGAGCATGGAGGCGAAGGGCATATAGAATGATCTCAGCCTCGTCCCCTCCATATTGGTCTCGAAGTATTCTTCGCATAGCTTCGTGAACTTCTCCTCCTCATAGCTCTCCATGGCGAATCCCCTCACAACCCTCACCCCCATGAGGTTCTCCTGAACAGCGGAGGAGATGTCCCCGAACTGGTTCCTTATCCTCAGCCAGATGGGGCCCATCCTCCTGGCGAACCTTAGGGTTGTCAACATTATCAGGGGCAGGACCGCCATGGATACCATTGTGAGGTGGGGGTTCAGGGAGATGATGGTATATAGCACCAGTGAGAAGAGGAGGATGGACGAGACGAGCTGGGTCAGCCCGAAGCCGAAGAACCTCTCGAGCTGGTCCACGTCGCTCGTGGCCCTTGCCATCAGCTGCCCGGTCCTCTGCTCATCATAGAAGCTGAAGGACTGTTCTAGGAGGGCGCTGTAGAGGTCGCTCCGGATCTCGAAGGCGGCCCTCTGGGAGACGTAGGCCAGTATGTACCTCTGCAGATACCTGACGGCCCCTATGAGGGCTGAGACTAGTATCAGGGTTAAGCAGAGGACTGTGAGCGTTGAGAGGTTTAGGGGGATGCTGAGGGTGTTGGAGAGCCATTGGAATGCCGGGCTGAAGGCCCTGTTTATCATCCCACCCAGGCCGGCGATCCCCTCCGGGCTCTCGCCCGCCACAACGGCTCTCACCGTGTCGATTATCCCCCCTACCAGGGCGGGTGCGAATATGTCGAGTAAAGTCGCTGAGACGACGAGGAGGAGGGCCACCTTGAACTGCCAGTATCTAACGAGATATCCGAGGACTCTGGGGAGGTTCCTCAGGCCTCCCCCACGCCCCTTGCCCTCACCCATCACCCTCATCCCTCCTGTTTGGGCCCTTCAGGAGTTCTCGGAGCTTCCCCACCATACTCATGTACTCCTCATCCCCCGATAACCTCAGCATCGTCAGGAGCCTGGTCATGGCGAAGTAGATGTGCCTATCGACCTTCACCGGGGTTCTCTGCCTCTCTATGATCTCCTCCAGGGCCCTCTGCTCTTTAATATAGCATCCTCCTATAAGCTCCAGTATCTTCTCCTCCTCCCCCTCTGGGTAATCATAGCCCATCTCTCTCAACCCATCCAGCATTCTCCTGAGGACCTCCCTGCTCCAGGGGAAGACCTCCATATCTCCGAGCGTCTCAGTGAGGGTGTACGAGATGATGAACATCTTGGCCGTGCTCCTGTAGTAGCTCTGGATCAGGTTCCTCCTCCTCTCAGTCCTCGACTCCTCGACCAAGCCTGCATCCTGGAGGAGCTTGAGGTGGTGGATAATGCTCGAATGGCTCTTTCCGAGGATCTCGGCCAGGTCCGTCGCCGAGAGCTCCCTGTGCCTGAGGTGGTGGAGTATCCTGCGCCTGGTCTCATCCGCGAACAGCTTGGCGACCTCTGGATCCTTGATGATTATGACGTCCCTCATATTCCTACAGAGAGTTGTAGCGTTACATAAAAATGTTGTGACTCTGACCCCGGCCAAAGAGGGAACGTTAAATCTCCCAATCCCCTCATAGGCGAATGGGACTCCCGATGCGCCTACCCGCCGAGGCGAGGCTGGAGTTGATGAGGCAACTATCCTCGGAGATATATGGCTGTAAGAGGTGCCGCCTATGGGAGGGGAGGAGGAACCCGGTTCCAGGTGAGGGGGACGTCGATTCGAAGGTATTCTTTGTGGGGGAGGCCCCTGGGAGGAGGGAGGATGAGACAGGGAGGCCCTTCGCGGGGGCGGCCGGCCGGCTGCTGGACGATCTCCTTAGGGGGATTGGGCTCAGCAGAAAAGGGGTCTATATAGGAAATGTGGTTAAATGCCGTCCCCCCGGGAACAGGCCTCCCAGGGTCGAGGAGGTCGAGGCCTGCTATCCCTATCTGGAGAGGCAGTTCAGGATCCTTGAGCCGAGGGTCATCGTCTCCATGGGCAACACCGCAACCACCCACCTGATGACCCGCTTCAACCTAAGCCCTAAATCTGTTGGGGAGATCCATGGGAGACCCCAGAGGGCTGAGGCCAGCTGGGGGGAGGTTATCATCTTCCCCTCCTATCATCCCGCCTCAGCCCTCTACATGAGGGGGCTCGGGGCGGTCCTTAGGAGGGACTTCGACGCCCTGAAGGGGATCTTAGATAGCCTAGGTTTTTCTCATGACTGAAGGGCCCTAATCCTCTTCACGATATTCGGATGTGTGGAGAATAGCTCGAGGAGGTTATCCAGCCATGTGACCCTCCTGCTCAGTATGCTCCTCACCAGCTCGCTGTCCGAGGCGCCCCCCCTGGCCTCCTGGAGGGCCAAGGCGTCGCTGGAGGCTCTATCAGGGTCGGAGATGAAGAGGGTCTTGAAGCCGCTTATGGCGAGCGAGCCCCCGGCATACGACCGCACCCTGAGGGTTGAGGAGACTATCTTTGCGAGGCCCTCCGAAAGCTTCCTGGCGCCATCCTCGACCACCGAGACGCTGTGCTGGTCGGCGTAGTACTCCCTGAGCCTGCTCAGACTTAGGGTGAAGAGGAGGAGGACGAAGTATATGAGCATCGAGATCCCTCCCAGTATTGCTAGCCCACCGGTGTCCCTCCTCTCCCTGCGGTCGTAGTATAGGCCGGAGTAGAGCATAGACCTGGCTATCAGGTAGAAGAGGGATGGGAGGAAGGAGACGAACATCATCACCTGGACGTCGCGGTGCTTTAGGTGGCCGAGCTCGTGGCCTATCACCGCCTCGACCTCCTCCTCCTCGAGGGAGCTGAGGAGGCCCCTCGTGACGGCCACGTTGTTCCCCGTTAGGGGGGAGCCATATGCGAAGGCGTTCGGCACGGGTATGTCGGCCAGCATGAGCCTGGGGGGCCTTATCCCAGACCTCTTGGAGAGCTCTTGGACAATCCTGTGCAGCCTGGGGCTCTCAGACGCCTCCAACGGCCGAACCCTGTAGAGCATGTTGACCATGTATGGGGCTATCAGCCACTGGAGTATGTTGAAGGAGGCGACTAGGATCACCAGGGATATGAGGCTCAGGGAGTTGATGAGCGATAGGACCAACGCGAACCCCATGGTCGTGATGCCTATGATTAAGGCCAGGGTTCCGAGCATGGACAACCTAAGCTTCCAGAGGTTCATCCCCCAGACCTCTTTAGATGTCCCTCGAAACCCGATATTTAAACCCTACTCGAGGGGTTTAATGCCCAGTCACATCCGCTCCGGCGCCTCTATGCCCAGGACCGAGAGGGCGTTTCTGAGGACCACCCTCACGGCGTCCACGAGCATGAGCCTCGCTCCAGCCAGCCCTGGGGGCTCGGCCCTTATGACTGGGAGGGCTGCATAGAATGCGTTGAACCTGTCAGCTAGGGTATTGGCATATGAGGCGATCCCGCTCGGCCTGAGACTCTCGCAGGATTCTAAGAAGACCTCCGGAAACTGGGATATCAGGAATACCAGCTCCCTCTCCCTCACATCCGTTAGAAGGGAGTAGTCGGGCTCGGGGCGGTCCTGGGCTCTTTTGAGTATGTTGCAGGCCCTCGCGTGGGAGTACTGGATGAATGGGGCGCTGTTCATCTCGAAGTTCAACGCCTTGTTCCAGTCGAAGACCACCACCTTCATCGGATCAAGGCTCAGAAGGGTGTACTTAACAGCCCCATGTCCCACCATCCTCGCGATGCTGCGTATCTCATCCATGGGCAGGTTCGGAGACCTCTTCGAGACCTCCCCATAGGCCAGGGAGACGGCCCTATCCAGCAGCTCCCTTAGGGTGACGTACCTGCCCAGCCGGCCGCTCATCTTGACCTCCGGGAGCCTGACGAACTCGTAGGCGTAGTGGATCTGCCTGTCGGCGAGGTCGACCTTACCCATCGCCGCCAATGCTATCCTGAGCTGGAGCTGGGCTAGGCTCTGGTCGCACCCGATGACGTTTATGACCCTGTCTACCCTCTTGAACTTCTGTATCGAGTAGGCTATGTCCCTTGGCGTGTATAGGGTTGTCCCATCCGCCCTCCTGAGTACTAGTCTGGGTATCTCATGGGATGGGCTTATCCCCCACCTCTCCTTCAGCCCCAGTTCCCTGGCGGCCATCTCGCAGTCGAGCACCAGGGCGCCCCCCTCGTAGTAGGTGTACGGCGTTCTCCTCAGGGCCTCTATGGCCTCCTCCACCGCGCCGCTCCAGACCAGGTCCCCCTCGTAGTCCCAGAAGTCGAACCTTATATCAAGCTCTCCTAGGACCTCCTCGAAGCCCCTCACGCAGTGCTCGACTAGCCTTCTCACGTCCCTCACGGCCTCCGGGTCACCCCTCTCATACTCCGTGTTCAGCCTCATGATGCTCCCATCCGGGTCCGGGTCAGACCTCATCCTCTCGTTCAGCTCGTCGAAGAGTGGGCTCCTCTCCCTCAGCTCGTTGGCCGCGGATGCGTACTTGTCCAGCTCCTTATTGATCCTCCAGACCTCCTCGTCATCACCCCTCCGCTTAGCCTCCTCGAGCTCCCTCTTCAGCCTACCAACCTCCTTCAGGACGTTCACGATGGCGTATATCTCCCCGAACCATTCGTCGGGCCTCCCCGAGGGCTCGGGCTTCCCCAGCAGCCTCCAGCCATAGGTGGCCGTGGCCACCTGCCTGCCCATGTCATCGACGTAGAAGTGAACCTCTACCCTGTTTCCCCTCCTCCTCTGCATCCTCGCCAAGGAGTCTCCAAGGATCGAGTTTCGGGCTGTTCCTATGTGGAGAGGGCGTATCGGGTTGGCGCTGGTGTGCTCCACCATGATCCTCTCGGGCGAGTCCGTCTTCAAGAAGCCATACTCTTCATCCCCCGTCGCAGCCTCGAGGACAAGCCTCGAGAAGCTCCCGATGTCGGCGTGGAAGTTGATGTACCCGTTCTTCCCCTCAGCGGATGCCACCAGCCTTCTTGGGGTGGCGAGGATCTCCTTCACCACTCTCTCCGCCAGGTCTTGAGGCCTCATCCCGAGCCTCTGGCCGAGCTGGAGGCAGATGGAGGAGGATAGCTCCCCCATCTCTATACTGGGAGGCCTCGAAAGCCTCTCCTCCGGGATCTCTGCCTCGGGATAGAGCCCACTTAAGGCCTTCTCTAGGAGGCCCAGGCACTCAGCCCTTAGCTGCGAGAGGGGGTGAGACATCCACTCCACGCATCCTTAAAATCGTGAAAGCCGACCGAGGTGGACGGGGAGATCACGCAGCACCGACTGAAAAATTTTTCCTTAAAAGGATTTCCAAAATTTGAGGTAGTTCCCCCTCTTCAACAAGATGTATGGAAATATGGATGGCCTCTCGTTAAAGATGCATGTCCATCCACAGAAAACCATTTTCAATGGGTCTCAAAACCATGAGATCGATCCGATGAGATTGACGAAATTATCAAGAATGGAGGATTTGGATTCCCTTGAGGCCGACATACCTTTTAGGCTCCTTCACAGGATTATGAGCTGGGAGATCATGGAGATAAGCTTGGATTCCCTCAGGGGCTATCTCTCCAACCTCTATGGGGGCGAGGCCGAGATCGTGAGCATAGCCCCTCTAGGAGCGACCGGTATTAGGCCCGAGGAGGCCCTTAAGGGTTATGGCTATGGGACCGCCCTCTCCATAGAATTCAGGGTTGGGGGAACCCCCAGGAGGGTTGTCTTCAACACGGTGAGGCCCGGGGGCTTTGGCCATGAGAGGATGGCTGACAGGGCGGCCATCATCCTCTGGCAGGGCGAGGCCTTCAACACCCTCCCCAGGCACGTGAGGGCCATAGATGTGGGTGTCATAACGAGGAGGGGGTCGCTGAGATCAATCGGGGATCCCCTCGAGTTCTTCATCCTAACGGAGATGGCTGAGGGCCTCGAGTACTACAGGGATCTGGACAGGATAAAGGCGTCAAACGCCCTATCAGCCCTGGACCTTGAACGCTGCAGGGCCCTGGCGGAGTATCTTGCCGAGATCCACTCCGTGAAGGGTGGAGAGCCGGGACTCTACGAGAGGAGGATCAGGGAGCTCGTGGGCCACAGCGAGTGCATCTTCGGCCTCACCGACAGCTATCCAAAGGGCCTCGAATACATCGGGCCCAGGGAGCTCTCGGCGATCGAGAAGAGGTGCATAGACTGGAGGTGGAGGCTGAAGCCCCTGACCCACCGCCTCTCGATGGTCCACGGAGACTTCCACCCCTGGAACATCATCTTCACGGGGAATACGGAGTTCAAGCTCTTGGATAGGAGCAGGGGAGAGTGGGGGGAGCCGGCCGACGATGTAACAGCCCTCGCCGTCAACTACCTATTCTACGCCCTCCAGCAGGCCGGAAGGCTGGAAGGCCCCTTCAGGACCCTCTGGGAGAGATTCTTCGAGGAGTATCTCGAAGCCACCGGAGACCTCGAGCTCCTACAGGTGGTGCAGCCCTTCTTCTGCTGGAGGGCCCTGGTCGTAGCATCCCCAACCTGGTATCCCAAGCTCCCGATGGAGGTTAGGATGAAGCTTCTCAACTTTGCAAGAAACGTATTGGAGGTCTCCAGCTTCGACTTCCACGATGTCAACGGCTTGCTGGGGGGGTAGTCATGCTGAGGGAGGGGTGGGCCATATGGATAACAGGGCTCCCAGCATCCGGGAAGTCAACCCTTGCCAGGGCAGTCAAGGAGAGGCTCGATAGGCTCGGCATACACGTACAGATCCTGGAGTCCGATGTTATCAGGAAGGTCCTGACGCCGAACCCCACATACTCCCCAGAGGAGAGGGAGATCTTCTACAACTCCCTGGTCTACATAGGGGTTCTTCTGACCCGGAATGGGATCAACGTGATCTTCGACGCCACCGCCAACAGGAGGAGGTGGAGGAGGGCCGCAAGGGGCCTGATAGACAGGTTCCTCCAGGTCTATATAAGATGCCCCATCGAGGTCTGCAGGGAGAGGGATGGGAAGGGGATATACAGGAAGGCCGAGGCCGGAGAGGCGCAATATGTCCCCGGCGTCCAGGAGGAGTATGAGGAGCCCTGGGACGCGGATCTGGTGATAGACTGCGTAAGAGAATCCCCCGAGACGGCGGCCGATAAGGTGATAGAGGCCATGAGGGAGAACGGCTTCATATAGGGGTGAGAGGCCAGCCCACTTCAGATAGGCCCCACCGCCCGATGAGCCCGGGGAATTTATCCGCATGGGCCTCCTCGGCGGGAAACCCATTAATCTCAATGCGAATAAAACTCTCGGGATGTCCCCATCGGACCTGAAGGGTGGGCCGGTCTCCATCCTCTTCGAGGCTGCCGAGAGCGTTAGAAGGCGTGTCCTCGGCGTTCTAGAAGAGGGGAGGGGCTTGGAGGTTGAGGAGCTCAAGAGGGCCCTGGACCTGTCAGCTCATAACGCCATCAGGGATACCCTCCTCAGGATAGGGGCATCCGTGAGCGTCGTGAGCGAGGAGGGGGAGTACACCCTCGGCGGGGGGGAGGCCCACCTCATCGTGGACCCGATTGATGGAACAACCAACCTGGCCAGGGGAATAGATAACGCAACCACGAGCATCGCCATATCCGAGACGCCATACCTCTCCGGGACCCTGGCAGCCCTGGTCATGGAGCTGAAATCGGGATCGGCATACTGGGCGGAGAGGGGGAGGGGCGGATGGATGGGGGGCTCGAGGATTAGCCCCTCAAGGCAGGTTAAGGTAGAGGAGGCCCTCATCTCCATCGACATAAGCAAGGGCTCATATCTCCGGCCCGTGGAGAGGCTCATATGCCGGGCGAGGCACCTCCGCCAGCTCGGATGCGCCTCCATCTCCCTCTGCCACGTGGCATCCGGGGGGATGGACGCCCACGTCGATTACAGGGGCGCCCTAAGGGCGACGGACGCCGCAGCAGCCCTCTTCATCCTGAAAGAGGCCGGGGGAGTTTACAGCATAGATGGGGTGATGGGCGGCGACATGACGCTCTCGAGGAGAACGAGGCTGAGGCTCATAGCGGCCTCGGGGCCAGAGCTTCATAATGAGATCACCAGACTGATAGGGGGGCTCTAGGGGCGTTGGATTTCGAGAAGCCATTAAAAAAGGGATGCTTTCTGGCGAGGCTTAACAGGTTCCTAGGCCTCGTCGAATTGGAGGGCGAATCCGTAGGCTGCTTCATACCGAACCCAGGGAGGCTCAGGGACCTGCTCAAGGCCGGGGCAAAGGTGTACCTATCCGAGGGGGGCTCCGAGAGTAGGAAGACCAGATACGACTTGGCCCTGGTGGAGCTAGGTGAAACCCTGGTCTCGATCGACTCGAGGATGCCGAATAGGGTCATAGGGGAGGCGGTCGATTCGGGCCTGATACCGGAGTTCAGGGGCCTGGGCATAAAGGAGAGAGAGCCCACCGTCCAAGGCTCGAGGCTTGACTTCCTCCTCCACGGAGACGCGCAAAATCTACTCCTGGAGGTGAAGTCCTGCACCCTCGTGGAGGGGGGTGTGGCCCTGTTCCCCGATGCCCCCACATCCAGAGGCGAGAGGCACATGAAGGCCCTCTCGAACGCATTGGGCGTCGGGAGGGCGGCGGTCCTCTTCCTCGTCCAGAGGGACGACGCATCGGTCTTCAGACCGAACTGGGAGGTGGACCCGAGGTTCTCGGAGGCGCTGAGAAAGGCGGTCGAGAGGGGGGTTGAGGCCTACGCCTACACCACCAGGGTCTCCCCCTCCTCCGTCGAGCTTCACAGGAGGCTGCCCATAGAGCTCGGACCCGATGCATAGCCCCTCGATCTCTGGGATTCGGCCCTTTGGGGAATTAACACGACTCCGTTAATCCCATCCCCGGCCAACCCCCCTGGAAGGGGATGATTTTTAAGGTTCTAAATAATCTCTATCGAGGGAGGGTCGTCGGATGGGAAAGAAGAAGGTGTTGAGCGAGCGGGAGCTGAAGGAGATGGTCTATCCCTCCGAGAACGACGTCCTCTGCATAGCTGTTAAGATGTTAGGCTACGACAGGGTCCTCGTGAAATGCCAGGACGGCCATACTAGGGTATGTAGGATCAGGGGGAAGATGAAGAGGAAGACCTGGATAAGGGAGGGGGATGTCGTCCTAGTCTCTCCATGGGACTTCCAGGGGGAGGAGAGGGGAGAGATATTCTGGAGGTACACGAGTAACCAGGTCGAGCAGCTCAGGAGAGAGGGCATACTGAAGATAGAGTAGGGGGGCTGAGGGGCCCTTGGCCGGCCGAAGGAGCATAGAGAGGGAGGCAGAGGGCAGGCTGAGAAGGTACGAGGAAGAGAGCCTCATGCTGGAGAAGAGGGAGGAGGAGTTCGAGGTCTTTGAGGAGGTATTCGACAGGCCAACCCTCGAGGGCCTGTACAAGCTGATGAGGAGGGGGGTCATAGACAAGATCTATGGGGTGGTGAAGGCCGGCAAGGAGGGGAGGATATACTGGGGGAAGGATCCGAGGGGGGCCGAGCTCGCGGTCAAGATATACTACACGGTCACGGGGGAGTTCAGGCAGGGCATGATGAGATACATCGAGGGGGACCCCAGGTTTAAGAGGGTGAGGAGAGATCCGAGGGGCCTGGTCTACACCTGGACCCAGAAGGAGTTCAAGAACCTGAAGCTGGCCGAGGAGGCCGGGGTGAATGTCCCTAAGCCCATCGAGTGCTTCAGAAACATCCTAGTTATGAGCTTCATAGGGGTTGATGGGGTTCCAGCACCGCTCCTCAGGGAGGCGGAGCTCCAGGACCCCGACAGGTTCTATAGGATGCTGATAGAGGATGTCAGGCGCCTCTACCAGAAGGCCGGCCTCGTCCACGGGGACCTCAGCGAGTACAACATAATGGTCTGGGAGGATTCCCCGGTCATCTTCGACGTCTCCCAGGCCGTCCTAAGGGCCCACCCAAACGCGGATGCCCTCCTCAGGAGGGATATCGAGAGGATCAACGAGTACTTCAGCCGCCTCGATGTGGACATATTGGAAAACGACGCCCTGGAGGTGTATGTGAGGGGTGGAGAGGAGGAGCTATATCAAGATACCTCTTGACAGGGTTGGGGTTCTGATAGGGCCGAGGGGGAGGGTCAAGGCCAGGCTGGAGAGGCTCTTCGGCGTCTCCCTCGAGATAGACAGCGACTCGGGCTCGGTGGAGATCGGCCTAGGCCCGGATGTGAAGGATGTGTCCACCCTCTTCACAGTCCAGAACATCGTCAAGGCCATCGGGAGGGGCTTCAACCCCAGGAGGGCCGAGAGGCTTGCGGAGGAGGACCACGACCTCCTCATCATCGACCTCTCAGAGTACTGCAGGACGAAGAACGCGATAACGAGGGTGAAGGGGAGGATAATAGGGAGGAGGGGCCGGGCGAGGGCGCTGCTAGAGGAGCTGACGGAGACGATGATAAGCGTCTACGGGGACACCGTCTCCATAATCGGGAGGACCGACAGGCTCAACATCGCGAGGGAGGCGGTCCTCATGCTCGTGAGGGGGGCCTTCCACAAGACCGTCTGGAACTACCTCTATGAGCAGAGGAGGAGGATGAAGATGGAGGAGGCCGAGCTCTGGGAGAAGAGAGGGCTCGAATGATGGTGAGATGGGCTTGACGGAGGCCTCCTACCAGTCCATAAGCCCCTCAGACTTCTTCTACAGGAATAGGGAGATAGCTGGCTTCAGCAACCCGAGTAGGGCCCTCTACTCGGCCGTTAGGGAGCTCCTGGAGAACTCCCTGGACGCATGTGAGGCTCGGAGGGTCCCGCCCGACATATATCTCAGGATCAGGCAGGTGCTCCCGTCGAGGGGGGAGGAGGGGCCCGAGGTCTACTCCCTGAGGATCGAGGATAATGGGACGGGCATACCCGAGGAGTACATCCCCCTCTGCTTCGGAAAGGTCTTCTACGGCTCGAAGTACGTCCTCAAGCAGTCTAGGGGGACCTTCGGCCTGGGGGGGACTATCACGATACTTTACGGCCAGATAACCACCAA
>Ga0272449_1002654_pt1 | contig 16353 bp, 17 predicted proteins | sample YNPCB0241_FD_198679 | JGI IMG/M metagenome (GOLD analysis project Ga0272449, IMG submission 198679) | Hot spring sediment microbial communities from Yellowstone National Park, WY, United States - YNP-CB-024-1 | ecosystem: Environmental > Aquatic > Thermal springs > Hot (42-90C) > Sediment...
ATTTCTTTTGAAATTGGTGAGGGAAGGATATGGGGATTCTTAGGACCAAATGGTGCTGGGAAAACAACCACAATGAGGATCATAACAGGTTATCTTCCTCCAACAGAAGGGAGGGCTTATGTTGCAGGGCTTGATCCAATAATCAATTCGAGAGAGGTAAAAGCTCTGATAGGCTATCTTCCTGAAAACCCACCCCTCTACAATGATATGACAGTTGAGTCCTATCTTGCATTTGTTGCTAAGATAAAGGGAGTAAAGGGGAAGAAAATAAAGGAGAACATGGAAAAGGTTATTGAAGAAACAGGTCTTGAGGATGTGAGGAGTAGATTGATAAGAAATCTATCAAAGGGATACAAACAGAGGGTTGCAATTGCTCAAGCTCTTATCCACGAACCAAAGATTTTGATTCTTGATGAGCCCACCATAGGTCTTGATCCAGCCCAGATAAAGGAGATAAGAGAGCTTATAAAATCTCTTAGAAAAGATAGAACAATTATACTTTCAACCCATATCCTCGCAGAAGTGACCCAGATTTGCGATGGGGTTGTAATAATAAATGAAGGGAAAATTGTTGCCAACGGTTTCCTCGATGAACTGACAAAATCCTTTGCTGAAAAGGAAGGGGTATTTCTGAGGCTGAAAAACTTTGGACCAGCTGAAAAGTTAATATTCGAGAACATTGAGGGAGTAAAGGAAGTTTATGAAGGGAACGGTGGTGTTAATATTGAATGGGAGAGAGGAGCAAACCTTGCAGAGAAAATTGCTAAGATTGCAATTGAGAAGGGGATGGGTCTCCTTGAAATGAGATCCCTAACCCCTGACATTGAGACAATCTACCTCAAAGCAATATCCCAGTAGGAGGAAAGAAATGAGGAATATAATTGCAATAACCCAGAAGGAATTAAAGGTGTATTTTGTATCTCCCATGGCTTATGTTTTAATAGGGGTTTTCCTTCTAATATCAGGTTTTTTCTTCTATAACATTCTAATGTATTTCAATATGCAGTCGATTCAGTTTGGAGCAAATCCTTACTACTCAAGCCAGCTCAACATAAACCAGTTTGTCTATTCCACCTATTTTCACAATACTTCAATAATCCTCCTTCTCATTCTCCCCCTCTTAACAATGCGATTATTTGCAGAGGAAAAAAGGCTTGGAACTGAAGAGCTCCTCTTCACATCCCCCCTTTCAACATGGGAGATAATAATTGGAAAGTTCATCTCAGCGGTTATCATTCTTTTAATAATGCTAATCGCCACTGGAGTTTACTCGATTTTTACATTCCTTTACGGAAATCCTCAACTTGAGCCAATTCTTACAGGTTACCTTGGGCTCTTCCTCCTTGGTTCAGCCTTTATTGCTATCGGTCTTTTCACTTCTTCCATAACAGAAAACCAGATAGTTGCAGCAGTTCTCGGTTTTGGAACCCTTCTCCTCTTTTGGGTTATAAGCTGGGCATCGGACAATGTAGGATTGATGTGGAGAGAGATTCTAACCCATCTTTCCTTTTTTGAGCACTTTGATGATCTTGTGAAGGGAGTTTTCGACACAGAGGATGTTATATATTACCTCTCAGTTACATTCTTTGGTCTATTTTTAGCCCACACAACAATTGAGGCTAAAAAATGGAGGTAAAGATGAAAAGAATAGCAGGATGGCTAAACTATATCTTTTTAATACTTCTTTTAATTTCCTTCTTTTCCTACAAGATTTATCCCACAAAAAAATTCATCTGGATCCCTGCTCTCTGCCTCAGCCTTTTATCCCTAATACTTTACATTATTCTTAACAGAGGAAAGTTGAAGGAGCAGATAAAGCTGAAAACTCTTTTGTATTCAGGAAATTTAATACTTCTTATTTTCCTTGTTTTTGCTATCCTTGTGGCTCTAAATTACCTTTCCACAAAGATTCATTTCAGAGCAGATTTAACTGAGGGGAAAATTCATTCCCTTTCAGAACAGACAGTAAAGGTATTGAAGAATCTTAAGAAAGATATTGAGATTAAGGCTTTCTTCAGGGAGTTGAATCCGAGGAGGGGAATTATTGAGGAGATGTTAAAGAGATATTCCTATTATACATCGAGGATAAAATATGAAATTATAAATCCTGACAAAAATCCATCCCTTGTAAGGGAACTGAACATTTCTGAAGATGGGACAACAGTCTTCAAGTGTGGAGATCAGGAGACAAGGATAACATCCACAACTGAAGAGGATATAACAAACGCAATAATAAAGATAACAAGGGAGAGGAAAAAGGTTATATACTTTACAAAGGGGCATGGAGAAAAGTCAATAGAAGATAGCTCTGAAAGAGGGTATTCCCAGATTAAAACATCCCTTGAAAACTTAGGATATACAGTAAAGGAGATAGTTCTTGCAGAGGAACCCTCTATTCCATCCGATTGCTCCCTTCTCATTATTTCAGGAGCAGAAAAAGACTTTCTTCCAGGTGAACTTGAGGGGATTGAAAGATTCCTTAAGGATGGGGGGAGATTACTCCTCTTAATTGATCCCCTTTCCTCTCCTTCCTTTGTTGATTTTATGAAAAAATACGGAATAAAAATTGGTGATGATTTTATTGTAAGCATCGATCCAAGTGCGAGGATTATGGGTGGAGATCCCACATGGGCTGTTGTTTCAAAATATGGATACCATAAAATAACTGAAAAATTTAATTATGCATGTTTCTTCCCCTTCGCTCGTTCCGTTGACAGGTTAGAGCCAGTTCCAAAGAATTTCTCAACAGAGACAATAGCATCCACATCCCCTTACTCCTTCTCTACAAACCAATTCAATGCAAGGGAGATAAGATTTGATCCTGAGAGGGACAGAAGGGGACCAATTCCAGTTGTGGCTGTTTCAACCTTTAAGGAAGAAGGAAAGGAAAGAGAAAGTAGAGTGGTTGTTTTTGGGGATTCGGACTTTGCATCGAACCAGTTTTTCGATTTATCTGGAAACAGCAATCTTTTCCTTAATACAGTCAACTGGCTTGAGGAAGAGGAAGATCTTGTTTCAATAGCTCCAAAGACCACCCGTCCGAGAACAATCTCTCTAACCCTTTCCCAGGGAAGAATGATTTTCTTTACAACAATAATTTTACTTCCTGGAATTTTTGTTCTTGGAGGAATTATTGTCTATCTTAGAAGGAGGTCCCTATGAAGGTGAAGACTCTTTTAATTCTTACTGCCATCCTTGCAATACTTGTTTTATCAATAATATATGTGGAAAAAAGGGAGGAGAGAAAGGAGAAATTTGAAGGGAAGTTGCTTACCTATAACTCATCAGATATAAATAAGGTTGAGCTAAAAAGAGGGAGTGAGACAATAGTTTTTGAGAAGAAAGATGATAGCTGGGAAATAACAACTCCCTTCAAAACAAAAGCTGATAAGTACACAGTGGATAGACTTGTCGAGGACTTTTCAGACTTAAAAATAGAGAGGAAGGTTGAAGAAAATTCAAGAGATCTGAAAAAATATGGACTTGAGCCACCCCAAAGAATATTGAAACTCTGGAAAAAGGATGGTAGCTCGGTTAGTGTATATGTTGGCATTGAGAATCCAATTGATGGTGCCCTTTATGCGAAAAAACCCGAGGAAAACATTGTCTATTTAATACCATCCTTTCTTAAGAGTGGACTTGATAAAACCCTATTTGATTTTAGAAACAAGAAGATTTTTGAATTTGAAAAGGATAAAGTTAATAGGATAATTTGGGAGAGTGAAGGGAAGAGGTGGAATGCATACAAAAAAGAGGATGAATGGTATCTTGATGAGCCAGTAAAGGCACTTGCAGACAAAGGGAAGATAGATGATCTTCTTTATTCAATAACAGGTGCTGAGGCAAAGGGATTTGCAGTCGAGGATTATAAAGAGGAACAGTTAAAGGATTATTCTCTTGACAAACCAAAGATTAAGATAAAGATAATGGGTGAGAGGGAGATGGAGATTTCTGCTGGTTTGAAGGAGGAGAAAGATAAAAAGAGTGTTTATGCTATTTCAAGCCTGAGCAAAATAATCGCAGAACTTCCTGAAACCTTTATCTCTGAGGTAGACAAAAAACCTGAAGACATCAGGGAAAAATCAGTGGCTGTTTTCTGGAGCTTCGATGTTCAGAGATTCAGTATTGTAAAGGAAGGGAAAGAATATCTTTTTGAAAAGGACAAACAGGACAAATGGGAGATGAAAAAACCAGAGAAGAAGGAAATTGACGGAACAAAGATCAATGATTTTTTGAGAAAGATTGAAGATCTTGAAGCTAAAGAGTTTATAGACAACCCGGTTTCTCTAAAGGATTATGGTTTAGAAAAACCTAATTTTCAGTTTAAAATAGTTACAAAGGAAAGGGGTCAGGAAAAAACTATAGAGATTTTAACAGGAAAAGAAGAAAATGATAAGGTTTATGTTAAAAACAAGAGATTCAACTACATCTTTGTTGTGGATAATTCATTTCTGAAGGAGATACCAAAGAATTTTGATGAATGGAAAAAGAAATGATTTGAAAAAGCTGAAATTCTGGTTGCTTATAACTCATCAGTTTGATAATATGAAGAGATGAAAATAAGTGGGTGCATAATTACATACAACGAGGAAGACAGAATTGAAGATGCCCTAAAAAGCCTTGAGGGTGTAGTCGATGAAATAGTGGTTGTGGATGCCTTCAGTAAAGATAGAACTCCCAGTATTGTCCAGTCCTATGGAGTTAGGTTTTTTCAAAGGGAATGGGATGGATACGCAAGCCAGAAGAATTTCGCAATATCCCAAGCAAAATATCCATGGATTCTTTCTATAGATGCTGATGAAAGGCTATCGGAAAAATTGAAGGAAGAAATAATTAAAATAAAAGAGGGGGAACCTGACTCTGATGGCTTTGCTTTTAAAAGAAAAACCTTCTACCTTGGAAAATGGATAAAACATTCGGGATGGTATCCTGACAAAAAAATAAGATTGTTCAGAAAAAATTCAGCTTACTGGGAGGGAGATTTTGTCCATGAGAAACTTGTATTTAATGGGAAGGTAAAGAATCTGGAAGGGGAACTTCTTCATTATAGCTATAGGAACTTATCAGATCATATTCTCAGAATAGAAAGATACTCAACCCTTTCAGCACAAAAAATGGATAAGGAAGGGGAAAAAAGCAGCTATTTTAAGATCTTTTTCCTCCCGCTTCTCACTTTTTTCAGAGATTTTATTTTGAAAGGAGGTTTTCTTGATGGTATTCATGGTCTCATTATCTCTCTCTTTTCATCCTATTATGTTTTTTTGAAATTCGCCAAACTTTATGAGATACAGAGGGAAAAATGATTGTTCAAATTGACTGTGGGAAAGGGTGGAGAGGAGGTCAGTCCCAGGCTCTTTATCTCACAAAAGGTCTGAAGGAAAGGGGATTTGATGTTTCCTTAATATGTCAAGCTGGTTCCCCCCTTTATCAGAAAGCAATTGCTGAAGGGATTGAGGTTTATCCCCTTAAGATGGAATTTGAGTTTGATCCTGTTTCAGTTATTAAAATATCAAAAATTTTAAGAAAGAAAAGGGCAACTATTCTTCACTTTCACGATTCCCATTCAGCAACCCTTGGAATCTTGGCATCCTTTCTCTATCCTGTCCCAGTAAAGATCGTAGCAAGAAAAGTTGATTTTCCCATTAAAGGGAATCCTTTTAGAAGATTGAAATATGATAAACTTGTCTCCTCGGTAATAGCAGTTTCCAATGGAGTAAAGGATGTTCTTATTAGAGATGGAATCCCTGAGTCAAAAATTCATACAATCTATGAAGGAACAGATTTGAAAAAGTTTGAAATTGAGGGGACAAAGGAGGAGTGGAAGGAAAGGCTTGGTTTTAAGAGGGATAAATTCCTTGCTGGAATTGTTGCTCACTTAGCAGATCATAAAGGGCACATCTATCTAATTGAAGCAGCAAAAATCCTAAAAAAAAGGGGAGCAGATATGGAAATTCTCATAATTGGAGATGGAGAACTTAGGGATTTTCTGATTTCAAAGACAGAGGAGCTGGATGTTGGAGACATTGTGAAATTTCTTGGCTTCAGAAATGATATACCAAATCTTTTAAAAGCAATTGACCTTTTTGTTCTCTCTTCCTATCTTGAGGGGCTTTGTACATCCCTTCTCGATGCAATGGCTTCAAAGCTTCCAATTGTTGCTACAAGAACAGGAGGTATTCCTGAAGCTGTTGAAGATGGGGTAAATGGAATTCTTGTCCCACCAAAAGACCCATTGGCTCTTGCTGATGGAATCTTTCATCTATATAAAAATAGGAATCTTCTAATTGAGATGGGAGAAAGGGGATACGAAAGAGCAAAGAGATTGTTTTCTGTAGAAAGAATGGTTGAACAAACAATTTCCCTCTACAACGAAAATCTTAAAAAGAAAGGGATGAAACCTTTAAAAACTTAAAAATTCCAAAAATCTATAGGAATAAAGAACTAAAGAGTCTCAAACCGAAGTCCGTATTCCCCTTTGAAATTTCAAAAAACAATAGGAATAAAGAACCCATTGGGAGAGTCCTGGTCAAAGAGGGAAAAGTGGAGATGGGTGAAAATCCTTTACAGAAGAGGAAAAGGATGGTGACCCGTGCTGGACTCGAACCAGCAACCCGCGGATTAAGAGTCCTATACCCTATCTCTCTAATTGATTTTCTGTAAAAGGTTTTCAAGGGTATCCTCTCCTTTGTGCCTTAATTGTGCCAAACTTTCAACAGCATCTCTCAGTTCATCAATCTCTGAGGATAAATATCTCTGAGTAGTGGAAATATCAGAATGACCCAATAATTTCCTTATACTCTCCAAATTCTTCCCATTCTCCAATATTCTCGTTGCAAAGGTTCTCCTCAAATCGTGGAATCTTAGATTTCTTATTCCAGCCCTTCTTAAAGCTCCTTTCCAAGCAGTCTTAAAGGATTTTATTCTCTTTCCATCAGGATGGCTAAATACATACTCACTTTTGCCATTCTGAAATCTCAATGAAGTAAGAACCTGCCAAACAACCTTGTTAATTGGGATTACCCTTTGCTTTTTTGATTTTGAATGAGGAATCCTTATAACCTCGTTCCTGAAATCTACATCATCCCATTTCATAGAAAGAATCTCTCCAAGTCTCATTCCAGTATGCAATGCAATCAGGATTATTTGTTTTAGGGTCTCTGAGGATTTAGAAAGCAATATCCTCTCCTCTTCCTCTGTAAGAACCCTTGACCTTCTTCCCTCATCTTCAGAAAATTTTTTAGTTCCCTTTACAGGATTCTCTTTAAGATAGCCCCATTCAATAGCAAGGTTAAAAAACTTCATGAGTAATGCCCTGTATCTGTTCCAAGTGCTGGGTTTCCTTCCCGATTTCAGAATTTTTGCCTTAACCATTTCAATGTCAAGGGTCTCAATCTCTGTAAGAAGCTTTGAACCAAGATATTTTGAAAGAATTGCCAATCTTCTCTCATCGTGTTTCCAGCTTCTCTTATTAGGTTTGCTGTAGTTTTCAATGAATAGCTCTGAGAACTTTGAGAAGGTAATTGGTTTTTCCTTTTGAGGAGAAACCCTCCCTTGTAATACCTGAATGAGTTCCATTCTCAGTTCCTCCAATGCTTGCTCTTCAGTAATGGAATACTTGCAAACCTTCCTGATTCTCTTCCCATCAATTGTAAAATCCATATACCACTTTTTCCCTCTCTTCCAAATCCTGCCAATGGGTAAGCTCCTTCTACCACCCATTGGCTTTGAAACCTCCTTTTTTGAATCATAGGAAATATTTTCCTGCTCTATAAGGGTAAAGTCAAGGAAAGGCTTTCTCCTCTCCTTCAACCATCTTTCAATATCTCCAGAATCAAATCTAAGGGATGAGCCTATCTTGATATAGGGGATTTTTCTTTTTGAAACAAGCTTATAAATATGCCCCTTTGAAAGCTTTAATTTTTTTGAAAGCTCTGAAATAGTTAGAAGCTCATCCATTCTTTTTAACTACCTGTATTGTCGATTGTTCTCCGTTTAATTCTCCTGATACAAACCTTTTAAGAGCTGGGTCTCCTAATGTATCCATAAGGAAAATCCCCCGTGATTCCTCTCCTTCCAGAGCTTCCTCAATCTTCTCAAGTTTCTTAGCAAGCTCCTCGTTCTCCATTATGTCCGTTAAGGTTCGTATAAGGGAAGATATTGCATTTGCTTTTTTATGGTCTATGTTATCATTCAAAACCCGCTTTATAAGATTTATTACAAACTCTTTTAAGTCTGTAAAGGTTTTTATCTCTCTGATTTCCTGTTCATTTTGATTGTTAATTTGATTTTCAACAAGTGCCTGAATAGCCCTTGCCTTCTCCTGTCTTTTCCACTGCCTATATCGTCGATTGTTCTCCGTGTGTCTACGGATAACCCCCTTTCTGAAGCATTCCTTAGAGCAGTATTTTTTATTTCTGATTCCCTCAAATTCTTTACCGCATATTTTACAAATTTTAATCAAAGTGGATTACCTCCTCTCCAAGGATTAAAACTTTTCTTTCTAAATCAAGGATAATTGGTTTCTTATTGAATCTTTTGAAGTGTTTAATTTTTTCTTTGTATCTCTCAAGGATTGTTTTACCCTTGGTATCAAATTCTCCGTGAGGGTCGATTATCAAATAATGGGTGGTAAGGGTTTCTCTCTGTTCCAGTTTCCTGAGGATGGCTTTAATCCTGTTTTTCATTTTTTCTTTTTCCTCTTCTTTCTCCCTAAGAGTTTATCAATATCAATGGGATATTTCTTAAAGATTTCTCTTACATAAGCAAGTGTTTCTTTATCCCCTCTTTCCAGCTTTTCAAAAAATGGAATCTTCCTTGTCTTGAAATCTTTTATTGTTTTTGGAGGCTCTACATGTAATTCAACAAGTTCCTCTCCGTATTCCCATAGTAATATCTTTTCAAACTTTTCTACCGTTTTCTCCAGCCACTTCTCAAATTCATCTGTTATCCCGTATATTTCTTTAATCTTTTCAACAGGAACTCCAGTTTCTTTTGAGAGTTCCTCAAGGGTGTAAGTCTTGCCCTTATAGTTGATACGGAGTCTCTTTTCTATATCCATAGTCCCCTTAGAAAGGTAGCTCATCCTCATAGCTTGTATCCTCCTCGTCGTAAGGGACAATAAATCCTCCCTCTAATAGTTTATCAATGGTGGATGGTGAGAAGTCAGCCCCGTTGATGATATTACCAGCCTTGTAAATCTCTTTGGGTTTCCTCTTGTAGTTCAAAGAAAAGTTCCTTATAGCTTTGTAAAGATTCGTTTGTTTCTCTGAGTTAGGATATTCCTTGCCTTTATCTCCATCTCTGTTTTTCTCCTCATATAAGCCAAACTCTTTAAATAGGAGTCTGAGATTTTCCCTTGCCTTCTCTAAATCCATAGGTTCAATCAACTTAGCCCATCCCTCTTCTATGTATTTCTTTGCTAAGTCTTCTGAAATGGAATTAACCCCAGCCTCTTCTGGTGGAACTATGGGATATGTGTTCCCCTTGAAATACCTTGCAACATTTTCCAACATCTTGATTGACCTTCCAAGTAATGTTCCCTTAGGTAAGGTAAGGTTTCCATTCCCTTCATTTTCGTTCTTTACCCCCTCTCCCCCGTGCTCAAAGTGTTCAAAGTGTTCCAAAAAGTGCTCTCTTTGGCTTCCAGAGTCGTTTTCTACCATTTCTATCTCTTCTGTCGTTATACCCCAATTTTTACCCTCTAAAAGTGGTATAGAATGGCTTCCATACTGGTCAGGAACACTTTCACACTTTTGATTTTTGGGTATTCTGTTTAAGAAATTGTGGAGAATGGCTTCTGGATTACTCAGGAACACTTTCACACTTTTACCAATGAGGAAGGGAGTAAGGTATTTCTCAAAAACATTTTTAAAGGAATCCAAAGAATATCCCCTAACTTTTTTACCGTTTGAATCTTTTGTGTAATGATGCTGGATGTGAAACTTACTCAGAATTCTCCCAAGCTTATGTGGAGTAATAGGCTTCCCATTTGAGAAGGTCGCCCATGGTTTAGTATCATCTTTACAAAGTTCTTCTATGAGCTCAGAAGTAGAGATTTCATTAATTCCTTTTTCCTCAAAGACTTCTTTTATATCTCTCAGAATTTGAATCTCAATTTCATTCTCCTCGTATTTCTTTCCTTCAAAGATGGTTTTAATAGCCTGAAACAGCTCATCACTTATAACCTTTGCAACCGCCAACAAGGGAAGGAAATTATCCCTTGCTCTATCATTCTCAACAAGAATATCAATTTCTGAATAAGCCTTTTCAATCTCTTCTTTGTGTGTATTTATCCACCAGAAAATAGCAACTTTCAATTCAAAGAACGCATCTTTCCCTTGTGGAATTTTCTCAAGCTTTAAATCTGGTCTCTTTCTTTCCATTTCTATCTTGATGCCCCTATCTTCAATAGTTTCAGGAAAATTTCCAATCTTTGCTATAGCCTTAGAGCAATAAGTGGAAAATTTAGAAGGTTTCCCATTATCAACCCTGATTACATAAGCGTTGTTCTTATAATGCCCCGCATTCAAAATTCCCCTGAATGCTTCCCCTGTTTCACTCCTATCGTTATAAACCGCATCAAACTCATCGATAAGAAGGGTTAAGGGTTTTTCTAATTCAATGATTCTGTAAATTCCCGCTGGTGAAATGTTAGAAGAGTATAAAGCATTACAACTCAGTTTTGATAGAAGGGTTATTAACTTTGTCTTTCCACATCTCTTAGTAGGAGAAGAAATTAACAAGTATGGTGAAACCTCAAAGCTTTCCTGAAGGTAGGTATGAAGTATCCACAAAGAAACAACAAAAGCATCCTTTACATCGATTGCAACATAACGCATAATTGTATTTGCCATCCAGCTTATAAGCTCAGTTCCATCAATTCCCTCATAATTCCTTGCTCTTTCTTTTAGCAAGTCTTCATAATATTGTTCCTCTATTATCTCAAGCTCTGATTTAATCCATCTCCAATCTTCAAGAGCTATTCCATCATTGTTAGCCTTCTTTGAAATCTTTTTAATTAAATCTCCTAATAAACCCTGAAAATAATATCCCCTCATCACAAACCTCCTGAAAGAAGTTGTTTCAACCTTCCCAATGAATGCTCAATGCTTGAATGATTGAGCTTAATGATTCCCTCTGAAAACTTTGAGATATAAGATGCTGGAACTCTACCATTCAATTTTTCCCATAAGGAAAGTTCTGCTATCTCTTCTTTCCTTTCATGCATTTCTTTTATTGTCTTGATTAGCAAATAGTCCCAAGGTGGAAGCTTTTGAATAAGATAAGGTGGTAATTCACTAAGGATAAAATCTCTGGTATCAGGAAAATAAATCAACTGTCCGATGAGATAATCAAGATGGTATTTTATTCTTTCCTGCTTGCTAACCTTGAATTTCCTTGAGCATTCTTCCATCCACTCATTCCACCCTTTACCGTTCTCCTTGTGATTTTTTGGATAGTGTGTTATCCTTGATAGTGAGTTTTTTCCTTTAGGAAGGGAAGGAGTTAAACCCGTTTTAGGGCTCTCCCCCTTCCTCCCCAGTTTTTCAATTAGGTCTTTCATTCTGCCCCCCTTTCAAAGAATTCATTTATTTTTTGTTTTAAAAATTCTCTTCCATCTGGAAGTTCTAACAGTCCAAAGAGCAATTTTGAAAATGCTTCCTCTGGTGGAATATCGTTGCAGTAATAATCAAGATAAACCCTATCAAATAGATGGGATAAAACCACATTGAGTTTTGAGTATACTGGTTTTTGTTTTTCTGGGAACTTATTCATTTTCTCTTTTTCCTTTAAATTTCCTTATTGTCTTTCATACGCCTGTATTTCCTCATTTCCTGAGTGCGTTGACGATGATACTCCCTTACAGCCCTTCTATTCTGTTCCCTCATTGCCTTATACGAGCAAACCATCCCGCAATATTTCCTATTGCTGTTATCGGTCTCAAACCAATTACCACATATTGGACATACTTTTTTATGTTTCATTTAACACCTCCAAATTCAATTATTTCACAATCCGAAACCCCCACTGGTTAGCCTAATTTTGCGTTGCCATTTTTTCTTGCAAACCCTCTCCAAAGAAGAATTTTCAGAGGGTTTTACTCAAGCTAAGTTTTATGGTAAAATAAAAGCGATGGTAAAATATAAGATTAAGTATATTAAACCAAAGCATAGAGCCCACCCCAATATTAGGGATATTTACCGTGAGCTGAATAAATTCCTTTGGTATAAAAAGGGTCGCTCTTTTAAACTAAAATACCCCCGTAAAACAGTTTACTGCCTCGTTTTCCTTGAAGCTCTTAAAAGAGGGATTAAATGGTCTGATATTTTAACGAGAGAAGAGTTTGAAAAAGCAAAAAGGAAGGAGATACCACTTGAGGAAGTCATAAAAGGACTCAAAGCACATGAGAAAAAAAATATTATCCCACATGTTAAAGATGATGCTGATGATTTTTTTAAGTCGGATAGAGAAAAGGAACGCTTCTTTACTTCTTATGAGCGTGGAGAACTCCAGAAAGAATATGAATATGCCCCATTTGTGCTTGATGCGTTTCTTGACCAACATTATAGAGAAACGCCCCGCATATCTTTCACTATTAATGGGAAGGAAACCCCTCCAGAAATCTTCATACCCTTATTTAAATCCTTATTTAAACAAAAGTTTATAAACGGTAGGAGAGTCAACCGCCGTGTTTATGAAGCTTATGAGAAAGTAAAAAAGATTTTTGAATCCAACCCAAAACCCTTGACCCAAAGACAACTAAAGAGAAAGTTCATGCTTAAAATACATGGAAGAAGGAAACAATTGAGCAAAAGCGATTTTAACATTTTGTTAGCTATCCTCAAAAAAACTGGTTTGTGTAGGATTGAAAAAATAAGGATAAAGGGACATTTAACTAAACTTATTATCCCTCTCTAACGCTCAAATCCTTAGTGTATTCCAATACAAACTGGTTAATTCTTAAAAAACTTGCATTTAAATCGCTGTAGAATGAATTTTTTCTAAAGGGAAATAGTTTATATACCCCCCCGCTTTTTAAAAAAATCAGGATGATTTATTTAAAAATTTTGTGCCTTATTTGTGCCAAAAATTACCCAAAATTGGCAGAATTTAGCCAAAGAGAGAAAAAGTGGAGATTGGTGAAAATCCTTTGCTGGAGAGGAAAAGGATGGTGACCCGTGCTGGACTCGAACCAGCAACCCGCGGATTAAGAGTCCGCTGCTCTACCAGTTGAGCTAACGGGCCCTTGAAAAAATCCATCAATTTTTATTTTTACCATTTTTAAAAGATTTAGTCAATTTACCAAAATTTTTACCCTTACTTTCAAAGTTTTACTTCTTTCGGTATAAAAATTTCAAAGACTTGTTTCTTAGACTTTTTAAGCCACAATCCATAAATTGACTTTTTCCTCTCAGAGTGATAAAAATTTTCTTTAGCTTTAGGAGGTTATAGTGAAAGGAAAATTTATATCAGTAATTCTGATTCTTTTTTTGTTTTCATCTTTTTCCCAGCTTCTCTTTGCAAAAAAGGATAAATATGAGAAGTGGCTGAAAGATGAGGTTTTTTTGATCATAACAAAAGAAGAGGAGAAAGCTTTCAAGGAGCTGAAAACAGATAAGGAAAAGGATAATTTTATTGCTCTCTTTTGGGCTAAAAGGGATCCAACACCTCTTACTGAGGAGAATGAATTTAAAGATCTTTATTACAAAAGACTTGAATATGCCAACAAAACATTCACCTATGGGAGTAGAACAGGTGCAAAGTCAGATATGGGTAAGGTTTTTGTTCTTCTTGGTCAGCCATCCCAGAGATATACAGACACATCTGTAAGGACTGTTTTAAGTGAAGGGGCTACTTCCTCTCATCCTGAAGTCTGGATATATCCCCCAATTCCAGAACTTGGAATCCTTGAGACTATTAAGATCTACTTTGTGGATCGTGGTTATGGATATGAAATTGATGCCTCCCTAACTCAGCCAAAGGTAATTCAGTTGTTGATGGGAGTTCCTCAGAAACTTATTGTAAATCCTGGTCTTAAAGAGATTCCAAAATATCAGAAGAAATTCATTATTTCTGCTAATTCCTTTGAGGGGAAAAAGATTGAAGAGGCAATATCAACAGGGCAGGAGCATGAGGAAATACCTATTGAGTGGAAAACCTATTTTGATAAGGCAATGAATGGCTCAACATATGTAACTTTACTTCTAAAATATAATGCCAAGGAAGTTCCAATAAAAAAGGTGGTTGTTTTTGGTAGAGTCAGGGCTGAAGATGGCACCTTTGAAGATTTTATGAAACAAACTGAACCTTTGATTGAAGGTGATAATGCCCTTGTCTATGCTGGTGTTCCTGCAATGCCTAAAAAATATAAATTATATCTTGGACTTAAAGATAAGGATTCTGAAAAGTATACTCTTAAAATTTCTGAAATAGAGATTTCTAATTTTTGGACAGAAGAGCTTATAATAAGCTCTCCAATTTTGACGGGTAATGTTGAAAATATTGGCGCAATATCAAAGGAGGATGTTAGTACATTTATATTTGGACAATTTAGAGCTAATCCAAGATGGGAGATGGTTTTTAAAAGAAGTGAAACCTTGAATTTTCTCTATAAGATCTACAATTTTAAGACGGAAAATAAGAAATGCTCAATACTTACTGAGATCACAATTAAATCTGATAAAAAGACATATCAGCTCCCTCCTGACACCAGTGAAATGGAGGTTCCAGAGGGTTCAAACCAGGCTATGGTTGGAGGATATCCAATACCCTTAAATCTGATTGATCCTGGGAAGTATGAGCTCACAGTGAAAATAACAGACAAGATAGCCAATATCACTAAAGAGGTTAAGGCAAAGTTTGAAGTTGTAGAGTAATCTCGAAATAAAAATAAAGGTTTATCTTTATGGAAGAAAAGATAGATTTGCACATCCATTCTAACAAAAGTTCTGATGGTGATTTGAGTGTAGAAGAAATTATAGAACTCTCCTTTGGAAAATTGAGGGCTATTTCTATTGCTGATCATGACACCCTTGATGCTTACCCTGAAGCCCTTGAAATAGGGGAAAAGAGAAATGTTGAGGTTATACAGAGTGTGGAAATTACAACTAACTTCAATGGCAGAGAGCTCCATATTTTATCCCCCTTTGTTGAGAGGGAAGGTCCAATTCTCGAGCTTCTTGATAAATTGAAGGATGGTAGATACTACCTTGCGGAGGAGAGGGTAAAAAAGCTTCAGAAAATAGGGTTTTCCATAAATATGGAAGATATTCTTTCCCATTACCCCAATACAATTCCAATAGGAACAGCTATTGCAAGATTTTTATTTTTAAGCCAGCCCGATCATCCATTACTGAAAAAGTATCTTGAGGAACCAGAAAAGGTACCTTACAGGTTCTATAAGGATTATTTTGAGCCAGGTGGTCATGCCTATGTTCCCTTCAATTATGTCTCTACTGAAGAAGCAATATCAGCGGTTAAGGACTCAGGAGGTGTCCCTGTCTTAGCCCATCCTGGAGCCTCCTTTTGCAGAGTTGGAAGGGATGATCTTCTTTATTTAAAAAGGAAAGGGCTTGAAGGGCTTGAGATCTGGACATCCTATCATTCTCCAGAGAAGAAAATTTTTTACTATGAATTAGCTAAAGAGCTTGATCTTGTTCCAACCCCAGGTTCAGACTTTCATGGGAGTATAAAACCCCATGTGGCTTTTGCCTCTATTGAGGAAGGGGATTATTCTATTGTTGAAAAGCTTATGGAAAGGAGGAGGAATGTCTGAGGGTTTCCCCTGGCTTGACCTTTTATTCCTCATAATTATCCTTTACTCTCTTGTTATGGGTTTTCTGAAAGGATTTTTTAGAGAAGTCATATCCCTCACCTTTTTTATTTTGGGTTTGATAACAGCTTTTGGAAACTGGAGACAACTTTCAAGCTTGCTAAGACCCTTTCTTAAAATAGGGTTAATATGCGATTTTCTATCTTTTATGATTATTTTAATTGCATTTATGCTTTTAGGAGCTATTGTAGCATTTTTAATAAGGAAAATATTCGTAAGAGGTCCAATAAAATTTATTGACAGAATTGCTGGTCTGCTTTTTGGTGGAATTAAAGGGATTTTTATTGTGCTCATAATTATAATTCTTATTATAGCCTTTATCCCTAATTCCAGAATAGTTGAAAGATCAACAATTGCCTTTTATTCCCTTGATATTACTGATTCATTGGTAAAGATTTTTCCTTCTTATATATACGAGAAATACATGGAAAATATTAAAAGAGGCTGGTCAAAAATGATAGAAGTTTCGCTTTTTGAAGGAGAAAGAGGGTCAGGAAGGAGTTAAAAGAACATGATTATAT
>Ga0272449_1002656_pt1 | contig 16344 bp, 16 predicted proteins | sample YNPCB0241_FD_198679 | JGI IMG/M metagenome (GOLD analysis project Ga0272449, IMG submission 198679) | Hot spring sediment microbial communities from Yellowstone National Park, WY, United States - YNP-CB-024-1 | ecosystem: Environmental > Aquatic > Thermal springs > Hot (42-90C) > Sediment...
CACGAACCTCTCCGCCGGCACCCCCCACCCCCTGAGCCTCTCCACCAGGGTCCTGGCCGTGTCCCGGTACTGGGTGAAGACCATGATCCTGGAGCCCGGGCGGGTGCTCCTCTGGAGGAGGATCTCCCTCCTGAGGGCCTCCAGCTTGGGGTGGTCGGGGAGCCCCAGCACCGCCCTGTGGATCCCCTCCCCCAGCATCTCCGCCAGCAGCTCCCTGTGGCTTCTCTTCTCCCCCCCGGCCAGCCTCTTCAGGTAGGCCACCGCGGCCTCCCTCCCCTGGGACTCCGCCAGGCTCCTCATCCTGAAGACCCCCATGGCCTTGGTGCAGATCCTCACCGCCTCCCACAGGTGGGGCTCCGCCTCCGCCTGGGACTGGAGCTTCTTGCTGAGCTCCACCACGTCCTTCCCCCTCATCTCCCCCGCGGGCTTGGGGAGGACGTGCCTGGCCTCCAGCTCCCCCAGGTACCTCCTCCACCTCTCCTGGAGGAGGGAGGAGAGCCTGAGGTAGGGCTCGGGCAGCTCCACCTCCCTGTACTCCACCCTCACCGGGTTGACGTAGGGCAGGACCTCGGGGCTCCCCTCCCCCCTGGCCTCCACCCTCTCTATCCCCAGCCTGGAGCACATCTCCCTCACCCTCTCCTCCGTGCTCCCGGGGGAGGCCGTGAGGGCCAGGATGTGGGGGTCCCCGCAGGCCCTCAGGTAGGCCTCCGCCACCTTCCCGTAGGCGTAGTTCTTCCTGCAGTGGTGGGCCTCGTCGAAGACCAAGAGGGAGAAGGAGGAGAGGTCCACCCTCCCCAGGTCGTTCTGGACGGTCTGGGGGGTGGAGAAGAAGACCCTCACCCCGCTGGACCAGAGGGGGGCCCTCTCGGCCGGGGGCACCTCCCCCGTCACCACGGCGGTCAGCCCGGGCCTGAGCCTCAGGTCCCTCAGGAAGGTGGAGCGGTGCTGGAGGACCAGGGGCCTGGTGGGGGCCATCACCAGCACCCTCCTGTCCCAGTGGTGGAGGAGGAAGTGGGCGGCCGCCAGCTCGGCCACCACCGTCTTCCCCAGGGCGGTGGGGAGGATGCAGAGGAGGTTCTCTCCGGTGACCAGCGCCGCCAGCTCCACCTGGTACTCCCTCCTCTCCAGCCTGTCCCAGCGGACCAGGGGGTTGCTCAGGATCTCCTGGACGGCGCCGTCCAGGCCCCCGCGTGTTCCAGTGTGTGACTCAGTGATCCCCATCCAGCAGCGCCTCCACCGCCCAGGTTCCTCCCTTCACCCTGGGGACCTCCCTGGCTCCCTTCCACCCGCCGAAGGGGAGGGAGGGGCCCATCCTCCTCCTGAGCCTGAGCCAGATCCGGATGGGGAAGGCCACGCACAGGTTCCTCCCCTTCCCCCGGTAGTTCACCAGCACGTAGGCCCTCGCCCCCGCCCTCTCCGCCTCCCTCAGGGCCCTCTCCTGGTGGGGGGCCAGCACCGAGAAGGGGAGGGTCCTCCCCCGCAGCACCTTGTACTCCATCACCAGGGTCTTTCCCCCCACCACGGCGAAGGCGTCGAAGGGCCTCCTCCCCCCGAACCTGAACCTGCTCCCCCTGAAGACGGGGAGGTCCGGGATCTTGAAGTAGAAGGCCCCGGGGATCCTCCGGAAGGAGTTGCGCACCTCCAGCCCAAACCTCTGCTCGGGCTTCACCCCTCCCACCCCTTCTCCCTCAGGATCCTCCTGGCGGCCTCCCAGCAGGCCCCGCAGAGGGTGAGCCTTCCCGAGAAGGGGGTGAAGACGGCCCTCTCCCCCTCCACCCTCAGCGTGGGGCCCGGGAGGTCCAGCATGGTCAGGACCGGGGCCGGGAACTCGGTGACCGGGCTGGAGCAGACGTCGCAGACTATCTTGTCGTCCGGCACCGGGATCCTCACCTCCCCCGCGACCAGCTCCCTCCCCCTGTACCTCTCCCTCTCCCACCACTCCACCCTCACCCCCGCGCTCCCCTCCAGGGTGGCCAGGAAAAGCCTGCGGAGCTCCTCCTCCCTCCCCTGGGGGACCAGGCCCAGCTCCCTGGCCGTCTCCCCCCAGCTCCTCTCGAAGTGCTCCCTCCCTATCCTCTCGAGCCCGCCGAGCCACGAAAGCCCGTGCCTCACGGAGAGGAGCTGGGACAGGGCGAAGAAGAACTGCCCGTGGGTCCTGGACTTCTCCTCCAGCTCCTCCAGGATCCCCACCAGCTCCTTCGAGAGCTCCGCGTCCTCCAGCGCGTCCAGGGTGAGGTAGAGGAAGTAGTCCCTCAGGTCGGCCATCCAGGTGCAGAGCCTGGTGGGGTACTCGCGGACGACTCCCTCCTGCTTCGAGAAGTGCTCCTCTATCCTGGCCTGGACCTCGTCGATCTTCCTGCCCAGCTCCAGCAGGAACTCCCTGTCATGCCTCAGGCTGGTCGGCACTCCTCCCACTCCCCTCCCCACCGACCTTCGCCCCGACCGCCTCGGGCCTCGGGCCCTCGGAGGGCCCCTCCGCACCCTCCTGGCCGGCCCTGACCAGCTCGAACTCCCCGTAGGCCTCCAGCAGGGGGGCCAGGTCGTACCTGTCCACGGAGCGGGCCACCAGCTCCCCCAGCTTGGCGCGGGACTCCTCCGGCCAGGGCAGGAGCTCCTCCAGCTCCCTCAGGAGGAGGGCTCCCTCCGCGTCCCCGGCCGCCCTGGCCTTCTCCTCAAGCTCCCTCAGCCTCTCCACCAGCGCCTGGAGCCTCTCCCTCCCCCTCCTGTCCAGGGACATCGGGAGGACCGTGAGCCTCTTCCCCTCCTGCACCAGCGTCACCCCCTTTCCCCTCCCCAGGCCCAGCCCCCTCGCGTACTCCGGGGGGAGGGTGATGGCCATGGAGGAGCCGAGGCGGAGGATCCTCCTGGAGGTCACCGTCACCACTTTATCACCCGCGTTATCTTTCCCACCCTGGGCCTCATAAACCCGCCCCTCGTCACCTCCTCCTCTATCAGCCTCCTGGCCTGCGGGGGAGGGATGCCGTTCTCCTCCGCCTCCCTCACCAGCTCCTCCTCGTCCGCCTCCCCTCCCCCCTTCTCCTCCAGCTTCTTGAGGAGGTCGTAGAGGAGGCCCAGCCTGCTGGCCAGGCTCCTGGCCCTCCCCGTCTGCACGATGTCCATGTCCAGCCTGCCGGTCTCCACGTCCACCCCCACCTTCTGCAGGAAGAGGGACAGGAGCCTGGTGGCCCTCTCCACGTCCTCCCTCTCCACCTCCTGGGAGAACCTCATCCTGGCCGAGGCCATGGAGAGCCTCCAGATGGCCTCCAGCTGGCGGGCGGTGGGCGGCCCGGCGTCCGGCGGGGTGTTCTTCCTCCACTCCACGAAGTAGTCCTCCATCATCCTCCGCACCTCCGCGGAGCTCACCTGGGGGTGCACCTCCCTCCTGGCGTAGGCCACCAGCTTCCTGAGCTGTTCCGCGCTGAGCGGGGCCTTCACCTCCGCGTGGCTCCTTATCCTCAGCAGGTGCTCCGCCAGCTTCCTGTCCCTCCCCTCCTCCGGGACGTCCTGCAGGACGAAGATCAGGTCGAACCTGGAGAGGAGGACGGGGTCCACGTTCAGCTGCTCGTACACGTTCCTGTTGGGGTCCCACCTCCCGAACTTGGGGTTGGCGGCCGCCAGCACGGAGGTCCTGGCGTTCAGCCTGGCGTGGATCCCGGCCTTGTGGATGCTTATGGCCTGGGACTCCATCGCCTCGTACATCGCGCTCTGGTCCTCCTCCTCCAGCATGTCGAACTCGTCCACGCACACCAGCCCCCCGTCCGCCAGCACCATGGCCCCAGCCTCCAGGGTCCAGGACTTGGTCAGCTCGTCCCTGGTCACCACGGCCGTCAGCCCCCCCGCCGTGGTCTTCTTCCCCGAGACGAAGCAGGCCCGGGGGGCCACCCTGGAGGCCCAGAGGAGGAGCATGCTCTTGGCCACCCCGGGGTCCCCGCATATCAGGATGTGCAGGTCCCCCCTGAACCTGGAGTTCCCCACCACCACCGGGTCGGAGCCGAAGAGCTGGAGGGCTATGGCCTCCTTCAGGTCCCGGTGCCCCAGGATCTCCGGGGCGATGGAGTCCACGATGAGCTGGTAGATGTTGGGCAGGGAGGCCAGCCTCTTCACCTCCTCCACCTCCCCCGGGGAGAGCTCCATCTCCTCCGGGGTCTTGTCCAGCCTCCTCAGGTGGTTCAGCACCAGCACGGGGAGCAGCACCCTCTCCCTCTTCACCCTCAGGGTCCTCACCACCCCCGTCACCACCACCTGGTCCCCGGGGAAGGCCCGGTTCACCAGGTCCCTCCTGGCCACGGCGTTGAGGACGGTGGGGGTCTGGCCCCCCCTGAGGACCTCGGGCCTCTCCTGGATCCTGAGCCCCTGCCAGTCGGAGTAGGAGGTGCCCTCCTCCACCAGGGTGAAGGGGCCCCTCTTGCCGCAGTTGGGGTTCTCGCAGAAGGAGGGGAACTGGAGCTCCCACCCCTCCTGCTTCACCACCATAGTCTCCCCGCAGAGGGCGCACCTGAAGGCCGCCCTGTCCACCTCCGGCTTCACCTCCGAGGCCCTGACCACCACCCCCTCCACCTGCACGAACTTGCCCACGTGCTCCGCCCTGACCTGGCCTGGGTAGAGGGTCCTGGGGAGGCCGTGGATCCTGAGCTCCACCTCCCTCCCCGCCAGCTCCCTCAGGATCTCCCCGGCCTCCCCGAAGAACCCCGAGGGGTTCTCCAGGAGGTAGCTCCCCGCCGCCATGCTCCGCGACAGGATGGAGGGGAACGGGACCTCCACCGACTGGGCGTCCTGGGGGAGCTCCCTCACCAGCTCCTCCAGGAGGGGCTTCAGCTCCGCCACCGACCCCTTCTCCAGGACCTCCAAGGCTACTCCGCCTCCAGCCAGGCCGCCGCCGACCCGCACGTCGCCAGCACCTTCCTGGCCAGCACCTTGTCCCCCCTGGCCACCGTCTCGAAGCCCAGCCTCCTCAGCCTCTCCCACCTGTCCGCCCCCTTCCCCACGTAGAGGGGGAGGTCCTCCAGGGTCCCCACCCTCAGGGTGATCCTGGCCCCGGCCCACTCCCCGATCTGGTTCAGGCTGTACCTCTGCTTCAGCCTCACCCCCGGCAGCTCCACCCCCTTCTCCCTGAGCTCCGGCTGCCCGAAGGAGTCCTCTATCCACCCCATCTCCACCAGCTTCCTGGCCACCTCCAGCACCTCCCCCACCCTCCTCGTCCTCTCCTCCTCCCTCCTGAAGTCCTCCAGCAGCCTCTCCAGCGTGGTCACCACCACCACTCCCTTCCTCCCCGGCCCCCCCGCCTCGGCCCCCGCGGGGGCCTCCCTCGGGGGCGCGGGCGCGGCACCCCCCTTAGGAGGGGTAGATTCCGAAACAGCCCGCGCGGAAGGGGCGGGCCCCGCCTGGGCCCCCTCCCGGGCCCCGCCCCGGGCCGGACCCTCCTCCTCCAGGAGCCACTCCACCCTGCCCTCCTTCACCAGGTTCGCCAGGTCCTCCTCCGGGACCTCCAGCACCTCCCCGGGCCTCAGCCTCCTCCCGCGGTACCAACCCTCCTTGAGCACCCTCACTCTCTCCATCCCATCCAAAACTATCTCCTCCCTCCTCATATATATATCTTTCTGGACACACACACCTCCTTGGAAGTTGTAAATTGGCCCTTTTCTCGAAGATTACCTCCAACCGAAAAGCGGTGTAATCTTCCCTCCTTTCCCCGATTTCTACCTTTTTTCTGGCTCAGAAAAAAATTAAGGTTTACAACTTCAGTAGAGGTGTGGGGGTCCCCCGTTAGGAAGTTGAAAAAGATGAAAAAGTTTAAAAAAGGGAAAAACAATTTCCATCGAGGTGTGGGGGTGGAGTACCTCAAGCGCCCCGGCATCTTCAACCCCTCCGTCTTCTCCCCCAGCTACCTCCCCGCCACCCTCCTCTTCAGGGAGGAGCAGATGGAGAAGATCGGGCGCAGGCTCTCGCCCCTCCTCCAGGGCGATCCTCCGGCGGGGCACCTCCTCCTCTTCGGTCCCGCGGGGAGCGGGAAGACTGCCGTCGTTCAGTTCTTCCTGAAGGTGCTGAGGGAGGAGACCAAGAACAAGGGCGTGAGGCTGGCCTACTGCGTGGCCGACGGGAGCAGCTACCACATAGCCACGGTGCTGGCCGGCCTGCTGGGGGTGACCGGGGTGGGGCCCCGGGGGCTCTCCTTCCACGAGGTGTGGGAGAAGATCGAAAGGGAGGTGGGGGAAGAAGTTCTCGTGCTGGTCCTGGACGAGCTCGACAAGCACCTGGCCCGGGAGGAGGAGTCCAGCCTCCTCTACTTTGCCCTCTCCCGGCCCAGGACCTGCGTGGTCGGCATCTCCAACCGGGCGAACCTGCCGGGGATGATCACCGACTACCGCATCAGCTCCAGGTTCAGCCCCTACACCATTTATTTCCCCCACTATACCACCCCTCAGCTGGTGGGGATCCTGAAGCAGAGGGTGGAGGAGGCCGTGAAGCCCGGGGTGGTGGATCCGGAGCTGGTGGAGTACTGCGCCCTCAAGGTCATGCAGACCTGGGGGGGGAACGCCCGCTACGCCCTGGACCTCCTCTCCACCTCCCTCGAGCTGGTGGGGAGCTCCGGGGGGCAGAAGCTCACCAGGGAGCACGTGGACCAGGCCCTCCACCAGCTCCGGGAGGAGTCCATCTATGGGTTCATCAACTGGCTCTCCCCCCCTCAGCTCGCCCTCCTGCACGTGGTGGGGTCCCACCCTGGGGGGATAGAGGTGGGGAAGGCGTACGAGGAGGGGGGGAGGCTCCTCGGCACGAGGATCCGGCCCTCCCACTACAGCACCTTCCTCCAGGGGCTCAAGGAGCTCCGCGCGGTGGAGGAGGTGGGGAGGGGAAGGGGACGCGGTAAGGGAGTCACCTGGATGCTGTACCTCTCCAAGGAGCTCGACCCCGCCAAGGTGGTGGAGCTCACCAGGAGGAGGCTGGGGATATGAGCTCCGGGGCCCAGGAGAGGATCCTCAGCGCCCTGAAGCGGGCCCGCAGCCTGAGGAGGAGGAAAAGCCTCACCCTCCAGGATCTCAGCCGGTTCACGGGCATGGGGATGGAGGAGATCCGGGAGGTGGTCTGGGGGCTCGTGCTGGAGGGGAGGGTGCAGCACCGCCGCCTCCCCTCGGGGGCGGAGGCCTTCTTCCTTCCCCGCCCCCCGGGCGAAAGGGAGGTGGTCCGCTGGGTGGAGAAGGAGCTGCGCAGCCTGGCCCCGCTCAGGGAGCTCCTGGGGCCCGAGAGCAGGGAGATCAGGAAGACCCAGGCCTGGCTCCTGGGCGTGGTCGAGAAGCTCTCCAAGACCTACCGTCTGAGCCCCACCAGGACCCAGGAGCTCCTCAGGAGGGTAGAGGAGTTCTTCGGCCTCCCCCCCTAATCCGTCCGGGCCGCGAATAGAGGGGGGGAGCACCCAGCAATCTTCCCATCCTCTCGGTGAAGCCGCGCCGCAGGGTTAAAAGGGTGCTCCCCAGCCAACCCCCCCTTTGCCCAATATATCCCTTCCGCCCCACCTTACCCATCATGGGTAAGGAACCGGAAAAAAGCCCGAAAAAGCCCCCTTTTCCCCACCCCACCCCTAACCCTCCACCCCTCCAGATTACCCTTTAAAGGGTAACTGGCCCAATCCATCCGCCTCCAGCGCCGAAAAACCCGCCTCCTCGACGGTCTTCCCCTTTCGGCTGAATTACTCATCATGAGTAGCGCCTTTCCCTAGGACTTACCGCCCACAACCACAAGTTATTTTTTATTATGGGGGATAGAGAGAGATGACCCAAAGTTATTTAAAGTAGGAGAGACTAATATCTTTTGGAGGGAGAGGGTGGTGACCTACAATCTAAAGGTGGACGACGAGCTGTGGAAGAGGTTTAAGGACACGATAACCCAGAACCAGCGGATAGGGCAGGTCCTCGTGGAGATGATAAGGGAGCGGGTGAGGCGGTTCGAGGGCAGGAAGAAGTCGGGATCCCTGGTGCCCCAGCAGAAGGCGGAAAAGAAGAAGGAAGCCGGGGGTGCCCAAAGGGACGCCGCAGGGGGCCCGGTCCAGAAGGGGGAAGCGGAAGGGAAGCCCAACGCGGAGCCTGGCGAAGTCGCGGAAGCCGGAGGTGTCCAAAAGGATGCTGGGGGCCCACCCCAGGAGGAGGAGAAGGGTGGAGCTCTCGGATGAGGTTCTGGACCGCCTCGCCAGGATAGTGGGGCCGGAGAGCCGGGTCCTGCCTTCCTTCCTCCGCTCCCTGAGGGGGTTCCGCACCAAGGAGGAGCTCTCCAGGGAGGTGGGCATCAGCCCCCAGATGGTGAAGTACCTGCTGGGAAAGCTCAGGAAGTTCGGTCTTCTGCGTGTTAATGGAAGGAGGTACTATTCCCTGGAGCCCACGGCGGTCAGCAACGTGGTGAAGGGGTGGAAGGATGGAGGGTAAAAACAGGAAGCCGGCGGGGGAGGACGAGAAGGACAAGCTGATAAGGAAACTGATGATGCAGAGGGGGCTCATCGAGGAGGAGATGCTGGAGAGATTCGGCGAGGACCTCTTCAGGCAGGCCGCGGAGCAGATGGCGAGGGTCAAGGCCTGCCTGCGGCGGGGGGATGCCGTGGGGGCGGTGCTCAGCCTCGACAACACCAACTACCTCTTCCTCCGCGCCATCCCTCTCCTGGCCCACGCGGAGCCGGGGAGGGAGTGGAAGGTGGGTGCGAAGAGCCTGCTCTTCGAGGTCTCGATGCTCTTTCCCCTCCCGGGCTACTTCGAGAGGGCAGTGGTCAGGGTGGAGGAGCTGGTGGACAGGATAATGGGGAGGACCCTCTCCGAGGAGATGCCCACCCTCGAGGAGGTCCAGAGGCTCTGGGAGATTGAGTCCCCGGTCCTCACCGTGGTCAACCGCGCCCTGCTGAAGGTCGAAGCGGATGGGGAGAGACTGTGCCCGGAGATGCTGGTGAAGCTGTGGAAGGAGAGCAAGATGTGGGGGGGGACGCATGGAAGGTAAGCCCCTGAGGGTGTGCGTGGGCGAGGACGCCGGGCCCCTTCTCCTGGACTTCCTGAAGACGGCGAGGAGGAGGCTCTTCATCGTCTCCCCCTGGCTCTCGCCGGCCTGCGCCGACATGGCCCTCCGGAAGCAGGGGGAGGGGGTCTCCACGGTGATCGTCACCACGAACGATGAGAGCAGGGGACACAGGCTGGCGCTGTCCAGGCTCGTCGAGAGGAGGAAGAGAGTGGTGGCGCCGTGCAGGTGGGGGCTGCTGGCCCCAGGAGTGGCCCTGATCCTGGGTGGGCTCTGCTCGCTCCCCCTCACCGGATCCCTGTCCCTCCTGCTCCTGGCGGCCGGCGGGATCCTGTGCTGGGCCGGGAGGGGCAGGACCGAGGGGTACCTCGCCCCGCTGGTGGACAGGCTCGTCCTGTACCTGGAGGAGGAGAGGCCCCTCCACGCCAAGGTGTACGTGGCCGACGACGTGGTCGCGGTGGGCTCGGCGAACTTCACGGTTTCGGGGCTGGGGCGCAACGTCGAGTGCGTGGCCTTCGCCGACGCGTCCGCCGAGGAGACGATACGCCAGGTCGAGGAGGTGCTCTCGCGGAGCAGGGTCACCGTGCTCCGGAGGGAGCCCGCTGGGGGAGTGGCGTGACTCTTCGTCTTCCCCGCTCCTCATATGCGAAAGCTATATATTTGAGCATAGCCAAGGAATAACGTGGAGCGAGGAGCCTGCACGGCGAGTTCCCCGGGAAGAAGGCCGCTGGAAAGGATCAAGTGCCCCAGGTGTTCTCTGAGGTATTGGGATGTTCACCGCCAGACGTATCGATGTGCGAAGACGAGGGCCTACATTGTTGGGGAGGATCCAGAATGCCCTTATCGAATGAAGGAGTGAAAAAATGGCTGAGCTCCAAGAGGACCCCGTGAGGCTGGTTGAGGAGGCCATCCAGAGGGTCCTGGCCGCCCTCAGGTGGCTGGAGAGGAACCGGAAGAAGGGGGACCCCACCTCCGGCAGGCTCAGGATGGAGCTCCTGGAGTGCAACAAGCTCCTCCACTCCTGCCGCGGGCTGGCCGCGAACCTGACTTCCAGGCCCCTCAGGTGCACCGGGGACGAGCTGGCGGAGCTCCTGAGGAAGGCCGCCGGGCTCCAGCGGAGGGTGGTGGTGGACGCCTCCAACGTGGCCCACTTCAGGCAGGAGGGGGCCAAGTTCCGTAATCTGGAGCTGATGGTGAGGGCGTGCCTGGAGAAGGGATGGTTCCCCGTCCTCGTCGCCAGTGCGAAGCTCAAGCACGAGATAGACGACGTGACCTCCTACCAGAGGTTGCTCCAGGCCAGGCTCGTGAGGGAGGCTCCCTGGGGATACGACGACGACCTGGAGATCCTCCGCCTCGCCGCCGGGGAGGGGCTCCAGGTCATAAGCGACGATGAGTACAAGGAGTACCGGGAGCGCTTCCCTCAGGTCGGGCTGGTGGGCTATTCCATCTCCGGCTCGGAGGTTCGGCTCTGGGAGAAGGGCCCGCTGGGCAGGGTGGAGGAGTCCCTGCTCGCGGAGGGTGGGGAGCGTGAGAGGAAAGAAGGGTGAGAAGGAGGCTCCGAACAGCGGCTTTCCCGTCCCGTATCCTCCGCTTCCGGGCTCCGGCCGGGCCGGTTGCGTTCCGCCGGTCCTTGGGGCGGAGCTCTCGGAGGAAAGGCTCCTGAGCACCCTCCGCAGGCATCCCGGGGTGAGGACCCGGACCCTGGTGGCCCTAACCCTGGGGGTCAGCCCCCAGATCACCTACGGCCCCAAGGCCGAGCTCATAGAGGGGTGCCTGGGTCAGGCCCTGAGGATCCTCCGTAGCCTGCGGGGAAGGGGAAAGGTGAGGAGCGAGGGGAAGAAATGGTATCCGAACTTCTCCTCCTGAGGAGAACCGGAGCCTTAGGAGGTTCCTCGCCACCCGGCTGACTCTGGGCTCTCCCCAGGTTGAGCTTCTGCGTGCGCTGTCCGCTCTGTAGCCGGTTTAGCCGTTTTCCGTCTTTTGCTCCTTTTCTCTTTTCTCCCCGAAACGAAGTCGAGGGCCTCCTCCAGCCTTTCCTTGTCCACCATGCTGTCGAGTTCCCGCACCAGCTCCTGGAACTCGGGGATTCCTGCGAGGGCCTTCAGGGCTTTCGCCTGGTTGCTGCACCTCCCCTTGCAGGGGGGCGACCTGGCCAGCCTTTTACCCAAGGAGGAGATTTTGGTTCTCTTTTCTTCGTTTGTGTCCTTCCAAGATAGGCCAGCATAGATTATGGCATCCAGAGGCTTAGCGAATTGGTGCCTGATAAAGGTTCTCCCTCTCTCAGTTACCTTGAAAGCCAAATAGTTTAGAACCGCAGCATAGTAATGCGCCTGTTCTTGAGTTTTGCACGTTATTGCTGAAGCGTGAGAGTCAAGTAAAAGGTTATGAGGCCTCGTAGCATAGGCTGTGAATGCTCTGTCACACCTGTAAATCACATGCCACTTTTCTTTTTGTAGAGGTTTAGGCTTTGGTTGCTTCGCTTCTTTGATGAGTTTTCTGAGCTTTTCGAGATCACGCTGAGGAAGAGACTGCTCGTTGAGAGACTGAGCTTCCTGCAGGAAGCCTTTTAGCTCCTTCTCTCCCTTTGCAGAGAGTAAAACTGGATAAAAGCCGGCGGGCGAGAAAGGGTTGATGAGTCCTACGTACGCGAGTCTGTAGACCCTGATTTTGTACTTGGAGAGGGAGCTGGCGGAGACCTTGAGGTCCTTGCTCAGGTTCCAGAGCCTGAACTTAACCCCCCACGGTCCCTTCTCGAAGCCCTCGAGGACGAGCCCCGCGTACTCTTCCTTTCCTTTTTTCTTTTCTCCCCCCATCAGCCCCATGATGTATTCTCCTTTCGGGATCACCTTCTCGACCTCCAGCAGATCCTCCATCCCTTTTGAAGCCGCCCAGCGCAGGGCGGGCTTCAGATACTCCTCGTAGCTCTGGTTCACCCTCTCCTCCTTCAGAGACACCTTCCCCAGCCTTGAGCTCTTGTTGGGTGTCTGCTCGAGAAGAAGCCTCCACAGCTCCACTCTTTTCTCTCCTTTTTTCGCGACGACTAAGGCGGGGTACATCCCGTGCTCGAAGGCATCGGCATCGATATCTATGAGCTTCACGCTCTCGCCCTTCTCCGCCCAAACGGCGTAGGTCAGGAGAATTCCGACCCCGGAAGGAGCGCGGTGGTGGTAGGTCTGCTCCCTGCTCATGACAAAGCCCACGCCCTCCCGTGCCAGCTCCATGCATCGGAGCAGGAGGTATATGGAGAGATCGGAGCCCATCACTATCTGCTCCGCCTTTTCCGGGAACCTCCTCTTGCAGATGTTCAGCACCCTCTCTCGGATGGTTTTCATGTAATCGGCCCGGTACTCGGTAAGGGGGACCCAAGGGGGGTTGGTCACTATGATGTGGGGTCTGAAGTGCTCCAGGACCGCGGGAACGAAGGCGGACAGCAGGATCGGAGCCCAGACCCCGTCCCCGTGTACCCTCACCAGCTCCGAGAGCTCGGGCACGAAGGTCGACTCCCTGACCAGCCCGTCGAAGGCGGCCTCGATCGGGCCCATCTCCCCTCCCCCGCTTCTCTCCTCCAGCTCGCTCCTCAGGGCCCCTTCCGAGCCCCCGCTCTTCTCGGCCAGCTTTATGGACTCGAAGAGGGTCCTCTCTATCCTGGAAAGGGAAGCCAGAAGTCCGCTGGGGGGAAGCTGTGCGATTTCCCTCCCGGCCTGCCCCGTCCGGAAGAAGGCGGCGCACAGGTAGTCGTACATGCTCCTCACGATATCGAAGTACTCGGGAAAGCCTCCCCGGATGTAGGGGCCCGCCAGCATGGCAATCGTGTCGGCGTGGTAGACGTGGGGGGGACGATCGGGCAGCCTGCCCGTCCTCCCCCTGAAGGCGATGAGGAGCTCGGCCCTGGCCACGGACACGGCCAGCGGGTTTATGTCGAGCCCGATGACCTCATCGTAGGCCTGCTCCGGGTCCTCCCCTTCCTGGACCTTTTTGTGGAAGGCGGTGACCAGAAAAGTCCCGGAGCCGCAGAACGGGTCCAGCACCAGCTTTTCCCTCAGGTCGAACTCCCTCAGCAGGAGTTCGCAGAGCCAGACCGGCGTGTAGTACTCGCCGATCCTCCTCCTGATCTCCGGCTCCACCAGCACCTCGTACAGCTCCCGGAAAACATCTTCCTGAGCCCCGAACTCCCAGTCGATCAGTCCGCTTCTCACGCTGATGTCCGAGACCAGCTCCCTCAGCCTTTCATCGCCCTCCGCGTACCTCCACCAGTTGAGGTAGGGGAGGGCTATGTCTGTGTCCAAGAGGGTGCCACTGCAGAGGTCGGTGGGGTCCCCCTCCTTTCCCAGCAGGGAGGAGAGACAGGCCAGCACGATCATGTGCATGAGGGTGTGCCTGAGGAACAGATCTTGGGTGGCCCCTTCGCCGGTCCCGCTGTAGAGCTTGGATATCAGCTCCTTGTAGGCCTTGTAGAGCGGCTGGATCCTCTTGTTCTCTTTCCCCTCCTCGAACGCCCCTCTGAGGGCCTCCACGGCCTTCCTGTCGAGCGAGAAGAGCCTCCTGATGTTCTCGGGGGTAGGAAAGACCCCCAACCACTCCCAGTTGCCAGCCAGGATCCTCTTGAGGGAGGGGAGAACCCTGTTCTCCTCCCCCTCCACGAGCAACCTGAGCTTGGGCCCTCCCCTCCCCCTCTGGACCTCGTACAGGCAGAACAGTCGCCCGTCCGTCAGGACGTAGTACCTAGCCTTTTCGAACTTCGGCATGTACAGGCTTTCGGCCTTCCTCACCGCCTGCTTGAACTCCCTCTGGTCCCCCTTCAGCTCGATGAGGACCCTTCCCCTGAAGGTCATGTCGATGTATTCTCCCTTTCCAACCTCCTGGGGGAGGAGCAGGGGGAGGAGATCGGGGGAGCTTTCGAGGAGGTCCTCAAGCGCTCGGGCCTCCGCGGCTCTCTTCGAGGACTCTTCAGCCCTTCTTATCTCCCTCAGGATGTCCAGCAGGATGTTGCGTAGCTTCCCCACGACGGCTATCCTCACGTTCTCGTGGGGTTTGGCCTCCATCTCCAGATGTTAGCGGGAGAGCATAAATAGAATAGCGGAAGAGCATAATAGAACAAGCACTTTGCTTTGTGAGATTCAGCGGGGCCCAGCCCCGCGCGCGCTATGGGCTCTGGGTCGTGCCCGTTTCTGGCGGAGCCTGGGGCTTCTTCTCTTTCTTCTCCTTCTTCTTCGGCATCCTTCCGCCCTCCGCTTTTGTTTGAAACCGAGAAGAAAGGCCTTAAAAACCTTGCGGGCCCGGCGGCGGGCCTTTCTGCTCTGGGGGCACAGAAAGTGAAAAAAGGGGAGGAACCCAACTTCTCTCTTGGGGGGAGCTTAGCCGAGAGGTTCCTGGCCATGCCCTTCTCCAGGGCCGGCGTCCTCTTCGAGAGGGTGGGGAGGTTCTTTCCGGCTCCCGGGGTGGAGATCTGGGGAAGGTGGAAGGCCCTCCCGGTGTACCTGCCAGAGTGGGGGGCCGTGTGTCGCCTGGAGACTACCTCCAAGAACATCGAGAGGGACTTCCTGGAAGCCAGCCTGAGGTCCCATGTCCTCCTCGTCACCCCCCACCACTTCTCCGAGGGGAGGGCGGTCACCTGGGGGAGCTACGAGAAGGTCTCCTTCCCCGAGAACCGCCTCCTCTTCCTCCGGCTCTCCCTCTGGCTGGGGCTGCTCCTCCACCCCTCCATGTGGACCGGCAGGCTGCTCACCTCCCCCTCCCACGCCGAGCTGGGGAGGGGCGGCGGGATGGAGGGGGGGAGGTGGTGCAAGCTGGAGGGGAGCTTCAGGGAGCACATCTTCCGCTGCACCTACCACCTCAACCTCTTCCCCGTCCTCCTCGATCCCGGGGAGAGGAGGGGTGTTCACGACCTCTGGCTGGGGAGCCCCCTCAAGGTCCGAGTTTTCCCCGCCAGGCTCCTCTCCTTCAGACCGGACGGGTGGGTGGACTCCAAGAGGATCTACCTGACCATCAGGGAGGGAAACGACCTCGGGGACCTGCAGAGGGGGGCCTACCTGTGCGTGACCGAGACCTTCAACGAGTACCAGACCTCCTTCCCCACCAGCCTCCTCGGGAAGGACGTGCACCTGGTCCGGTTCCTCTACCCTCTCCTCCACTCCCCCTTCGACCTGATCCCCTGCTCTCTCCCCCGGGCCCCCTGGGCCAGAGCCTCACCGTGAGGATCCCCTGCCCCAAGGCGGCGGTGAGGAGGGTGCTGGGGTACCTGGGAAGGAAGGAGGGAGAGAGGGGGGGAGGCCTCGACGCGGATGCGCCTGGGAGGTTGCTCTACCAGGGCCTGGTGGAGGTGAAGGAGGAGGACGACCGCTGGGTCTGGGAGGCCGTCAGCCCCCTCCTTCTGGCCCGGCTCTTGAAGGGGGAGGTCACGGGGGAGCTCGGAGGGGAGCCCAGGTTCTGCTTGGAGGCGTGCGAGAGCCTGAGGGAGGTCGGGACCTCCGGGAGCGGGCAGAAGCTCTACTGGTGCCCGAGGAGGAGGATGAGGGTGACAGAAAGCACCCTGGCCTGCGACCTCGCCTCCCCCGGGATCTCCAGGCTCCTGGACGAGCCCGGGGAGCTCCTCAGGAGGTGCCGGGACCGGGGCCCTGCCCTCCTGTCCGTTGCCCGGGGCTTCTCGAGAGAAGCCCCTTCTCTAGGATGTCCAGGAACCTGAGCAGGTCCTCCCTCTCGGGGTTCAGCGGGGAGGAGAGCTGACCTCCTCCCCAGTCCGCCAGGGTCCAGGAGAGGGCCTCCAGCACGAACCCCATCTTCTGGATCTGAACCCCCGGGCTCTCTAGGCTGGCCCTGAGCCACTCCCACTCGTGCCCGCACCTGGGGCACCTCACCGTCATCCCGTGGATCCCCGGCCCTATCACCTCCATCCTCCTTATCATCCCTCCCCCCGCCTTCACCCCCCTCACCGCCAGCCAGTTCACCCTTCCCCTTCTCCCCAGCACCAGCTCCACCATCCCCTGGAAGTCTCCCTTCCTCAGCCCCCGGGGTGAGAACCTCCCGGGCTCCCCGTAGGTGGCCTGGGAGTACATCAGCATGATCCCGTGGGCCAGGTACCTGGGGGAGAAGCAGCAGGCGAAGGGAGGGTTCCCCCCTCCCTTGACCCAGAGCTCGTAGGAGAGGAGGGCCGTGGGGACCGTCTTCGCCCCCGAGGGCTTCTTGGTGGCGCAGGTCCCCGCGAACCTCACCACCCTGTACTCCCCGAACCTCCCCCCGTCCTCCAGCACGGAGTCCCGGCCCAGCACCCTCGCCCACTCCTCCTCCCTGGAGGAGAGGCGGGGGAGCCCGGAGTAGTGGAAGGGGAGGCGGGGCTCCAGCCCTCCCCGGGGGAGCAGGAAG
>Ga0272449_1002658_pt1 | contig 16343 bp, 10 predicted proteins | sample YNPCB0241_FD_198679 | JGI IMG/M metagenome (GOLD analysis project Ga0272449, IMG submission 198679) | Hot spring sediment microbial communities from Yellowstone National Park, WY, United States - YNP-CB-024-1 | ecosystem: Environmental > Aquatic > Thermal springs > Hot (42-90C) > Sediment...
CGAAAACTAGAGAGGGAGTGCCATCACAATATGAGTTTTATCTGGTTGATGTGAGGGCTCAAACCCGACCATAAAACCATTTCGGAATTCAGGCGGAAGAACAAGAAAGCGCTTAAGAAACTGCTGATCAAAATCTCTATTACTCATAGGCAACTCCCTCTGAATGGTAAACCACCCTGCGTTAGTTCAGATTCTTTCCAAAATCGCCCAGGTTTCTCCACTGCGTTTGACACGAAGGGGAATTACGTAGAGGTCTTTTTCCAAGTTTGCCCGCCGCATATTGCCACCGAATGGATTGAATCCTTCAAAAAGAGATTCTTGACTCAAATCCGATAAGCGAACCACTAATCCTTTTCGGTCGTTGGATAGATTACTGAACTTCTGCGGGCATAATTCTGCACATGGAACCTCTTCACGCACCTCTTTACACCAGCAAACAGAATCAGAGGTGCCAAAACGGCGGATTCGCTGAAGTAACCCCACAATATCGTTAACATTAGATTGCGGGACTTCGATGAATACCGATAGTGGGCCGTCCAGTAAGAAGTAATCACGAACACCCGTGGACTCTACCGTAGGAGCCTCGGAACCTGTGGAGGAATGAGGCGGTTTCAGCCGTTTGATAAATGCACGAAATCGAACCATGCGAGGCGGGGGAACGGCACAGACCCTCGCAGTTTTGATGACATCAAAAATTCTCCGACCCTCGCTTACATCCCCGCTCCATCGGATCGCTGTATCTACCAAAGCGAGCTTGACCGCTGCCGGTGAAGGAATAGGCGAACCAACAGCGAACTGAGCAGAAACGTCCAGCATACGATAGGAGAAAGTGCTTGGAAATTCATAATCTGCCCGGAGCCAGGTTGTAGGCCCGGCTGGTGATTGGGTCATTGGCTGAGATTGCCTGCGTGTGCGTCGTGGCATCGTTCCTCACTCCGTGTATACTGGTAAATCAGAAGATGCCTCTTTAGACTCCAAACTTTCCTCAGACCCTTCTGGGATATCGGTCGATGTACGACGTCTCCGATCATGCCCTCGCCCGGAGGACCCTTCTGCAGAGGCTTACTCACCACCAGAGGAAGTACCCGAGAAGGGCATTTGAAATGGGACGCTCTTCTGAAGGTCAGAAAGGATATCCACCAGTTCGTCAAGGTCGTTAAACTCTTTGAATTCAACACCCTGTTTTTCAGCCAGCGTCTTCAACTTTTCTAGGTAATCCTCCCGCAAGGGGCTGAGCATGGGTACAGGCGCAGCCTGACGAGAGATGAGCACAATGCCTTCTACTCCCTCAATGTGCGGAAGGCGTGTAGTAATCATGGCGCCATCCGGTCGCTTGATGGTCCATTCATAAGCATTAAGAGCCAGCTTGTAACGACTGGTTCGCTCATTAGAGCCTAAGGCGTAGGTATAGTTCACTTCGTTTAGCCCAATACGCCAAGGCTGGAAGAGTGTCACCAGTGCATAAACGCCTGAGCGTGTGGGACGGTGGTAAAGCATCTGAGCTGCCACTTCTGTCCGCCCTGCCCTCTCCGCAGTTTGCTCCCGCGTTTGTTCCTCAGATACTCCCTCTTCTTCAACTTCTGCCTCTGCTGAAATCCCGCGTTCTGCTGCCGCATGTCGCGCATGAACATGGATGTCGCGATTGAATTTCCCGGGTACGCCCACAATCCATCCGAACTCTACTACAGACTGACGATGAATCGTGGGACGTTGGACCAAAAAGCCATGCAGATCACACAAAATGCAGCGCTCAATAGCCTTTTTCATTGCATCGGCGTTGTCCTTTGCATTCAGTCCCTTATAATCAGCATCAGCCCGCTGGGGCTGAAAAGATTGACAAGCTGAGCAAAGGGAAACCTTTTCTGCCTGTTTTGCCTGCAGCCAAGTCCAATAAGCGTGGATATGTTTCATCATTTCCCCGCTCACGCCGTCGGTCCTGGTGCCGTCCCAGAGCACTACGGTGCGGGGCTCAGTCACGTTCCCAATGGTGCCTTCGTTGTTGAGAGAATGGAGATTCCACTTCACTCGCGCCAAGATGGCGATTTCAAAAACATTCAGGGATGTGTTCTGCGACTGGGGTGCCTGTGTAGAATTTTGCAGTTCCCGCCCATTGATCATGGTTTATCTCCTTTAACTTTTATAACTGACCTTGCTGCGTTGTAGCGCGCTGCTGTTGCCTTGCCTCCTGAACCCTGAGATATGTTGCTTGGGCAAGGGCTCGGCTTATTAGAGCAGCACGCACAAGTCTGATTGCTTCACGATACCGTACGTTGTCATCACCCGGGACCGTTTCTGCGACCACATCCAAAAGTTGCATTAGCTCCTCAACTCTGGAATCTGACGGACAATACCACAGATTTTCTTTCTTAGACGCCATGGTATGGAATCGTCTTAGGAAGCGGTGAAGCGCATCCGCGAAATCCGTCTTCGTCTGGGCGAATTCCAAATCCGTAAGAGATGCGTAATCCTGTTCTTTTCCGAGGGCCCTTCCTAAGGCCTCCCCAAATTCCTTGACAGACTGATTTTGATAAACCTCAGACAACTGCATGGCCCATCACCTCCATTACCTGTTGAATAGCTTCGGTTTGGGTTTTCCTCAAAAACGAGTCGAAATCCCTTTGGTTCTTTTTCCGGACATGCTCCCGTCCAGAGATACGTAGCCCAACCCGGACCAAGCGGTCGTATGCTTCCAAATCCCAGCGCATGACGAGTTCAGTAGCTGCCAATGCGAGGTCCTCAGCTCCTTTCGTGGCGCCCAGACGGAAACAGTAATCCAGCCATTCCAGCATAGATTGCGTCCCGTTAGGGTCGCGAGCAATCGCATCCATCAGCGGTTCCAGGCGAAGCTGGTTCCCTTGGGCAGGCTTCATCTGTTGTCCTGCACCGAAGAGTTTAAAGTAGAGAATTGCTGAATAGCGGTCTTGCAAGCTTCCCTGAGCAACAGCTCGACGGCGCAAGCGTTCCCCAAGTTGAACGGCATAGTGTGCAGCCGCATTCTGAACTCCGTAATATCTGAGCCCGGGCAAACTAAAAAGTTCCTGCACGTCACGAAAATAGCTAAAACGAGTGTTCTGTGGGATAGGGAGTAGCACCAGCCAGTTTGATTGCCCTGCTTCCTTGGTATATCGGTAAGTTCCGCAAGTTGCCATACCCAAACAGGCAAGCGCCCAATGATCTTCAGGTACATTCAGTTGTTCTTCCCGATACTGGGCACGAGTGAGGTGGCGTAATCCCTTAAAGCCTGTTGGATCTAACCCCCCAGGAAGGCTTTCTCCCTTTCTAAATACAACCCTATTCGCAGGATCATGGAGGTTGTTAAGCAAAGTAGTCAGTTGATTTTCAATAACACTCATTGCGTCGTTTCTTCCATTAGTCCAACCACTTTTTTGTGTCATGAAAACACGCTGCCAGCCTTGTTCAAACTTCAGGGTCCGCCACGCAAGATTATCAGCTATAGTTGGATTGTTCAGTCGCTGGACGGCAGAATCTACAACGAAAGCCCATTCAGCATCATGGATTTCAACTTCGTCCTCCGTGAGCACATTCAATACCACTGCCAAGCCCCATGCGCGGGCGGCATCAAAGGCGTCCAAACCAGTCTTCGTAACATAGTACGGCATCGGATCCTCCTGTTGCAATTCGGTCTGCTAGTCGAAGCCAGCGTGAAAGCAAGACATAAGTAGTGTACAAACACTCATATTCCATCGGTGGGAATCGTTCGCGCAGGTTTGTTAAGCTTGGCTGGCTCGTTCGTATTAGCCCCAGGTCCAAGGATCCGTTCAATCCGCATTGCTGTAGTCCCTCCTCTACGGCTGGCTGCCAGGCAGGATGGAGTGAATATGGGGGCACATCTTTAGCCCGAACCGAATGGTGATGGGCGATAGCAAAACAAACGGTCTTTGCAAGACGAGGCGGAAGTACTCCACCGTCCACCAGAGCCGGCCAAAGCGCATATGCGCTGACGGTGGCATGAGGCGGAAAAGCATTGTAATTCCGCCCATCTGTATGCGCCAATAAATCCGCTGGGCTCGCTGAACTGGAAATCCCAGCCCTCTCCTGCCATGCCTTGTTCAGTTTACCCAGGTCATGCAGTACAGCCGCGAGTTTTGCCGCTTTTTCAATCTCTGCCAGGGAAGTGCCAAGTATGGAAGCTAGTGCTGAAACCGCATGACTTTCTTGCTGGAGCACTGCATCTATTTCTTGCGAGACGCGTATGCTGTGGTCAACCCAACTTTCTTGCTGGAGAGTTGAAAGTAGGGGCGGGTATGACTGATCGGCTTGCGGTTGGAAATTAGAACCGCCTGCAGCTCTCTGCAAGCCGAAGTTGGCTGAATAGCTCAGGATAGAGGTCGGAAAAACCAGACGATCACCAATCCAAATGTCCTTATCCGAAATAGACTCACAAGTCACTGCTACCTGCGCATCTGAAACCCTTTTATCAACTTCCACCCGCCAGACCTTTACCTTCGCTTGCACAGCTTCCTTTGCCCACTTTTTAGCAATCCCGATATGGACACTAATAGTCGGCAAGTGGAGGATGTCTTTCCCCAAAGTTTGGGGATTGTCGTGAATTGTTACTTCCACTGTGTTAACATCCCGTACAGCTGCTTCTGCGCGAGCGCGGCTTCCCTCAAAAGCAGCTCGACTGAGCTGGGCAATCACCTTCTCATAAACGTTGCTTTCATGAAGAATCTGGTGATATGGCTCGTTAAGGATTTGATTGATCCAGCACATGGCAGTAGGCCAATCTAAAACAACCCCTGAATTTTTCTGGATTAGTTCTCTGGTTTTATCCACAAACCCTTTATTATAAGGTGCGGCATTTGCCACATTGTAAACCCACACGGCACCATCACCGCCCCAGCGAGCGACGCGCCCCGCCCGCTGAATGAGTGCATCCACCGGAGCTACCTCTGTTAGAAGCAGGTCTGCTGAAATATCTAATCCCACTTCTACAACCTGCGTAGCGACAAGTATGGCTCTTGTGTTCGGCCGAGCGTTCTTCCCGAAGTGCTGGATCACCCAATCCTCTTTCCGCTTGCGGTCATCTGGCAAAAACCGTGAGTGCAAGAGATTACACTCGTAGCCTTGGCCCCTAGCCGCTCCTTCTATCTGGCGATAAAGCTCAACCGCTCGGTCTACGGTATTGCACACCGCAAGAATACGATTGGATCTTTTTAAAGCTTGATTTACCTCATCAGGGTTTAAAGAAGCATTTTTCCACTCGATGGTCACTTGTCTCTGAACAAACTCCCCATCTACCTCAACGATGTTGGCACCCAGATGGTCTCGCCAGAACTCCACAACAGAATCCGGCAATGTGGCCGAGAGCACTGCGTAAGGGATGCCAATGCGATGGAGACGCTCACAAATCAGTCGTGTGGCTTGCAGTCCCAGTTCCGGATCAAAGAGATGCATCTCGTCAAAGACCACAAACGAACTCATTACTGCCCCAGCGGGAATATTGCCATGCCGTAGTGGCAGTGTTAGAGGTGTACACGCATAAGAGGTGATCAGCTGGTCAATTGTTGCCACAATAGCGTCAGCAGCGAAAAGCACTGACTCGGATCTTTCCCCGTGTTGCAAGCGTACCCGCAAAAGTTTACTCAAGATATTTGCATACTTATCTATCCGATACAACATTTGGTTAGCCAAGGAACGGAGGGGAAGAGCGTATAAAAGGCGACTTGGAATTGCTTTTCCTCCAAAATCTAAGAAAGGCAGAACTATTGCCTCTGTTTTACCTGAGCCTGTAGGAGCACGGAGAAGAACCGCTTTACCTTCTGACAATAAGTTCCATGCCTTTTGCTGATGCAATGCAGGAGAATTTATCCCGAGGTTTTTGTAAACGTCGTGAACGTTTGAATGATTCATGCCTTCTTCCTACACGAATTATTTATGAAAATACACCAATGCCTTCCCCTTTAACCATTTTAGTACCCTGGAGTGTCGTCTCAAAACTTCCAATGGTATCGCCCTTCTTTTCTCTCATCTTTTCCAGGCACTGGCACATTTTTAACGACCGAAAGATATTTTACAGCGGTATTTGTAGCTTATTATATGGTTCAGCGAGAAAGATAGTTCAAAGGATTTTTCAACTGTAAGTAAGAGTAGAAGGATTTAACCCATTTCCATGCGGATAACTTTTTCGGTTCCCTTGTGCCTTTAGAGTTATTCGCACGCGGCTTTGGTATTGAAGTTTCGCTTTGGTATCCTCTTTATCTCTTGATTTTACAACCATCTTTTGAATTTACCTTTGTCAAGCCTCTGTTTTATCACGTCCCTTCCAAACCTCTATACAACCAAATCCTTGCGAATTTTTTGCCCCAAGACCTGCTTCAAAAGCCATCTCGAGTAGTTCTGGTGGAAGCTGTAGCTCATATAATCCATCCCATCCCTTAATAACTGTATTTTTGTAAATAACCATCCGTTCATCTTTCGAACTTACTCTATAAGGCTTTATTGACCCGCCATCTTTTTCAATTCCTAGCCATGTACGTACCTTCCTTTGCAGATTTTTTATGATTAAATCTCCAAAATCACTTTCAAATGGATTGTAATAATATGTCTTTTTTCGACCATCTGATGTCATAAGAGTGCTGTATACAGTGATAGGCGAAAGGGCTTTTACTATGACGTTTTCTCTGTATGATGGTACGGGCTCAACTTCTACTGATACAACATCTAAGCTTTCTCCCCCCAAGAAAAACCTTCCGTTCATCAAGAGATTTGAAGCAAAGGATTGGATAAATCCATGGTGTGGAGATGAAACTATGAGATTGATTATGCCTCTAAAAGCGATATGCTTTTTTTCTATCTTTGGTTTATTTTCTGGTATCAGCCGGGAAAAAGTAAAAAGTTTTAGCTGCCTTTTAGTTTCCGGCTCTTCAAATCCTTCATTGTGGATACTTTCTGCAAGCAATCCATCAAGGTGTTTGTAGATTAAGGCCTGTATAAAGCTATTGTAATGGTACGGAAGAACAAGTATAGAGTTTCGTGGCTTAAATTTTATTCTTAGCCGCATGATGTACGTCTACTGGTGAAGGTAACAATATGCATACAATTTTGACATGGAACCATCTTGCGCACTCGGTAACGGAAATCAACGATAGAATGATAACTTTTCTCTTTTCTCCAAATTGTCACAACCTCCAAAAAATCTTTTCATTTGCTAAAATACTCGAAAACAAAACATCTGTCAAGTGCGTATCGGGGGGTGTTCGAAAAATATGTAAAGAAGTAGATGTAGATGGTATGAACAAAGAAGCAAATAATGATGTGAGCTTTGATCAAAATAATGGTAAGGATAGCGAGAAGGTTCAGGTTGTAGAGCACAGCAGCGGCCAAAGCTCGCTTCATAGCCAGATCTTCTCTAAAAAGTGGGAAGACGGAATTAACCTTGATTTTTATAGACTCAAAAACCCCTTCTATCCTGTACCTTTGTGATCCCCATTTTTCCCAGCCCCGATGGGAAATTTGCCTCAACTGATGTCGTATCGAATAACGCCAGGTGGTTTTTATGCGAATAGCAGGCTGAGCTCCAAGCTTTTGGATCTGCTGTAAAAGGTCTATCGAGTCATATACTCGGTCTCCCACTAACGGTAAAGATGGCAAAGCAGATTTCCGAGCTAAAATCCGTCGTAGAAGCTCTACCTCAGAAGCGTAAGGGGGTCCCACAGCTCCCCCAAGCACCACTGCTTTCCCTTTATCATCTACAGCAACAAGCAGTACCAATCTCACATGTGATTGTACAAGTCTTACTTCAATCTCTCGAAACCATTTCAACGCGTATCGATCTCTGAAACCATATCCCGTTCCGTCAACCATCAAAGATTGCCATTTCCCTTTGTGTCTTCGAAAAAGTGCTTCCCCTGTTTGCTCAAGTAATTCTTGAAGTACCGAAATGGGAATTTTCCTGATTCTGTAATGATAAGTGCTCAAAGCCGGGACAGAAAATCCAGCCTTAGAAACCGTCTCCAATGTTTCGATAGCGTGTTTCAATCCCTCATAGGTAGGCTCGCAACGCGGATGAGTAGTTGGAAGCACTGTAGTAACTGTAATGTTTCAATCCCTCATAGGTAGGCTCGCAACTATAGTGGATAATGCTACTGTTTATGTATATAAAGCGTTTCAATCCCTCATAGGTAGGCTCGCAACTAATTGGATTTATCTAAGGAATAACGGGGGATTAACAGTTTCAATCCCTCATAGGTAGGCTCGCAACTGGTGATTATGTTGTAAGGGTAGTGCATGATGGGAGGGTTTCAATCCCTCATAGGTAGGCTCGCAACAAGAGGGATTTGATTCAGAAGGAGCTTCAGGGAAGGGTTTCAATCCCTCATAGGACTCATGTTTCAATCCCTCATAGGTAGGCTCGCAACTGGTGATTATGTTGTAAGGGTAGTGCATGATGGGAGGGTTTCAATCCCTCATAGGTAGGCTCGCAACTAGTAAGTGTTCTTGAAAAACACAAAAGCAAGATAAGTTTCAATCCCTCATAGGTAGGCTCGCAACCTCTCTAGGCTATCAGGAATAATAAACGAATCTTTCTGTTTCAATCCCTCATAGGTAGGCTCGCAACACTTTGACTTCCTCAACTCCTCCACCACTTCACAAATGTTTCAATCCCTCATAGGTAGGCTCGCAACCTGTATAGAAATAGCCCTGCAAAGAAGCTGTGGGTAGTGGTTTCAATCCCTCATAGGTAGGCTCGCAACACTTTGACTTCCTCAACTCCTCCACCACTTCACAAATGTTTCAATCCCTCATAGGTAGGCTCGCAACGCTCTCCCCCGGACTAGCCTATTCGGACGAACTTGCCGTTTCAATCCCTCATAGGTAGGCTCGCAACAGGCGAGCCTCTTAGCAGCGAGATCATAGGACTCATGTTTCAATCCCTCATAGGTAGGCTCGCAACGGTAATAATAAGAGCTGGTATTACAGTAAGACTATCGTTTCAATCCCTCATAGGTAGGCTCGCAACTAAGGAGTATTTAGTAACGATTGTAGTGGAGGATAGTTTCAATCCCTCATAGGTAGGCTCGCAACCCAAACGAGAAGGACATTCCTCTTACACCAGAAAAGAGTTTCAATCCCTCATAGGTAGGCTCGCAACAAGGAAATATTATTGGTTATAAATCATTAGCTTTTATGTTTCAATCCCTCATAGGTAGGCTCGCAACCAAACTCTCTTGGGGGCAAATCAACCCCCAAGAACGAGTTTCAATCCCTCATAGGTAGGCTCGCAACCGTATTTCATTACCCTCTCCATCATTTTTGTTAAGCTAGTTTCAATCCCTCATAGGTAGGCTCGCAACGCTCTTTACAATGTTAGTCCAGATACAATACGAAGATGTTTCAATCCCTCATAGGTAGGCTCGCAACATATTAAACCAAACTAAGGATTTTTTCGATACAAGCGTTTCAATCCCTCATAGGTAGGCTCGCAACCACTTCTATATATACACCTTTCTAAAGAAAAAGTCAGTTTCAATCCCTCATAGGTAGGCTCGCAACTATTCTGAGGTAGTATTCGATCAACAGCTGGTGTGGAGTTTCAATCCCTCATAGGTAGGCTCGCAACCCATGGTAGCATGGGCTCTTTTTTGTTTGCTTGAGAAGTTTCAATCCCTCATAGGTAGGCTCGCAACGGAGTAATGAAGTGTTGATATGGTATATGAAGAAGTGGTTTCAATCCCTCATAGGTAGGCTCGCAACTTGGTGGGACTGGTGAGGCTAAAGTTAGAACTATAAAGTTTCAATCCCTCATAGGTAGGCTCGCAACTAAGACAGAGACTTGATGATACAGTCGAGCCTTATTTTGTTTCAATCCCTCATAGGTAGGCTCGCAACGGCGCAACCATGGTTAGATGTGTAAAGCAATTTGTTGTTTCAATCCCTCATAGGTAGGCTCGCAACATGCAATTCCAGTAGCTAGTAATATGATGTCTAATCTGTTTCAATCCCTCATAGGTAGGCTCGCAACTGTATAGTCTACCTTGCGTTAAACTGTAACCAAACAAAGTTTCAATCCCTCATAGGTAGGCTCGCAACTGTTTGATATATTTTTGCGACGTAGGGTGAGGGATTTGTTTCAATCCCTCATAGGTAGGCTCGCAACTTATTTTTGCAGCTTCTATATATGACTTAAGATACCGTTTCAATCCCTCATAGGTAGGCTCGCAACCACCATACATAATCGTCACAACATCTCTCGCAATACGGTTTCAATCCCTCATAGGTAGGCTCGCAACAGGCCAACATCAAAGCGAAGTCCTCTTCCGCTTGGAGAGTTTCAATCCCTCATAGGTAGGCTCGCAACTAGTATGTGATTCTAAAATAGAGTTTAAGCAATACAGTTTCAATCCCTCATAGGTAGGCTCGCAACTAGAAGGAGGCGGGTATTATGGAAAGAAGAGGTAGAGTTTCAATCCCTCATAGGTAGGCTCGCAACTCATCCACTTAGACGGAACAGCATTTAACTCCCTAAAGTTTCAATCCCTCATAGGTAGGCTCGCAACCTGGTGATGGAACTGCAACTACTTTCAGTGCTAATTTGTTTCAATCCCTCATAGGTAGGCTCGCAACATCTTTTAGAGGTAGCAAGTTTAGGTGGGGAAATTATGTTTCAATCCCTCATAGGTAGGCTCGCAACGGTGTTAGACTTAATACGAGCGGCGTTGAAGAAGAAGTTTCAATCCCTCATAGGTAGGCTCGCAACTAGTGAGTGCATTAGAGCATAAGAAAGACATGATCATGTTTCAATCCCTCATAGGTAGGCTCGCAACGGTGGTGGAGTGTATACACGAAGAGATGATGATAATGTTTCAATCCCTCATAGGTAGGCTCGCAACGGTGTTAGACTTAATACGAGCGGCGTTGAAGAAGAAGTTTCAATCCCTCATAGGTAGGCTCGCAACTAAGAAGTTCTGTTTTTGAGAAAAAGTTTAGAGAAAGGTTTCAATCCCTCATAGGTAGGCTCGCAACTAGTAAAAGACAAGGAATGGGTAAATAGCCTAAAGACGTTTCAATCCCTCATAGGTAGGCTCGCAACAATCACATCAAACAGCTTAAATCTTACAGGATTACAAGTTTCAATCCCTCATAGGTAGGCTCGCAACTCGATGTGCAGGGTATTTTCTGAGAGGAGAGGTCTTAGTTTCAATCCCTCATAGGTAGGCTCGCAACAGGAAAATAAAGCTTACAACGGTTTGGCGTATCTTCGCTGTTTCAATCCCTCATAGGTAGGCTCGCAACTCTAAATGATTTTATGAAAATTGCTGAGATTCTTAAGTTTCAATCCCTCATAGGTAGGCTCGCAACCAAATATTGCATATGGTGATTCAGTTGGGCAGATTGCGTTTCAATCCCTCATAGGTAGGCTCGCAACTTACTTGGGGTTATGATGTTCCATCCAATGGTTTAGTGTTTCAATCCCTCATAGGTAGGCTCGCAACTCCTTAGATGCGATGAACCTGGCCATCCTTTCTGATGTTTCAATCCCTCATAGGTAGGCTCGCAACTTGTTCCTCTCCAGACACGATACTTAACAGCACCAGCTTTCAATCCCTCATAGGTAGGCTCGCAACTTCGCTTGGCAGCCGAAATAGAAGACCTCATTAACGCTTTCAATCCCTCATAGGTAGGCTCGCAACTTGTGTATTGTGTTAAACGTTAACCAAAAAACCAAAACTTTCAATCCCTCATAGGTAGGCTCGCAACTAGATCTGAAAAATAGCATTAAAATAATTCAACCAACTTTCAATCCCTCATAGGTAGGCTCGCAACCAGGTCGAACAAGAAGGGAACAGTAGGTCGATCGAGCTTTCAATCCCTCATAGGTAGGCTCGCAACTTTTCTTAGCGGCTGTCAGAGGAGCGGCAAAGTATATCTTTCAATCCCTCATAGGTAGGCTCGCAACAAATCTTGCAATTGCTATCACAGGTCTTGCTGCAGTCTTTCAATCCCTCATAGGTAGGCTCGCAACGATTTCATTGCTGCACTCGAGAAGATGATAGGAATACTTTCAATCCCTCATAGGTAGGCTCGCAACCTTCCACTTCCTGCATAATTTCCGCCAAATGCAGAACTTTCAATCCCTCATAGGTAGGCTCGCAACATTAGACGATCCAGGGATACAGGTAGAGGTTTGCAACTTTCAATCCCTCATAGGTAGGCTCGCAACGCAATGTGGTAGATTTCATTGTCGCACTCGAGAAAACTTTCAATCCCTCATAGGTAGGCTCGCAACTGAGAGAAGTGCATATGGATGTCTTTCTCTCGTCAAACTTTCAATCCCTCATAGGTAGGCTCGCAACTGGGCAGGGATATTACTGCCCGGTGGCTGCAATGGGGCTTTCAATCCCTCATAGGTAGGCTCGCAACTTAAGCCCTTCGTTCATTGAAAAGATCAAACAAAGACTTTCAATCCCTCATAGGTAGGCTCGCAACGCTTCGTCCTCACCTTCGCACTCTCCTGGACAAGTTCTTTCAATCCCTCATAGGTAGGCTCGCAACGGAGTTAGAACAGGGTTCTCTCTACGGGCTTAAAAACTTTCAATCCCTCATAGGTAGGCTCGCAACTTGGCTCGTATGACGTAAGATATTTATCGCTAGTACCTTTCAATCCCTCATAGGTAGGCTCGCAACCTGGTATGGTAGCCAGAAGTATCTGATTTACAAGATGCTTTCAATCCCTCATAGGTAGGCTCGCAACTGGGATCTCAGAGAAGATGTTAATCAGCCCACCGTCTTTCAATCCCTCATAGGTAGGCTCGCAACTATAAGAATCCGTGATTTCCGCCAAAATTCTAGAGACTTTCAATCCCTCATAGGTAGGCTCGCAACTGGTTCATCCGGTCTAGGAATCTTACCAGTTACTGACTTTCAATCCCTCATAGGTAGGCTCGCAACGCCATCCTAAGCCGAAGGTTACCGAATTGTCAGCTACTTTCAATCCCTCATAGGTAGGCTCGCAACAAAGATCTCTGCTTCATTTCTATCAACTTTTCTCTTCTTTCAATCCCTCATAGGTAGGCTCGCAACCCCTTCCGTGGCAAGTTTGAAGGTTTGATAAGCTTCCTTTCAATCCCTCATAGGTAGGCTCGCAACACAACCTCTCAGACTTAGGGAAGAAGTAAAGTTCGTCTTTCAATCCCTCATAGGTAGGCTCGCAACAAAAATACTATCAGTTTTAACTATGGTTGGGTCGAACTTTCAATCCCTCATAGGTAGGCTCGCAACTACTTTTACACGATCTTCAGATAATTGTTCGTCCACCTTTCAATCCCTCATAGGTAGGCTCGCAACTGTAGCTAAAGCAAGAGAGAATGCTGCTAGAAATGCTTTCAATCCCTCATAGGTAGGCTCGCAACTCTTCTTCACACAGCTCAAAGGCAAGAGCCTATTCCCTTTCAATCCCTCATAGGTAGGCTCGCAACCCTGCTTTTCCCGAGCAGGAGCGGTGGGGGCATGGGCCTTTCAATCCCTCATAGGTAGGCTCGCAACCTTCTGATACATCTATAACTGCTAGCTCATATCCAACTTTCAATCCCTCATAGGTAGGCTCGCAACTTCACAGCATTTGCAACCTTAATATCCACCCAGGAAGCTTTCAATCCCTCATAGGTAGGCTCGCAACATTACCGAGGAAAATTCACTAAAGACTTCCTAGAAACTTTCAATCCCTCATAGGTAGGCTCGCAACGAGAAAAGAGAAAAGCCCTGACGGCGTTAACCATCACTTTCAATCCCTCATAGGTAGGCTCGCAACTGGAAATGTAGATCCAGTAAAGTATGATGCTTATTTCTTTCAATCCCTCATAGGTAGGCTCGCAACCGGTATATGCTTATATGAAATAAAAAGGAGATATTACTTTCAATCCCTCATAGGTAGGCTCGCAACTTCTATAGAAAATATATTATTTAGAGACCCAGAATTACTTTCAATCCCTCATAGGTAGGCTCGCAACTTGTTCCTCGGTTTTGGCTTCGAGAGTCTGAAGAGGCTTTCAATCCCTCATAGGTAGGCTCGCAACTTCTAGAATCTCTCATTATTGATTATAGTACTATAATCTTTCAATCCCTCATAGGTAGGCTCGCAACGGGACAAGATCACAGATAAATAATGCTATACTTCAGCTTTCAATCCCTCATAGGTAGGCTCGCAACTGCAAGTTATTTAGTTTCTGTAAATGCAACAGCGACCTTTCAATCCCTCATAGGTAGGCTCGCAACTTGGTTGTAGATCGTGATGGTAGAGTCTTCGTAAACCCTTTCAATCCCTCATAGGTAGGCTCGCAACTTCACAGGTTTCAGACAGGAGATAACATCTAGACAGTCTTTCAATCCCTCATAGGTAGGCTCGCAACCGAGTATGCGAGGTTGGCAACAGATCTCAAGAGGACTTTCAATCCCTCATAGGTAGGCTCGCAACCCGCCCTGGAAACTTCAGAGTGTGCCGTCCCTACACCTTTCAATCCCTCATAGGTAGGCTCGCAACAAATTTGCCCCAGTTTCTCTTCTAGCTTGTCTCGCACTTTCAATCCCTCATAGGTAGGCTCGCAACATGTTAAGAAGATCAATATTAACGCAGATGCTAATCACTTTCAATCCCTCATAGGTAGGCTCGCAACAGAACAAGTTGCGCTATGTGATCCTGGGGAAGATAACTTTCAATCCCTCATAGGTAGGCTCGCAACTTAGCCTCTAGGAGCGCAACTTCCGAGTATGGTAATCTTTCAATCCCTCATAGGTAGGCTCGCAACTGGTATCGCACCAGGAGGGAGGACGAGATAATTTTACTTTCAATCCCTCATAGGTAGGCTCGCAACTTTTCTGGGTCATAAGGCTCACCTGTGATTTTAGAACTTTCAATCCCTCATAGGTAGGCTCGCAACGTAGGTATCTTTGTCTACCATCACAGCCGGATCAAACTTTCAATCCCTCATAGGTAGGCTCGCAACTGCTTTCGATTTTAGAGATATTCTTAATGCTGATATCTTTCAATCCCTCATAGGTAGGCTCGCAACTTGGAGATACGCTCCGCTAGGCTAAGAGGTAACTCGCTTTCAATCCCTCATAGGTAGGCTCGCAACTCATGATGCTGTATTATCTAATGTTACCATAGATACCTTTCAATCCCTCATAGGTAGGCTCGCAACAATGAGGCCTATACATCAGATAGGATAGCTGATATTACTTTCAATCCCTCATAGGTAGGCTCGCAACAATTTATGGAGGCTCTATCGTTTAAAGTTAGAATTACTTTCAATCCCTCATAGGTAGGCTCGCAACCCATTTAACCCTAATAAATGCTTTAGTTTTCGTCAAGCTTCAATTTTCATTGGTAAGCCCGCAGTTGGGATAAAGTAATCCAGCTTAATTCTAAGATCCTAAAACCGATGGCTCAATTTCCCATATAGGTAGGTTCTCAATTGGAATCGTCGATCCTAAGGGATTTTTACATTATTTCGGGTCGACGACATGGCTAGAGGAAAAAATCATCACCACCTTTCTTTCGCCCCAAAATTTCCCGAGAACTATACCATTCGTTTTCAAAACGATAAATAACCACTGAATCCTCTTCATCGTTTATGATTTCCTTAAGTTCCGACATAAGACGAGCGAGTTTTGCTTCCGTGGTCTTACCCTCAAAGACGGAATTCTGAACCCAGTGAAGATACTTCCTGCAAGTCTTTAAAACCTTAGTCACTCTCTTGACGTGAACATCATAAACTAAAATCACAAACATCTTTCACCTTTCACCATGACATGACAAAAGGTTTATATTCCTGCTCGCCCATTAAATGCTTCTGAATCTTATACAGCTCAAGCCTGATAAGTTCTCTGTAAGATACGTGTCGTTCAAGTTTTCTATGATGAAATGTTGTTCTCATCCGCTCTTCAATATGACGCACAAAAATTTCCCTGCCCTTTTCGGTTAACACTACCCCTCCAAGCTTTGTTTCAAAATGCTTGGCTTCTAAAATCCCCTTGTTTAATACCGCAAAAATTGTTCTATCACCTATTACCGGTTTAAAAATCTCAGCTACGTCCAGGTTCAAAGTAAAACGCCTGAAATTGGTTGCATGTAAAAAGCCAATCCTCGGATCCAGATGGGTCTGATATGTTTCACTTAAGCAAAACACGTACATGAGCGAATTGGCAAAGCTTATAAGGGCATTGAGTCGGTTCTGCGGAGGTCTTTTCGTTCGACTCTCAAACGAAAAATCTTCCTTCATTAAAATATTGTCAAAGCTATTATAATACTGCTCTTTTATGTTACCTTCGATAGCCATAAGTTCGGCTATACTGGTGCAATCCTTCAATGCCTTAGAGAGTTT
>Ga0272449_1002659_pt1 | contig 16342 bp, 9 predicted proteins | sample YNPCB0241_FD_198679 | JGI IMG/M metagenome (GOLD analysis project Ga0272449, IMG submission 198679) | Hot spring sediment microbial communities from Yellowstone National Park, WY, United States - YNP-CB-024-1 | ecosystem: Environmental > Aquatic > Thermal springs > Hot (42-90C) > Sediment...
TGGGTCTTGGCTATTGGGAATACCCTGCTCTTTGCGCACTTCGCGCAGCCGCACGCGCACCCCGCCCTGGGTGTCCCCTGGCGAGCCGAACGTCAGCCCCGTCGTGTAGCCCACTACGTTGTTATCATCATCAGTGATCACTTTGAAAGAAGCCGTCTGGATGTTCTTCGAGATGATCTGGGTTCCTACCCCCAGCGAGAAATGGAGCGCCGGGTTCTCCCCAGTCGTCGGGTCAATGCCATTCGAGTTTTCCCCTAAAACAAAGCACCCTGAGATGTCCACGAGCACCGCGTTGCGCAGGAAGACCAGCTGGGCCTTCTTAATGTTGATGACCTCAAACTCGACGGGCTGGGCCAGCGCCGGGAGCACCCCGAGGGCCACCAGCGCTCCCACCAGCATACTTGCTCCAAAAAAACGCTTAATCATCGCACACCTCCTCTGTGTCGCTCTCTGTAATCTCCATTATACTGAATGCACGGGCGCGAAGATGTAACGCGCGTTACGTCCTAGCGCAGAATAATCTTGTGCAAGGAGCGGCGCAGCTGGCCCTGGGGCGTCTGTTCGGTGAGGACGGCGATATAGACGCCGGGGGCGAGGGGCATGGGCAGGGCCTGCAAGCACGCCTGAGGGGCAGCGTGGCAGGGCAGGGCAGCGAGCGGGCGCCCTTGCAGGTCAAAGAGCGTCAGCTTCCCTGAAAGCCCCTGAGCAGGGAGGAGGGAAGCACTCAGCGGGCGGGGACGGCGCAACTGGCGCTTGAGCGCCGCGACCAGCTCACGATCAATGCGCTTCAGTTGCGTGAGCAGCTCGGGCACGGGGCCGCGCCGCCAGCTCGTGCCGCGGAAGACCTGGGTGAGCCGCTCCCACAGCGGGTCGAGCTTGCTCACCGCCGCTTGGACGCGATCTACCAGGGCTTCGTATTCCTCACCCTCAAGGGATTCCTTAGCAGCTTCAAGACAATCGTGCACGTCAGCGTCCATATTCGGTTCGCCGAAGGGGCCGGCCACACAATCTTCATCAGTCCCGTCGTCGCTCAGTTTCCGCAAATCGCTCAGCGGGGGGTGGAGCTTCCCCCATAAGATCTGTTGGGCTTGGGTTAAGGCGCGGGTGGCCCGCTTGTGGGCTGAAGCCGACAGCAGCTTCTCGTCCTTCAGATCGTCGAGCTCTCCTTGGAGATCATCGAGCCCATCGTCTAGAGAGTCAATCATATCGAGGGCTTGCTCGAGGAAGAAGAGCAAACTGTTGAAGATCTCTTCGGTCTGCAAGAGGAGGATGCGGACTTCATCGGGGCGGTAGACGCCCCCTTGCTCGGCGAGGTCCTGGGCGCCTTCGGCAAGAAGCTCTAGGTGCTCCTCGAGCTCCCTCAGGGAGAGGGCTAAGCCCTCGAACAGATCGAGCACTAGGCTCTGGAGGTCATTCTGGAGGGCAGCTACGAGGTTGCGCACCTCTTGGATGCGTTCGGCCTTAGGGGGGAGTGCACTCAGCGGGGCTCCACACAGCAACACTCCGACGACGACCCCTAGAGCGCAAATCCGCCAGCGCCCTAGCTCTCGCACATGTCCTCCCTCCGCGTAATTTTTATTACAAAGGCGAGTGTATTATACACTACCCTGGCACTGCCTGACTGTAATGCATACTACGTTAAATGAAGAAGCAAGAGGCCCGGAGCTGAGAGAGCCCCGGGCCTCGTCGTCTTGCTCGTGGTCGCTCGTCTTAGCGGAGGATGACGAGCTTGTTGATCTGGGACTGGATCACTTGGCCATCGTAGCCTCGCACCTGCACCACGTACAGGTAGACCCCGTTGGCCAGCGGGGCTCCATTGCCAGCTCGCAGCTCCTCCAGCCGCAGGGCACTGCTGCCCTCGACCTCGCGGGTCACCACCAGCTGGCCGTTGAGCCCGTAGACCTGCACCGTGAAGCCGGCGATCCCCGTCCCCAGCACGCGCAGCTCGCGCGTCGTGGCCTCGATCGCCTGCACCGCTAAGGGCTCAAGCTCCCCACTGCGCGGCCGCGGCTGGATGATGGGGCGCACTTCCTTGCGCACCAGCTTCTCCACAAACCGCAGCTCCGCGAGGATCCACTTGACCAGCCCCTTGAACCCGCGCAGCTCGTCCTCCACCGGGCAGCTCAGCCCCAGCAGAATGCAGTCCTTCTTGGCCATCGCCTCATGGATCAGGTCCATGGCGTTGATAATGTCCACGATGATCCGCTCGGCGTCGTAGTCGTACCCAGCGGTCTCCAGCTCGTTCATGGCATCGAGGAGCCAGTCGTCCACGTCGTCGCACGGATCGGTCGTCCCGCACGGCGGGAAGCCATCTGGCCGACCGTTGTCCAGCTTGTCCGAAATGAAGGCGATGACCCCCTTCACAAAGGCCAGCTTGGCGTTGATCTGGGCCAGCTCGTTCAGGATGCGGAAGCAGCTCTTGGGGTTCTTGATCTTGCCCGCATTACAGAGCGCCCTGATCTTAGCCTCCAGCTCGCTCTTCTGGGCGATCATCTCGTCAATGGTCTCCTCCAAGCTGGACAAATCGACCAGCAGGGTCAGCTCCTTCTTCTGGATCGCCAGATCGATGAGCGTCTTCACCTCGGAGGCCGTCGCCCCGGTCTCGATCTCGGCCTTGGCTTGGGCCAGCAGGTCCAAGATGAAGTCCAGCTCGTCGTCAATGTCGTGCAGGTGGAACTCCGCGTCCTTGGTCAGGATGCGCAGCCCATTGATCTCGTCCAGGACGTCCTTGAGCGAGGGCAGCGTCTGCAGGGCCACAACCCCTCCGGCGAGGCTGGCGCTCTGCACCTGCGTGATCTCCTCCGCGGGGCGCCGCTTGATCTTCACCCGCTGCAGCCGCTTGAGCTCCCGCTCAATGCTCGTCAGCTCGATCTGTACCTGGCGCAGCTTGCGCAGCAGCAGCCGCTTCATCGGCTCGATCATGTCCGGGATGAGCTGCGTCCCCGCGCGCTCCAGCGCCAGGTCCGCACTGCTGAAGTCGTCGTCAAGCAAGAACCCCTCCGCCAGGTCTATGCACTCGTTCAGCGTCTCATTAACACCTGTTTCTCCGTCGAGCGGCGTGCTGCCATCGGTCGGATCCAAGCACGTCTCATCAGTAGTATTATCCGCATCAGCCTTCCCCAGCGCGGCTTTGAGATCCTCGTCAAGCTCCGCGAAGAAGTCCTCAAAGATGGTATCGATCGTGGTCATCTTCTGGCGGATCCGCGCGAAGACGCGGCTGTACCCGGGGAAGCCGGGCAAGCACCCGTTAGGACAGAATCTGTCTTCCAGGTCATTTATGCTAGCTGCCAGCTCCCCCATCTCCGTTCCGGGGGTTTGCGTCGAGCCAATGTCGTCAATCCATCCACTGATCTCTGGGATGACGACGTTGAGGATGAAGAGGTCCTTGATGGTGCGCGCCGCCCGAATGTGATTGAGCGCCGCTAGCTTGGTTGATTCGTCCGCCCCACTGGCCTCCTCCAGATGGTTCTGTATCTCAAAGAGATACCCGTTCAGGTTCCCCAGCAGCAGGGTGATCTCCACCCACTTCTGCTTGAGCGACTTCACCTGATTGATCACCGGTGCCACAGGGTCGGCCGCCAACACCGTCGTGGCCGCCATCCCCAACGCAAACACTACCAACAGCACAACTGCAAAGACTTTCTTCATAAGTGCGGAAACCTCCTTGGTTCTAAAGTTTGTTTTGCTCTGGTGTTACGTTACTGACGTTGACCCTCTCGCGCTTCCCACCCCCTTCATGTTTTGGAATTTTTTCTCCGTTCATGGGTCGAACGACCACAGCTGTATTATAAATCACCCTCCGACCTCCCGTCGGTGATCTACATCACCTTCGTTGCCCCTATATGTCCTGGGTCACCGAGGGACCTCCACACGGTAGAGCTTACCGGAATCGCCATCTTCAGAGGCCACAGCGACCCACAGGGCCTCGCCGTCCCAGGTCAGCCCCGCCATCGCCCCCCCAGGGCCCTTGGCCGCCAGGGTCGGCTTGCCGGAACCTGGGTCGAACCGATAGAGCTTGCCGTCAATCTCATCGCTCAGCCACAAGGCGCTGCCGTCCCACGCCAGCCCACCGGGGAAGATGTCAGCTACAGCAACGCTCTTCAGGACGCGGCCATCGTTGGGGTCAACGCGATAGAGCTTGCTCCCCCGGGGATTGCTCACCCACAGGGCACTGCCGTCCCACGCCAGCCCCGTGGCGTCCTCGCTGGGCAAGGAGAGCGCCGCGAGCACCTTGCCGTCCTGCGGCCGCAGCTTCAAGATCTTCGCCTCGTCCACACTGATCATCCACAGGCTGGTGCCGTCCCAAGCCAAGCCCTCGGGCATGGGCAGGGCGTCAGCCGAGGCCGTAGGGGCTTCGTAGGACTTGAGCACCTTGCCTGTGCCCGGATCGATCTGGAAGATCGCGCCCTCATAGCCGTCCGCCACCCACAGGGACTTTTCATCCCAGGCCAAGCCGCGCGGGTCCAGCCCCGGCGCGGCCAACTCCTTCTTGATCGAGACCTTGCCAAAGACGCGCACCTTCTGCTGCGCCGTGCCCTTGGCCCCTTTGTCGTTGGTCACCGTCAGCTGCACGGAATACTCGCCAGCGGCTGTGTAGGTGTGCTTGGTGATGACGCCCTGGCCGGTCGCGCCATCGCCGAAGTTCCACTCGTAGCTGACGAGCTTGCCCCCGGCGCGATCGCGCGAGGCCGACGCGTCAAAGATCATATACTCTTCGATCACGGGGAGCGCCGGCTGATAGGAGAACTGGGCGAGCGGTGGCTCCCCCGTGGTCCCATCCGTGGAGCCGTTCCCATTTGTCTCTTTCGGCTGGCACCCGAGCACCACGATGGGCAAGGCCAACGCCAGGCACAGCATAAGCTTCTTTATGGTTTGCCAGCTCCAGATCACCAATTCCCTGTCCCCCTTCTCGCTGGTAATCTCTATTACACTGAACGGCGCGTATTATAGCGCACCGAGGGCAGAGATGTCAAGTAGTGTTAGAGAATAGAAGGGGGCAAGAGGGGCTTGCCCCCTTTGTGGCTATCGCACGAGAGTGAGCTTGTGGAGCTCGCGACGCAAGCGGCCGTCGGCCGTCACGGTGGTGAGCACGACTATATAAACGCCGTTGGGCAGCGAGCGAGCACGAGCATTCAGGGCTTCTAAGGGGGTGCGCCCATCGCTCGGCCGCACCTCTCCGTGGGGACGCCCGTCGAGCCCATAGACGACCGCGCGGACCCACCCTGAGGAGACGTGCAAGGCCTCTGAAGCGCTCAGCCCCGACAGGGGGCGTCCGGGCGCGCTGTTGGCGGAGAGCTCGCGCCCCAGCAGCCGTTGCAAGAGCTTCAGCTCCTTGGTGAGCTCACGGACCAGCCCGCGGAAGGGGCGCAGCCCCGACTCCACCGCACAGGTCAGCCCAAGCAATAGACAGTCTTTCTGCGCGATCGCCTCTTGCACGAGCAGCGCAGCATTGATGAGATTCTCCCCGAAGCGCTCGGCGTCGTATTCGGTGCTCGCCCCCGGCAGCGCCGTGAGTTCCTCGTAGAGATCTAAGAGCCAGTCGTTGACGTCATCGCACGGATCGGCAGTCGTGCACGGGAAGCCCTCCAGGGGGCGACCGTTGTCCAATTTGTTCGCGAGAGAGTCGAAGATCGGGGGAATCCGTTCGAGCTTGCCGCCCAGCACAGTTAGGGCCTGCAGGGCGCGCCGACACGAGCCGCGCCGACGGATGCGCTCCCCCGCGCAGAGCATCCGCACTTGTTCGACCAACTGCGCGTGCTCCTCCAGGAGCGCTTGAAGATTCTGCTCCACCCGCTCCAGCTCCAACAACAGCGTGAAATCCTTCAGTTGCAGGGCCTGCTCCACGAGGCTGCGCAGCTCCATCACGGGGCGGCCCAGCTCGACATCGGACTTGATCTCCGCCACAAGATCGAGCAGGGCGTCCATCTGGTCGTCAATGTCGAGCAACTGGACGTGCATGTCTTTCGCGATCTGTTGAAGGTCCACGATGCGCTCCAGCGCATCCCGCACAGTGATCCCCGCGGCCAAGGCGACTGTGCGCGGGGCGCGCGAGCGCTTCAGCTCCTCGCGCTCCTTGAGCCGCGCCAGCCGCTTGAGCTCCCGCTCAAGCGATCTCAGCTCGGTCTTCATCTGGGTGAGCTTGCGCCGGATTGCCGCCTTCTCCGGCTCGATGTGCTCTAAAATAATCGTCTCGATGCGATCGGCGCGGGCGTCCAATCCGGAGAGGTCACTCTCGTAGACAGCGTCGATTGCCTCATCAAGGCAGAGGCTGATGGGGGCATCTAAATGGGGATCACCAAACTCGTCAATACAAAACAAGCGATACTTCTCCACCTCTTTATCTGGCAAGTACACTTTGTTCGCTAAGGCTTCCAGCGCATAGAGCAGATCCCAGCCCAGGGCTTGCAGCGCCGCGGCCTTCGCCCCGCTGCGCGTCAACACCCGACTGAACCCGCTGGCCCGGCCTCCCCCTTGCGCGCGCAAGCGCTTGACCATCTGGGCGAGGGAATCGAACTCGTCGCGCAGGTCCTCGGCCCAGGTCCTCAGCTCTGAGAGCGCGAGATCGCGCACAAATAAGCTGTTGACCTGCTGCGCTGCATACAGTTCCTCCAAGGCCGTGTCCTCTTCAGAGAGCGTAGCCTCCTGGACGTGTGCCAGCACCTCACTCAAGTAGGCGTCCAGCTCGATGAGCAGCTGCGTGACCTCGGCAATCTTCTGATTGATGCCCTTGATAGTATCTAGGGGGGCTTGGATGGGGTTGGCCTGCGCCTGGGGCGCTCCCGCAAGAGCGCACACTACAGCTACCCCTGCGAACACTACACTGAGCTGCCAATACCTCACGGCAGACACCTCCATTTTGGGGCGATGACTGATAATCGCTCTAGCTTTGATTGTAGCGCAGGCGGCAGCGATAAGCTGTAACGCGAGTTACATTGGGCGCGCTGGGGCGTGCAGCGGCTCAAAGCTGGTGCGGCGGAGCACGTCGCTGATCAAGAGATTGAGCATCAGCTGGGAGTGCCTCACGAACACCATACTGCGCGAGAAGAGCTGGGTGGCTTGGATGAGGGTGCGCCAGACCTTCCCTTGCAGGATCTGCTTGGCTTGGGCACGCAAGGCCGCAGCCTTGTCCGGCTCGAGCTTCTCATCGTAGGTCTTGGCGTCCTCGAGCACCACGCGCACATCCTCGAGGGTGTTCAAGAGCGAGGCCACGCGCTGCCACCCTTGGGAGATCGCAGAGAGCTCGTTGCTCAAGTGCGCCCTCATGCTCTTCCAGCGGCTGTCGAGGAGCTTGGCGAGCTCCGCCGTGCGCTTGACCCGCAGCAAGGGGAGGATGACCGCGCGCAGTTGCTCCAGCGTCGCTAGGACCCCGTTGCGCAGATCGAACAAGCTCGCTTCCGTCTCCCCCGCGGCTCCAGGCTCTAGGGATGGCGGCAGGATCTGGGTGAGCACTCCCTCTAGACAGTCTTCGATCGGGTCTACTCCGGCCCCCGTCGCCGTACTAATATTCTTCATGAGGTCCTGCAAGGGCTTAGCGCATCGGAAGAGCTCCACCCGTAGGTCTGTCACCTCTTGCCGGTAGGCCTCGAGCTTGGCTTTCAGGTCACCAGCGATCTCCAAGATCGCGTCGGCTTCTCTGGGTTCCAGCTGCGCCAGCACTCTGCTCTCAGGCCCCACTATCCCTACCAAACACGCTATGATGCTGAACACGAGCAATCTCGTGCACACTGGCCTCATCTCCTCTCAGCCTCATCGCAAATGTGATGTGGATCACTCTTGGGCTCGCTTACTTATAATAACCTCCCTGGCAGGGAGCCCAATGACACAAGGGCCCTAGGGGACGGACTTCTGTTCCCCAGGGCCCTCTCCTGTGTCTCTTAAGAGTCAGTGCTTAGTGCAATACGACGAACTTGCCTACTTGAGTGCGCAGGGTTTGTCCGTCCTTATCACGCACCGTCACCGTGTAGAGATAGACGCCGTTGGCCAGGGGCTGCCCAGCGTCGTTGACGGCCCAGAGCACTAAGCTGTTGCCCGCGGTGCGACGCTCCACAATGCGGCTTCCGGCCAGGGTGAAGATTGTTACTTCGATCTCCGCGACGGTGCTGCCCTGAGCGCGGAACTCCAACGGTCTGGCACGGCTCAGTACTGTACCGGAGACCGACAGCTCCAGGCCCGCCCCTAGGGCAGTCAGCTGATGGCTCAGGGTGAGGAGCCCCACGGAGGCTCGCTTCAGATCGCGCAGGTCTTCGAGATCGATGCACGGGTCATCATCGTCGTCGCCGTCGGGGTCGTTGCCGGGGATCGGAGGCAAGTCTTGGATCACAATGCGCTTGGGATTGAGAATCGCCTCGCCGTCAATAAACACAGCCCCTTCTGGATCGACCTCGATCATGCAGAAGGGCGGGGCGATATCAGCGGCGCGCAGCTGCAACAGCGTGAAGGCCGTCCGGCCGGCCAGGAATCGCGACAAGAGTCTAATATCCCTCCGGTTGATCTTGCCGTCGCCAGTGAGATCCCCCGAGGTGATCTGGATGCGCGCTGTGCCCTCGTGGGTGTCGAAGTCCGGCAACGGATTCCCATCGAAGTCGAGGGCTTGCTCAATCTCAATGACGAGCGGCGATTCCGCTCCGACCTCCGCGGTTTCGACGGCTTCGACCTCGATCTCGAAGATCTCTCCAGCCCCGATGAGTGGCTTGCGCCCCTCTTTGAGGCTCAGGGTAAACTCACACTCGCCATCCTCGCTACAGTCAAATTCGATCGCATATGGCCCCAAGGCGCGCACACGCGGGTTGCCGCGCGCGTCGCGCTTCACGCGCACAACGGCTGGGTCGTACGAGAAGGTTCCATTCAAAACCCGTAAGCCCGGAACCGCGACGTTCTCCACGCGGACGCGCACCTTCACAGCACTCGCTAAGAGGGCGTCGCCCACGATCAAGAGCGGCGGCTCGACCCGCACCGTAAGGAAGCTATTGGCCCACACGACCTTCGGCGGCAGCACGCCTATCAGATCTTCGCCATTCATATCGCACTGCGAATTGATGGTATCTGCCCCAGTACAAGCGGCCGTTACTTCGACCCCGACGCGGATGATGTCGCCGTCTTGGAACTCCGCACCCAGCTCGGCGACGACATACAATCGCGCTGCGGGGACACCACTGGGCAGCTGGATCAGCGCGCGGCGCTGCGCCCCAAAGGTGGCATAGTCGCGCACATCCGGCGGATTGAGGTTGCACGCGATCGGGCCGAGGGTGCAGGGCCCCACCGGCGGCCGCGGATTGATGAACGGGTTGACGATCTCCGCCAGCAGGGCATCAGATGGCTGCCATCCCGGCCCAGTCCAACCGGCCTCCCGATAGAGCTTGAGCTTCTTCACCCCGCGCAGAACACGGAGATCGAACTTGTCCCCTCTGAAGGCCTCAGCCACAACGGTGATGCGGTCTACTCGCAGAGTAGAGCCTATGCCATCATCGAAGCGCTTCTCAATAGCAAACTGCTGCAAGACGACGGTGCTTCCCGCGTTAGCCTCCTGAGCCAACCTCATGCTCTCATCGATCACAAACGCGCCTAGGTCATTGTCCGGCTCAGGTCCCAGCACGTTGAGCACATTTGGACTCGTCTTTGTCAGCGAGCAGTACCCCTCGTCAGCACCTATGCCGGATGTCCAACAAGAGCTAAATCCAGTGAGCGAGTCCCCGGCAAACATGGTGACGGCAAGCTGCAGCGTATCCCCACGCTGTGCCGCTGTTGACAGCGTGATCACTATAAAGAGGGTTGCGTTTTCACCGTCCCCTACTGTAAACAACAGACGACCTTTGATACCGAAGCGCACCCCAGGGCAGTCCTCATCCCGGCCAGGGTAGTCCACGTCGGGATCCAGCACCGGCTGGAACACTACCCCCAGCAGATCATCAGCATTCTCACCAAAGCCGAGGAACTCACCATCGCCGTTGTCTCGGTAGAGCCGGAGCTCGACGATATCCGTGTCCCGCAGCGTGCTCCCTGCCGTCTTGAATACACAGACCCGCTCGACGTTGAGCGGCATGCCATCGTTATCGGTATCTTCCACGTTATCGTACACATTGATCTGGTCAATCGCTTGAAAGGCACCAGGGCTGAGATAGGTAGGACCGAAATCTGGTTCAAAGCTAAAATCGGCCTTAGCGTCAGCCCAGACCGGCCCAGCCATGAGCGCCAGCGCACCTACGAAACCGAGGAACACCACGACGGAAACCTTGAACAATTTTTTCATCGTCCTGCCTCCTTTTCGCGGTTTAGCTTAAGGGGCTGCTCCTGTGGCCCCTCGAGCAAGCACTTCTCCACTATTCTATCGGGAAGCCCCTCTGGATTCTGTAACTCGCATTACACTCAGGGGGAGGGGAGCCTCAAGCGATAGATCTTTTGGAACGCCAGATCGACGACCCAGAGGGCTTCGCCGTCCCAGGCTAAGTCATCCGGGGAGGTGAGGCTCTCGGGGAGCTGTGGCCCGGGGGAGGCCTGCCCGCTCGTGGGACTGAACCGCCACAACCGCGGGCCGTCCTGAGAGACCCAGAAGGCTTGACCGTCCCACGCTAGCCCCAAAGGGGCAAAATTTAAGACGAATTGCTTGAGAACAGCCCCGCTCTCAGGCGCAATTTGATAGAGCTTCTGCTCCGTGCTGTCGGCCAGCCACAGATACTGCCCATCCCAGGCCAGCCCGTCTAATGTGCCCGCCGCGCTCACTTCCGCAGGCACCGGAAGCGAGCGGAGGACTTGCCCGGTGCTTGGGTCGATTTGGTAGAGCTTGTCCTGCTGCTCGCCGAGCGTCGCGACCCACAGGGCACCCCCGCCCCAGGTCAACGCTACAGGCGATTCGTAAGCCCTAGGGGTTTTCAGAGTCTTGAGCACGGACCCAGTGTGCGGGTCCAGCTGAGAGAGCTGTTCTGTAGTGAAGTCGGCCACCCACAGATATTGGCCATCCCACGCCAGCCCCGCGACGTCCGGGTCTGAACCCGGAGCGTCGATGACCGCTAAGACCATCTCCCCGGCCGAGACGGTCACAGTCTGCTGAGCACTAGCTGTAGCCCCCTTGTCGTCAGTGACTGTCAGGGTCACTGTATAACTGCCGGGCGCAGCGTACGCATAGACGGTGATCACGCCGGTGTCGGTGTTCCCATCGCCGAAGTCCCACTCGTAACTGACGATTTGGCGCCCGCTGGCGGCGTGAGAGGCACTAGCGTCGAAGGTGATGCTCTCTCCCACCGCAGGCGTAGCGGGCGAAAAAGCGAACTGAGCTGTGGGCTTATCGGCCGCCTGATCCATGCACCCAGCCAATGCAAAGATCAGCAGCAATCCCAATCCCACAGAGACACAACGCATACGGGCTGCCCCTCCCCCTAACGCCGCGTGAAGACGATCTCGCAATTCTGCAACTTATAAGTGCCCAGGGTCATCGGATCAGTGATGTCCACGGTAGCTGGGAGAGGGCGCGGCAGCGGCACTGGCGTGGCAAAATCCCGCAAGAAGACAATATCGAAGCCTGCGCCACAGTCTATCGTCTCCGTCTCACCGGGGGGAACATCTCCCCGCCGGAGCACAAAGATATCATTCCCATTGCCGCCTATGAGGGTATCCTTGCCCTCTCCGCCGTCCAGATAGTCGTTGCCATCCCCGCCGTCTAGCTTATCATCGCCTGCTCCACCGATCAAGCGATCGTTGCCAATGCCACCCTTGAGATCGTCCTTGTCGTCCCCGCCGTCCAGATAGTCGTTGCCCAGTCCGCCGTCTAGCTTGTCATCTCCTGACAAGCCGATGAGGCGATCATCGCCTGGACCGCCGTTCAAGGTATCGTTGCCCTCCTCGCCGAAGAGTTGATCATTGCCCTCCTCGCCCGTGAGGGTATCGTCGCCAGGGCCACCGTAGATGAAGTCATGCCCTTGCTTCCCGTTGAGGGTGTCATTGCCCTCAAAGCCCCTGATCAAGTCGCTCGCTATCGTGCCGGTGATCGTATCTGCTCCCGGCGTGCCTAAGAAGACCGCTGCGTATGCGAACAAAGCTGTCACGCTGATGATCAGCGCCACCAACCCATAGAGTTTTTTCATGAGCTCCTCCTTTTCTTGGGGCAGCTAGCCTCCCTGCCTAAGTATATCCGCTAGCGGACTTTTTTTCATGATCGCTCAAGTTTGGGCCCACTAACGAAGCACGAGCTTACGCACCTCGCTCACGTATCTTCCGTCGACCCCGATAACAGTGAGCTTATAGAGATAGACACCACGGGCTAGTGGTCGGCCTGCCTGGTCTTGTAATGGCAGATAGAGTACCCCCGCACCACCGGTCTCGGCTCTCTGGAACAGATGCCCATTGAGTCCATACAGATCGAGTTGGACCGCCGTGATCCCCCACCCTTGTATGTGCAGCTTCAACAGAGATCGGCTCTGCTGGGCTTGCACCCCTGTAACGCGGAAGGGTCCAGAGCCGAGTCCTTCTCGTAAGGAGAGCCCCTGGACAGGGTTCTCCATAGCGAGCAGGCGTGCTGTTTCGTCCTTGAGCTTGCGCAGGCCCGCGGCCGCTTGGGCGATCCAGCGCACATCCGTCGCGTCGATCACCCCAAGAGGCGGCGCGACATCGGCGGCCTCTTCTTGCTCGGGGATCAACGTCTCCAGCCCTAAGATGAAACGTGCCACCAGCCGCGCGTCACTTATGGTTACAGCGCCGTCGCCATCAACGTCACCCTTGAGGAGCTTGATCTTGATTACGCCCGGCAGAACGTCAGGGACGATATCATTCCCTGCAGCATCACGGAAGACATCCACGACCTCGATCCCATCGATGTCCTCGATGCGCAACTCAATGGAGCTACCCACGGGCGCGTCCGGAGCGCGCTCGATTTCCAGCTCCGCGATCACACCTTCATTGAGGGCCTTGCGCCCGGGCTTGAGCGTCAGTGTAAACTGCACCCGCCCCTCAATGGAATCGATGAATCTCGAGGTGACCGAATAGGGACCAACGCCTCTGACCCCTACGACTTGAATAATCTCCGGATCGAAAACGATCGCGCCATCAGGGCCAATCTGGAGCTCGCCCAGCCCCGGCTCAGGAACGAAGCGGATAGAGATGGGTATCTTCCCTTTGTCCACGATCGTGGCCGAGCCAATGATCAGCTGCGGCGGAGGCACCCCAATGGTGATCCTGTTCGTCGCGATGAGCGGCATAGATGTCTCGATGCCTGAGCTGATCTCGCCATCCGGGATCTTGTCATCACGCGCAATGATAGTGACCTGGGTGCGCAGCGTATCGCCGTCCACAAACCCCACGGAATCAGGTTCAGCTACGACATATAAGACCTCTTCGCGCCCATCAGCGACACGCAAGAGCCGCTGGCCACCTCCCCTGGTGAACGTCACTCCCTCGACCAAATCCGGCTGGTTGACCTCCGCGAGCAGCTCATCCTCGGGTTGCCACCCAGGCCCCGTTAGCCCGCTCTCACGATAGAGTTTCAACTTCTTGATCCGCGATGTATCGAGGGTGCCTTCTACTTTCTTCACGACGACCGCGCGCACCAATGTCGCATAGCCGTCAGGCGTGGCATCGCCGGAAACCCCGGGATCCGCAATGCGGAATTGCTGAATTACAACAGGCGCTCCCGGATGGGCCACCAGCGCAGGAGTGATATCGACGACATCGGTTTGCTTGCGCCCACGCGTCGCCGTAATCGTGATGAAACCAGTCGGCTGAGGAAGCCCCTTATCGAAGCTCAGCAGCGGCAACTCTGTCGCTAGGTCAATCCCCGAGCTGAGCGGTGGACCGTTCCTTAAGCCGTCGGATACTGTGACCTCGAAGCTTACGCGCAAGGTAGCATTATCTGGGGCATCGGTTGTGAAGTCTGCGACCACGAAGAACTGCTGGAGCCCGTCATCAGGCACCAAGATTAAGAGTTCCCCGGGGGTACCAAACCGAACACCATTAGTCAGGTCAGGGTTGATTACTTGACCCAAGAGGGCGTCGTCCGGCAGATTGAACAGACCATCACCATTGTCCACATAGATTCTTAAGGCACTGATGAAGCGGTCTGCCAATGTGCTTCCTACGGTCTTACGGATAGTGATCGTCTCAATCGCTGTAGGGTGGCCGTCTGGCACCGTGTCTCCTAGGAAACCTGGATCGGCAATAGTGACATCCGCGATGACCACGAAATTATCACCAGGGCTTGGTGTAGGATTGACATTTCCTGCACCAGTGTTGAAGACGTCGGCCTCATCATCAGCCGTGGTGCGATCGGTTGCCAAGAGCCAGTTTGCCTGTACCCCTGCCACCATGAACAGCAATATCATGATGATCGCCGAGCGCCCAAAGAGCTTTCTCATTTTCGAGACAACCTCCCTTCTGGTTTCCACACCAGCAGATAGATTCCAGCTCCATTGGATGTTCGCCATAGGAACATTCTAGCGCAACTGCTTTGCAGCGTCTGTAACATGGGTCACCTCGTTTCTCTATGCAGGATCTATCGTCGGATCACTAATTTCTGGAGCACACTTCGTACCGGGTGCCCATTGGTATCTCGCACTGTGACGAGATAGAGATAGACACCATTGGCTACAGGCCGACCCCGAGAGTCCTCCAAGGGCCAGTGCAGCGCCCCTGAAGACGACTCTGTCTGATAGATCAATTGACCTTGCAGATCGAAGATCCGCACGGAGATTTGGGTACCTACTGGGGCAGAGAACTCGATCGTTCTGGAGAGAGCGCGCACGCGCAACGGCGTCAGCGTCTTGGCTGTCGCCGTGGGCAAGGGCACTTCCAAGCAGAACATCTCCGTGCGCACGCCAATCGCGAATTCAGCGATCCATCGAACATCTGTGACGTCAATGTTCTCGGCGCTCCCCGGAGCGGGCTGACAGGGGGCGCGCACGTCGGCGGCCCAGCGCGCGAGAGCGTCTAAATCCCGCAAGCCCACGATGAACTCCGCCGCAAGCTTCGCATCAATAATATCAACGTCGCCGTCGCCATCCACGTCGCCCTTGCGACGCGCTGGAGGCGGAGGCGGTGCCGGCCGCGCCGTCACCTTGACCGTATCAGACCCCGTCGCTCCCTCAGGGTCGGTTACTATAAGCTCGATAATATACTCCCCCGCGACGTCGGGGGTGAACGTCGGCTGAGCTGTGTCCGCGCCCGTCAGCTCAGCTGCGCTCCCTTCAGGAGTCGAGACGAAGCGCCACTGGAACGTGATGGGGTCGCCGTCGGGATCGCTCGATCGTCTTCCGTCGAGCGTCACGAGCGTCCCCACGGTCACCGTCTGATCGGGCCCAGCATTGGCGATGGGCGGCTGATTGGGCGGGCGAGGCGGGCCAAAGCGACTCCCAAAGAAGATATACGCTTCGCCCGAATCGGGCCTCAAATTCTCCTCCCCGTCGGCGTTGAGCGCGCCTAAGATCACTTCCGCGAAGCCGTCCCCGTCTAAATCCCCAGCAATCGCCGCGCTCCCCAGACGGTCATCGGCTTCCGCGCCAACGAAGACTGCCGCCACCGGTGCGTCTCTCGCTGCGAGATCAATCGTCCTAGGTAGAGGGCTTTGCCCTAAGATCAGATACGCCTCGCCCGCGTTGCGGCGCCCATTCTCCGGCCCATCGGCAGAATCTGCCCCAAGCACCATATCCCAGAAGGGCTCGTCAAAACTCGCCCCGCCGATCTGCCCCGACGCCACCGCACGACCCAGCCGATCCCCAGCCTCAGCCCCGTAGATGATCATATCGTACTGCCCGGCAGCGAAGTCATAGACGCTCTGCCACAGCGCGCCGCCGCGCAGCACGTAGACCTCGCCGGCGCTGGGACGCTTGTTCCGCGGCCCGCTCGCTCCGGGAGCCCCTATGATGACATCAGCGAAGCCGTCTCCGTCGAGATCGCCCGCGGCGACCGAGACACCAAGTGTGTCACCAGGGTCAGCTCCATAGATGGTCACGTCCGGGCGATCCTTGGCCAAGTCTACGCGGGCCGGCAGCGTGGTCGCACCGAAGATGATATAGACTTCGCCGGCGTTGTTGCGCCCGTTGCCAGGGCCGTCGGCTTGGGGCGCCGCAATGATCACATCAGCGAAGCTGTCTCCGTTCACCTCGGCGCTCACAACGATACTGCCCAACTGATCGGTCGCGTTGCGGCCGAAGATCGTCATATCGGCGTTGCGGCGAGCTAAGTCTATCGTTTTGGGGAAGCTGGTGCTGCCGAAAAAGACATATACTTGCCCAGTACTGGCCCGCTCCTTGCGCGGCCCGTCAGCATCAGTCGCCCCAACGATTAAGTCGGCGATGCCGTCGCCGTTGAGGTCGCCCGTTGCTACCGAAGCCCCGAAGCGATCCCCCGGCGTCTCCCCGTAAAT
>Ga0272449_1002660_pt1 | contig 16342 bp, 17 predicted proteins | sample YNPCB0241_FD_198679 | JGI IMG/M metagenome (GOLD analysis project Ga0272449, IMG submission 198679) | Hot spring sediment microbial communities from Yellowstone National Park, WY, United States - YNP-CB-024-1 | ecosystem: Environmental > Aquatic > Thermal springs > Hot (42-90C) > Sediment...
CGGGAAGAAAGACACGGACGCGGCGCATAATACTCGGCTGCCGCCTAGACAAGCTTCAGGGGTCTAGCGGCGTTATGCATTGTTGTGAGGCCGCATAATTGGCGAAAACTATTATGCCCCCCTATACAACGTATCTCGGTGGAGTGATTTGGATCGTGACGATCATGGATCGCTCGCCGTAAAGTATTCAAGGGTTTATAGGGGGAAGATAGAGGTCCATCCGAAGGTCCCCGTTAGGGGCCTTAAGGACTTCGCGGTCTGGTACACCCCGGGCGTCGCCAAGGTCTGCGAGGAGATCGTGAGGGATAAGGAGGCCTCCTTCAGCCTCACAAACAGGTGGAACACGATAGCGGTGATCACGAATGGGACGAGGGTCCTTGGGCTCGGAGGGATAGGCCCCGAGGCCGCCCTACCGGTGATGGAGGGGAAGGCCCTAATCTTCAAGTATCTGGGTGGCGTCGACGCGATACCTATTGTCGTGAGGGCGGAGACGCCTGAGAGGTTCATCGAGATCGCCGAGGCCCTCGAGCCCTCATTCGGAGGCTTGAACCTAGAGGACATCGAGTCGCCACACTGCTTCTACATCTTGGAGAGGCTCATGTCGGAGCTCTCGATACCCGTCTGGCATGACGACCAGCTGGGTACCGCGGCGGCGACCCTCGCAGCCCTCATCAACGCTTTGAAGCTGACTGGCAGGTCTCCGAGAGGGTGCCGGGTAGTCCTTCTGGGTGCTGGCGCAGCCAACATAGCAACCTACAAGCTCCTCGAGAAGTACGGCTTCGACCCTGGCGAGATGGTGTTGCTGGATAAGAACGGTATTCTCCATGCCGAGAGGGAGGACTTGGACAGCCTAATGCTGAGGAACCGCTGGAAGTATGAGGCCGCCATAAGGACGAATAGGGGAAAGCTTAAGGGGGGTCTGAGGGAGGCGCTCAAGGACGCCGACATACTTATCGCGGCCTCTACCCCCGGCCCCGGGGTCGTCAAGCCTGAGGACATAAGGCTCATGGCGCGGGACCCGATAGTCTTCGCCCTAGCCAACCCTGTCCCAGAGATATGGCCCTGGGAGGCAAAGGCTGCTGGAGCGGCGGTCGTGGCCACGGGGAGAAGCGACCTCCCGAACCAAGTCAACAACAGCCTAGTATTCCCATCGGTCTTCCGAGGGGCGCTGGACTGCAGCGCCAGACAGATCAGCTACGAGGCCATGATGAGGGCGGCCGACGAGCTCGCCCTCTGCGCAGAGGAGAGGGGCCTGTCGGAGGACTACATCATACCCACGATGGAGGAGTGGCAGGTCTATCCAAGGGTCGCGGCCGCCGTGGCGGAGAAGCTCTCCCAGCAGGGTCTCGCGCGGAGGAAGCTGAGCTACCAGCACGAGGTCGCCGAGGCCTCGGAGATTATTGGGAGGTCCCGCAGGATCCTAGAGGCGCTGGTCGAGTCAGGGATAATAGAGATGCCCATACCGTAGCGGGGGCCCGCCGAGGGGAGACACATAGGCGTAGGCGTAAAAGAAAGGCTAGAATATATCCCAGCCAGTGCCCCGATAGGTGTCGATGCCTAGTCAGGTCCTCAGCCAGAGGGAGGCAAGCTACCTCGTGGCGCTTGTAAAGATGCGCGGGCAGGCGAGGACGGGCACGCGGATCCTGGCGGAGAGGTTCGGGGTCAGGGAGGCGAGCGTGGTCGACGTGGTTAGGAGGCTTGAGGAGAAGGGGCTCCTCCGCCGCGAACCCTGGAGGTCCATAAGCCTCACTAGGAGGGGCGAGGTCCTCGCGGAGAAAATACTCCACAACCACAGGGTCGTCGAGACCTACTTCCACAGGGTCCTCAAGCTCGGCGTGGTCCTCGCGTGCAGGGAGGCCCAGAAGATCGACTACCTCCTCGACAACGACACAGTAATGTCCATGTGCAGCATACTTGACTATCCCACCCAATGTATCCACGGAGAGGAGATAAGACACGGCTGGTGCCTCGCGAGGAAGCGAGGATAGCGCGCTTACTACCTGACCACCTTTGTGAGAAGCCTCGGCCTGTCGGGGTCAAGCCCCCTTCTTAGAGCGGTGTAGTAGGCGAGGAGCTGGAATGGGGCGGCCTCGAGAGCCGTGGCGAACTCCTCGCGTGTCTCGGGGATCGTCAAGCTCTCCGACACGTCCATCCTGAGGGGGGAGTGGGAGACTAGGAGGACCCTAGCGCCGGCTCCCCGCGCAGTAGCGGCGACCTTTTCGAACGCCTCAAGCGAGTCGCCTGGCCTCGGCGGGACGATCATTACGCAGGGCCTCTCACCGTCGAGGAGCGAGATGGGCCCGTGCCTAAACTCCCAGACAGAGTATGCCTCGGCGTGGATGCCGCACGTCTCCTTAAGCTTCAGCGCAGCCTCGAGGGCTGCTATGAAGGAGGGCCCGTAGCCGAGAATGAAGAGGCTCCTCACGGCTGCAAGAGACTCCGCATACTCGCGGGCGAAGCTCTCCGACCTCGCTAGAGCCTCCTCAAGCATCTCCGGCTGGGCTTGGAGCTCCCGGCCGGGGTCCTGCCCGCCGGCGGCCCTTGACAGGGCTGAGGCGAAGGCATAGCAGGCGGCGAGCTGCGAGATGAAGCTTTTAGTCGCCGGGACCGCCTTCTCGGCGCCGCCCCCCAAGAGTAGGACATGGTCCGCGAGGCCGGCCAGGCTACTCCCCACGCCCCCCGTGACCGCGAGCACCCCCACACCCTTCTCCCTCGCCATCTGGACCGCCCTGATGGTGTCCCTCGTCTCGCCCGACTGTGAGATAGTCACGAGGAGGTGCTCAGCACCAACGTGGTGATGCGCGTATGCAGGATACTCGGAGGCCTGGACGGCGTAGGCGGTGAGCCCCGCGAGCCTCGAGGCGGCGTAGCAGAGCGCGAGGCCGGCGTGGTGTGACGAGCCGCAGCTACAGGCTATGATGGCCCTGTAGCGTTTGAGTATGCTCCCGGCGAGGTCGTCGAGACTCCCGAGGCCCTCGAGGGTTTCCCGGTAGGCCGCCGGCCCCTCCCAGATCTCCCTATACATGGCGTAGCCCTCGCTGCCCAAGGCCCCCTCACTCTCAGCGCGATCCATGCGTCTCGACAGCAATAACTCCTCGCTCAGCGGCGTTTTCTATACTTCTCGAGCGCCTCCTCCCGGAGCGTTATCCCCAGCCCGCTCCGCTGCGGTGGCTCGAAGAACCCCTCGGAGTGCCGTATCGCCTCGCCCGCCAGCGCCTCTCTAAGCGGGTTAGGCCTCAGATGGTACTCTATCATGGGCGAGTCTATTGTCAGGGCCACGTGGAGGCTCGCGACGAATCCTATGCCGCCGGCGGAGTAGTGTGGGATGAGGGGGAGCCCGTAGGCCCTCGACAGCACGCCTATCCTCAGCATCTCCGTTATCCCGCCGTTCCATGCCGCATCAGCCTGAACTATATCCACGGCATACCTCGTGATGATCTCCCTGAACTCGTGAATCGTGAAGGCTGTCTCGTAGCCCGCGATAGGCACGTCGAGCTGCTCCGCGAGCTTGGCGCTGAGCTCGGGATAATCGGTGGGCAGGGGCTCCTCGAAGAATATCACACCAAGCCCCTCGAGCCCCCTCCCCATCCTAAGGGCCTGGTTAAAGTCGTACACGTTGTTTGCGTCGACCGCCACCTTAAGCTTGTCTCCGAACCTCTCCCTCAGGGCTCCGAGCCTCCGGAGATCCTCCTCGACGCTGAGGCCCCCCACCTTTATCTTGACCGTGTCGAAGCCGCTCCTCAGATAGCCCTCGACCTCCTCGAGCAGCCTGGGTATGTCTTTGTCGGGCCTATAGTAGCCTCCTGTGATGTATCCCTTCATCTTCCGGGGATTCCCGCCGAGGAGCCTGTAGACCGGAGCCCCATGCTCCTTCCCCAGGAGGTCCCAGAGCGCTATGTCGACACCGCTCATGGCCGAGACGACTATCCCGCGCCTCCCGAGCCTGAATGTGGCCTTATACATCTTGTCCCAGAGGTACCAGATCCTCTCAGGCTCCTCACCTGCGAGAAGCCTGTTAAGCACCTTGTTAATGGTGACCTCCACGCTCTCCGGCGACCCATACCCGATCGCCTCCCCATACCCAACGCCTCCGTCGGAGGCCTCAACCCTCACTAGGCAAACCTCCATGGGATGCTCGGCGCCGCCTACAACAGCTAAAGCATCCCTCTCATAGAACTCCGTGTATTCGAGAACCTCACAACTAACCTCCTTAATCCTCACAAAAGTCCACTCACATACCTAAACTAAAAAGTTTTATTATCGAAGCCTCGTAGAGCCCGAGAAGCTCGGCTAGCCCCCTCCCACCAAGAGACATAAACGATGACAACCTCTGCAGATAGTGTCCAAATAACGGGTTTGTATAGCTGAAGACCTCCCATAGTAGCCTCGCGAGTAGAAATAGTCGCCCCTAGAGGGTATTTAAAGCCTTATTTGGACAATTTGGACACCATCACCTCTGCAACCCACAATACTCTTATATACGTCCAGCGTCCCTCACAGTCTGAAATTATGAGGCCGGAAAAGAAAATCAATAGGAGGGTCGCTCTAGGCACGACTGCCAAGGTTGCGACGGCCGCTGTTATCACCGGTGTCGTAGGAGGCATAGCTGGCTATCTTGCCGGCTCTTCGGGAGCTGCACCGCGGGAGGTAACGAGGACGCAGGTAGTAGAGCGCACAGTGACGGTCGGAGGGGCAGCCCAGACGGTCACTCAGACCGTGACAAGGACGGCGACGCAGACGGTTACCGCGGGTCCACCCCCAACAGAGGTTAAGCCCGAGCTGACGATAACCTTCGCCTCGCCCGAGTGGCTACCTGGGCGGCTGACGGGCGTTATAGCCGAGGGATTCCCAGCCTGGTCGAAGGCCAACATAGGTAAGGCGGTTCAGGTCAAGATGGACCTGATTCCCTGGGACGCGATCTTTGACAGGCTCTCAACAACCCTGGCCGCCAAGTCTAAGGAGCCGACACTACTAATCTCCGACAGCCAGTGGCTGGGACAGTTCTACGTGGGAGGCCATATTAGGAGGCTGAACGACATCATAGCGCAGGATCCCGAGCTCCAGCAGCTTCTGAACCGGTTCGACGAGTCTCTCGTATACTTCTACATGACCTACCCACAGGGCAACAAGAACAACATAGTTGGCTTCGCCCACGAGGGTGATGTCCTGCTGATAACCTACAGGCACGACCTCTTCACAAACCCCACCGAGAGGGAGAACTTTAAAGCACAGTATGGATACGACCTACCGCAGCGCTACGAGGACTGGTATCCTGGCCAGCTCGACTGGTACCAGGTGAGGGACATAGCGAAGTTCTTCACTAGGAAAGCTGGAGACGAGCTGGCTGGCAAGAGGCTTGACGAGGACTTTTACGGCATAGCGATGCACATGTCGAGGGCTTATGACGCGATAGCCTGTCCCTTCGGCTCACTCCTCTACAGCCACGGCGAGTACTGGTGGGACCCCGAGACCGGCGAAACCAACGGATTCATCAACAGCCCCAGAGCCAAGCAGGCCCTAGACTTCTACAAGTCGCTGGTTCCCTACTCGCCTCCGAACGCCCTCGAGATCTGGTTCGACGAGGCCAACGCCGTGATGCAGGCGGGCCGCGTCGCGATGATATACAACTGGGCCGGGTTCCTGCCAAGCCTCTTCGACCCGGCAGCCTCAAAGGTGTACAATGTCATAAGGGTGGTGCCGCCGCCAGGACACAAGGGAGATGACGGCATCTTCAGGAGGTATTCGGGTATCGGGGGACAGCCAATGTGCATAAACGCGTACAGCGATCATCCGCAGGAGGCGCTGGCCTTCATCAAGTACTGGTTCCTGCCCGAGAACCAGCGTAAATGGGCAGAGGGCGGAGGCGGGGTCTGCATCAGGGACATCATCCAGACAGAGTGGTTCAGGAGCTTAACACCCTACAACAGGGCCTACGCCGACTCCATAGCCTTCCAGGTAGACTTCTGGAACGTACCGTTCTTCTTCGAGATGCTGACGGTAGTCCAGGAGGAGATACACGCGGCTCTAGCCGGAACCATAGACACTTCAAGCGCCCTCGACAACATCGCTAGGAGGCATAAAGAGATCATCGAGCGCGAAAACTATCCGAAGGCATTCGAGAAGTATGGAAAGCCCGCCAAGAACGTTGCAGAGCTGATAAGGAAGGGTCTGCCAATCGGATAAACCTATATAGGAAAAACAGCCGCCTTTTTATGCATGTCCGCTAATAGCAGAGCACCATCACTTAGCTACAGGCTCTTTCCAGCCTTACTAATTATCCCAGCAGTATCGCTCGTAATATTTCTCGTGATCTTTCCACTCATATGGGCCCTCGGGCTCAGCTTCTACTCCTATAATGCTCTGAGGGCGGAGCCCCCCACCTTCGTCGGGGTCCAGAACTACGTGAGGCTGCTTAACAGCGTCGAGGTCTGGAAACGGTTCGTGACGACCATCCAGTTCGTGCTTCTCTCCGTCTCTGTAGAGTTTTTGATAGGGTTTGGGCTTGCGCACCTCTTTTACGTGAGGTTCAGAGGTAGAAGGCTAGCGATAACGCTTGTTACCACCCCCCTGCTTATCGCGCCGGTCGCTGTGGGCATATTCCACCGCTACCTCTTCGACGCCACGTTCGGCGTATACACGTATTTCGCAAACCTCCTAACAGGTGGGCAGGTCAAATTCCTCACGAACCTCCCGATGCTTGCGATAGTTTGGATGGATGTCTGGCAGTGGTCTCCCTTCATGATGCTCTTCATCCTCGCGGGGCTCGAGGCTATACCGAAGCACCTTCTTGAGTCCTCGCAGATAGACCGGCTGTCGATGCTGAACAAGTTTAGATACGTGGTGTGGCCCACAATCAGACCCCTCGTGGCTCTGGCCCTGCTTTTCAGGACCATGGACGCCTTCAGGACCTTCGACACCATCTTCACCCTGACGGGCGGTGGGCCAGGCACGGCGACTGAAGTCCTCTCAATACATATCTATAGGGTGGCCTTCCAGTTTTACAGGACCGGCGAATCCACCGCACTAGCATTCATATTCCTCGTCATCATAATCTTGCTGACCAACGTATACCTCAGACTTGCTAGGAGGGAGTAGGGATGGGCAACAACTATGGTAGAAGGAGGCCGAAGAGGGTCCTGAAGAGCCTAGCAGTCTATGTGGCGACGATAATCGCGGTCGTCTTCTTCATGTTCCCGATATTCTGGCTGATAGCTACTGCTTTCAAGACGAGGGCGCAGGCCTTCTCAACGCCGCCCCTCTTCGTCTGGGAGCCCACCTTCAGGAACTTCATAGATATCTTCCTGAAGAGGCAGACCGAGATAGAGGCCATCACGGGGCAGGAGATCGAGCTTGCGACGGGGGCTGAGCAGTTCTTCTACAACAGCTTCATAGTAACTATCAGCAGCATAGTTATCGCTACCTTCATAGGCACACTCGCCGCCTACAGCTTCTCCAGATACCGTCCTCTCGGCACGAACACGCTTATGTTCTTCATACTCTCAACCAGGATGCTCCCTGCCATAGTCGTGGCTATCCCGATATACTTCTTCTACAGGGCCGTCGGACTCTACAACACCTATCACGGGCTAATCATGCTATACGTAATGTTTAACCTGCCCTTCGCTGTCTGGATGATGAAGAGCTTCTTCGACGAGATACCGAGGGACATAGAGCAGGCAGCCCTTGTAGACGGCTCAACGCCGTGGAGAGTATTCTACAAGATAGCTATCCCGCAGGTCCTAGTCGGCCTCGGGGCGACGGTCGGCTTCCTGACAATAAACATTTGGAACGAGTTCTTGTTTGCGCTTCTCCTCACGGAGAGGTCTACGAGGACTATACCGGTGATGATCGCGGGGACGAGGGGGGAGGTCGGGATCAACTGGGGGCTGATCGCCGCTATAGAGACTCTCTACGTGTTGCCCGCCTTAGTGCTTATATTTGTTCTCCAGCGCTATCTACTTAGAGGAATGACCTTTGGCACGGTGCGGGGTGCTAGGTAGTGACGAGGGTGGAGATTCGGGGGGTGAAAAAGTCCTTCAACTCTCTCCAGGCGCTTAGGGGTATCTCGCTCGAGGTAGAGTCAGGCTCCTTCACGGCTCTGCTAGGGCCGACGGGCGCGGGCAAGACGACTGTCCTTAAGTGTATAGCGGGCGTCGAGAGGCCTGACGAGGGCGAGATACTGTTCGACGGCGAGGTGGTTAACGACGTGCCTCCCTGGAGGAGGAACGTGGCGCTCTTCTTTCAGACCTACGCTCTCTATCCCCACATGAGCGTCTACGACAATATAGCCTACCCTCTGAGGGAGCGTAAGGTGGGCCGCGAGGAGATAGAGGCGAGGGTGCGGCAGGTTGCGGAGAGGCTCCGCATAACCCACCTGTTGGATAGGAAGGACCCCGCGACCCTCAGCGGTGGGGAGATGCAGAGGGTAGCCCTTGCGCGGACCCTCGTCAGGAATCCAAGAGTGTTCCTGCTCGACGAACCGATATCGAACCTAGACGCAAAGCTTAGGGAGGAGATGAGGCTGGAGTTCAAGAGGATCCAGAGGGAGCTGAAGCAGACAATAATCTACGCTACCCCCGACTTCGTTGAGGCCTTCTCACTAGCTCAGAAGGTCGCGGTGATCAGGGACGGCGAGATAGTCCAGTATGACACACCGTCAAACCTTATGCGGAATCCAAAAAACAAGTTCGTCGCAACTTTTATAGGCTCACCAACGATAAACATGCTTCGGGGCAGGATAAGGAGGCTTGAGAATAAGCTGTTCTTCCTCTGCGGCGAGATAAGGCTGTTCCTCGGGGATGCCGGCCTCTACTCCTCGGGGATCGAGGATGGCGCGGAGGTCGAGATTGGCTTCAGACCCCAGAGCGTGGCAATCGAGCCTAGCGGCGAGGACAACGTTCTGAGGGCCAGGGTAATGTCCTCCGAGTTTATGGGGCATGAGACGATACTGACGCTCGACATAGGGCCGTCCGAGATACGCGCGGTGGTCATGGGCGCCGCGAGATACTCCTACGGGGATGAGGTAAGGATAGGTATAGGTCGGGGCTCGTTACTCCTGTTTGACGCTGAGAGGGGTGAGGTGATAAGGTGACCGACCTGGTTAGCCTGTTGGAGCGGGTTGGCCTAGGACTCGCGTTCATAGGTATCTTCCTGGTATTCCAGCCCTTTACCCACCAGCTCCTATACTACGGCTTCATCTTGGTCGGCGTCGGCGGATTCATATACGTCTACTCCACCTACTTGCCTAGGAACCCCGGCAAGAGGCTAAAACCCACAACCGCCCTTAGGTGGCTGGCGACCCTGGTCGGCGTCGTGGTGTTCTTTGTACTCCTATCTATAAATCTCGTCCCGATACTGGTGTAGGAGACATGGTCGAGGTAGTTGTAGATGGTGTGACGAAAATATTCAACAACAAGCTCAAGGCGCTCGACAACGTGTCACTAACCATCCAGGACAAGCTGTTCTTCTGCCTCCTGGGCCCCAGCGGCTCGGGTAAGACGACCCTCATGAGGATCATTGCGGGTCTCGAGACCCCCACGAGCGGAAGGATCTATTTCGACGGCGAAGACGTGACGGACCTCACACCGTCCGAGAGAAACATCGCGATGGTTTTCCAGTTCCCATCCATATATCCCTCGCTTAACGTCTACGAGAATATAGCCCTCGCAGTCAGGCGGGAGGTCAAGAGCAGAGACGAGGAGAGGAGAAGGGTCAGGTGGGCCGCGGAGCTCCTGAGGATCGAGGACCAGCTCGACAAGAAGTATAGCCAGATAGATCTCGGGATTCTTCAGAGGGTCTCGATCGCGAAGGCCATCGTGAGAAGGGCCGCGGTGTACATATTCGACGAACCGCTCAGCAACCTGGACGCTAGGCTCAGGGACTCGCTGAAGTCCGAGCTCAAGAGGATCCACGAAGAGGTCGAGGGGACATTCATCTACGTCACCCACGATCAGGCCGAGGCCATGGCAATCGCCGACAAGATCGGGGTCCTTCGCGACGGGAGGCTCCAGCAGGTCGGCACGCCAGAGGAGATCTATTACAGGCCGTCGAACAAGTTTGTGGCGTACTTCATCGGGTCTCCCACGATCAACTTCATGAAATCGCGGCTGAGGATTGCTGAGGGCGGATTCTACGTGGAGGTTGGTGACAGTTATGTCCCGCTAGACCCGACCCTGGCCGCCCAGGCTCTGGATAGGCTCAAGTCCCTCCAAAGCTTCGAGATCGCGCTGAGGCCCCAGGATGTCTGGGTCTCTATGACTCCCCAGCCCCACTCGGTTGAGTGTAGGGTCTCCGCCATAGAGTCGCTTGGAACCTCGCTGATCCTCGATCTTCAGTGCGGGCAGGTGTCCTTCAAGGCTCTGGCGGATGTGGAGCTGGGGGTCAGCGAGGGGGACACGGTCTACGCGCTACTAAACCCTAGGCGGATACACGTCATAGACCCAGCGACAGAGGAGGTAATTTTCTAGGGCGTCTGGGCCTTGGGCTTGGCGGCCTGGTGGAGGCTTTACTGCGAGCATAGGCAGGGCTGGGAGGACGAGGACTTCGAGGACGTCCTCGCCGAGCTGGAGAAGAGGCCGCCGAACAGGCAGCTTCTAAGCCCCATAGTTGCGAGCTTCTTGGCGGGGCTCGTGCAGGCTGGCGGCGAGGTTGGTTTCCTCAGGATGCGTGAGGCAGAGGGGGCGGTGATACACGTGCCCTATGTGCTGTTTAGGTGCGACGGCGAGACGGCGAGTTTTGTCCTGAGGCAGGTGGGGGACGCCTTCTCGGACGAGGGTGGGTGCAGACCCATGTCGCTCTACGTCACGGGGCTGAGGGCCGTGATCCTCCTGAAAATCTTGGAGCCCTATCTGAGGGGCGCTAAGAAGTTGGCCGCCGGAGTCGCGGCGAAATATGGGTACAGGCTGTCGGAGGGCAAGCTTGCGCAGGCCCTGAGAGACGCTGGCCTCGCCTATGATAGGCGCTACAGGGTTGTGGGTGGAAAGAAAATACAGGCGGTTGTTCCGGCGGGCTAGCGGATAGCGTAGATCTTCAGCCTTAGGCCGTCAGGACCAGCCCTACCCTCGGCAAATCCTAGGGTCCAGTTGAGGAACCTTAGCGCGGGGATGCCTGTCTGGAAGAGTACGAAGGCCCTGACCTCGTATCCGCCCTCCTTCGATGGTATCGCGTAGCCTCTCCTCAGGGAGGAGATGACGCCGCCGTCAGTCCTTATAGTCTCGTGGACGTGGAGGTAGACCGCCTCGCCGGCGTCGGTCCTTATCATGGAGCCGTGGTCTATGCCCTCGTAGCTCCCGCTTATCTTCCCCTTGACGCGGCCCTCTAGGTGGAAGTCTGTTCTCCCCGCCCCAAAGCCCCCTCCTATCTCCACGCTCTTAGTGATCTTTGCCTCAAGCTCATAGAGCAGCTCAAGCTCCATACAGGCCACCTACTTCTCGACTAGGAATGTGCGCTCCTCGGCGTATCTGAGACTCTCGCCGGGGCTCAGAAAGACCAGTTTAGTTGAGGGCGACATTACTGAGACGGCCTGACGCAGCTTCTCCTTATCCAGCCTCTGCCTCGGGAAGGTGTCGTAGTGGCATGGGATGGCGATCTTGGGCTTCAGTATCTTGCAGGCGTAGGCGAACTCGCGGACCCCCATGTTGTATTGACCACCCGCGGTCATCACGCAGATGTCTGGGCTGTAGAGCTCCTGGATTGCATGCATCTCCATGGAGACTCCTGTGTCTCCCGAGAAGTAGACCGCTGGGCCGTCTTCAAACGAGACCACGTATCCGACGGCCGCGTCGGGATACCTCACCTTGCTCTTAACATAGTCGTAGTGCATGATGCTGCTTGAGTGGAATGCAGGGACCATCGTGTATGTGACGCCCCTTATAGTTACGCTCCCGCCAACGTTAAGCGGATACATCCAGTACCTCCTGCCCGATGCGGGGTCGGGGTCGGAGTCGTACGGAATCCCATGTATATCCGCATACATCCCCACCTCGGGGGTGCATATCAGGCATGCGCCCGTCTTCTTCACGATCTCTATCGCGTGGCCGATGTGGTCTATGTGTCCGTGCGTCACCAGAACCACCGTTGCCTCCTTGACGTCGTCGAGGCCCCAGTTAGAGACCGGGCTGGTCCAGCCCCCAGCTATACCCGGAGACTTTAGCCAGGGGTCGACAAAGATCTTCTCACCGCGCCACTCAACGTAGAACGATGCGTGGCCGATATAGGTTATTCTGACCTCAGACATGGCGCCTAGATTTCCTGAAGATAATATTTAAAATTTTATTGTCCGCGTCGTAGCGGCCTCTAGAGCTGGCCCCGCTTTTTCTGCTCGAGCGCCTTGAGGACTTTCTCTGGCGTGAGTGGGAGGTCGGTTATCTGGACCCCTATCGCGTCATATACAGCGTTGACGATCGCAGGAGCTATGCTGTTTACCACCATCTCCCCGACTCCTTTCGCGCCGTAGGGGCCCGTCGGTGTCGGAGACTCGATCAGCTTGTACCTGATGTTGGGGATATCACCGGCTGTCGGTAGGACGTATTCTCTGAAGCTTGTTGCTTGGTTGTCTATGAGCGGATACTTTGGATAGACTGTCTCGGTGAGAGCGGCTCCCATTCCCATCACCACACCGCCGATAACCTGGCCTTCGACGAGCCTCGGATTCACCACCCTCCCGACCTCGTATACGCTATAGACGTTCAGGACTGTTACCGCCCCCGTCTCTGTATCGACCTCAACATCTACTATGGTGCAGCCGTGCGCCATAGTTGAATGTGGGTCGGCCTCGCCTGTCTCGGGGTCGACGGGGCTCTTCGGCTTTACGTAGTGTCCCTTCCCGACTACCGGCGTATTGTACGTGAACTGGGCCTGCGCTACGACCTCCTTGACGCTAATGCTGCGGTCGGGGACGCCCCTGACTTGGATGCGCCCCTCCCTCACCTCTAGGTCCTCGGGCCTGACCTCTAGGATCTTAGAGGCGACGTCGAGCAAGATCCTCCTTATCTCTTGGCCAGCAGCGATTATCGCGTTTCCCATCCTGTGGGTTGTCCGGCTCGCGAATGTTCCCGTGTCGTGGGGCGCGGTCTCCGTGTCTCCGAACCTGACCTCGACGTCCTCGACGCTGACCCCGATGGCTTCCGCGGCTATCTGGGCTAGAGCCGTCTTGAGGCCCTGACCCATCTCGACGCTCGCGACGTTGACGATGAAGCGTCCGTCGGGCTGTGCTACTATGACGGTCTGGCTGGGGTCTCCTCCAAGGTTCATCCCCGTCGGATAACATATCGCCGCAACACCCCTACCCCTAAGCTTGACCATCCCCATCCTCACCCCCAAGAGCTCATGCTGAGTAGGTGGGGAGGCAGCGGGTAGGAGGCCAGCGCCGCGGCCTCCCTCATCGTCTCTATGATGTAGGCGTCCTCAATCACCTTGCCCGAGGCCGAGACCTGGCCGTTCCTATAGGCGTTCTTGAACCTGAACTCGAGGGAGTCCATGCCGACCGTCCTGGCGTCTCGCTCCATCTGGAGCTCGACGGCGTACGACACCTCGAAGACCCCGTATCCCCTCATGGCGCTCGAGGGCTGCTTATTTGTGTAGACACAGTAGCCCTGGTAGTAGACGTTGGGGATGTAGTAGGGGCCGGAGAGGTTGAAGACCGCCTTGATAACACCGTATGGGGAAGTCCTCGTATAGGCCCCGGAGTCGTGGAGGAGCCGCGCCCTCCTCCCGATTATCACACCATCCCTCGTTATGGCGTCCTTAAACTCGATCTTCACGGCCGGCCTCACGGTGGAGACCGTGAATTCCTCCTCCCGGGTCCACCTCCACTTCACGGGACGCCCCACCGCCATAGCGGCGACAGCGACCTGCATCTCAAACTCCGGGTCCACCTTGCCGCCGAACCCCCCTCCAACGGATGGAGAGACTACCCTGACCCTTGAGGGCGGGATGTTCAGTATTGCAGCGACGTTATCCCTGACGAAGTATGGCGCCTGCGTCGCAGTGTATATCGTGAGTCTTCCGCCAGGCTCGGGCCTCGCCACACAGATGTGGGGCTCTATGGGTGCGTGCTCGATGGGCGGGACCAGATAGCTTCCCTCAACGACGTAATCCGCGCTCTCGAACGCCCTATCAACGTCTCCCCTCTTTACGAGGAAGTACGGCCTGCCCTGCCCCCCACGGGGCGTCGCTCCATCAAGGCCGGACCCAAAGATATGCGCGTTAAGCCCCCACGGCTTGATCACGGGCGCGTCCGGCCTCAGGGCCTCCTCCATATCCAGGACAGGCGGGAGCTCCTCAAGCTCCACGTCGACGAGCTGTGCGGCCTTGGCAGCTGTCTCCTCGTCCTTCGCGACTACGAGGCAGATGGCCTCACCCTTATAGTTCACCTCGTTATCAGGGAGGACGGGCTCGTCTGGGGGGCCGATTCCGAGCGCGGCCATGTTTACGTGATAATTGTTGGGCACATCCTTAGCGGTGACTATCTTGACCACTCCTGGGACGCGCTCGGCCTTAGAGGTGTCTATCTTCTTTATCCGCCCGCGGGGAATGGGGCTCCTCATAGCCTTGATCCAGAGCATGCCAGGGAACGAGAGGTCGTCTACGAACTCTGTCTCTCCCGTGACATGACCCAGCAGCTGGACGTTTCTGACAGGCTTACCTAGGAGGGCGAACTCGTCCATGGCCTTCCTCACCTCCTCGCCAGACTCTTGATGGCCTCAACTATGGGGACATAGCCGGTGCATCGGCAGAGGTTCCCGGCGAGAGCCTCGTATATCTCCTCATCTGTTGGGTTCTGGTTCTGGTCGAGAAGCGCCTTGGCCACCAGAATCATCCCGGGCGTACAGTAGCCGCATTGGGCCGCGTTATGCTCGACGAAGGCCCTCTGTATCTCGGCGATCTCTCCGTCTACGCGGAGCCCCGCGGCTGTAGTAACCTTCTTCCCATCAACCGAGGCGGCCAGCGTCAGGCACGAGTACCGCGGCTTCCCGTCAACAAGCACTATGCAGGCGCCGCACGAGCCCTCGCCGCACCCGAAGTGGACCGACCTAACACCGAGCCTGTCCTTCAGAACCCTGAACAACGTGTCAGTAAGCTTCACATCCGCCTCGACTTCGTAGCCGTCTAGAACGAACCTTATCCTCATCTCGCCCACATCGCCTCTGTAGCCTAAGACATAACCTTTTCCACAGCCCTAACGAACAACACCGACGCCAGCCTCCTCAAATACGCATCAGAGTATAGCCCATGCGTTATCGAGACGCCGTCGGCGACGCGCTGGGCGGCGTCCTCAAACGTCTCCCTAGCCGGCTCGCGGCCCGTCAGAGCCTTCTCAGCCGCCGTCGCCCTGTATGGATGGGTGGTCAGGCCTCCCACAGAGACGGCCGCCCTCCGTATTCTCCTCCTATCTAGATCTAGACCCACAGCAACAGAGGCGATGGTGGGGCCGCTGTATCTATAGGCCGTGAACTTCCGGAACGAGGAGAAGTTTGGGGCGCGCCTCACCCTCACGGCGTAGATGAGCTCGTCTCTCCTGATGTTGTATTGCAGCGCCCCCCTATAGAACTTAGAGAGCGGGACGGCGCGGGCTCCCCTAGATCCCCTGAGCAAGACCTCGGCATCCAACGCCATAAGCGCAGTTGCCAGGTCTCCCGAGGGAGCGGGCGCCATCAGGTTCCCGCCCACAGTAGCGGCTTCCCTCAGAGCCAGGCCATGAATACTCCGCGCAGCCTCAGCGAGCGCCTGAGGTAGGCCCTGATGCTTCAGGAGGGCCGCGACAGTTGTTGTCGCGCCTATCTCAACCCTCCTGCCAACCATCTTTACGTAGCTAAGAGGCAGATCCTCTAGCGATATGATGGCCTCGGGCTCCACCAAATACTTGTTGAGCAGTTGGACGGCAAGCGTGCCGCCCGCAACGACCATCGCTTTATCGCCTAGACTCTTCTTGAGTCTTATGGCGTCCGACAGCCTCTTAGGCCTGTAGAACCCTGCATCACCCTCAATACGCAACATATATCCCGGCCTCGGACACCCAACCTTGCGGCCCATTTTAAGGTTTTCCTGAACCGGGGGCGTGTCCAACTATTCATAGGTCCATCTCACTTAGATGCCATGGTGTTTAGGACGGGTTTGGCGTCGAATGCCCCACAGATACATCGGATTCACCGGAAGCAGATACGGCTAAAAAACTACGTCAAGAGAACCACTAGAAAACCTACCCCCTCCCCCAACCATTTCCCCCATTCAACACCCTCAAAATAATAATTATATCCGCGACGTTGAGGCGCGCTTTTCAACTTCCCCAGTAATACCACCCCATTAAAAAAGGCCCCAAAACAATAGAGGCAAGCCAAATAGG
>Ga0272449_1002662_pt1 | contig 16337 bp, 15 predicted proteins | sample YNPCB0241_FD_198679 | JGI IMG/M metagenome (GOLD analysis project Ga0272449, IMG submission 198679) | Hot spring sediment microbial communities from Yellowstone National Park, WY, United States - YNP-CB-024-1 | ecosystem: Environmental > Aquatic > Thermal springs > Hot (42-90C) > Sediment...
TTTAATATTTTCTTTCTTTAACTTTGATAGATCACTAGTTCTTTCGCTATCTTCCATTGATCTACTTAAAACGCTCAACATAATAGGACTTGGTGCGTCAGTACCCTCTGCTGGCAACTTTCCCTTTGGAGCAAAATACACCCTTAGTAAATAAAGTCTATCAGCAACATCCTCTTCGGTTTCTTCATTCTTTACCTCCCTATACTCCCATTCTTTGGGATATAAAATAGAAAAATCATATTCTTTGTTTTCGTATCGCTGATATTCTATTTCTTCTTGAACAATGGTAGTCTCAACATCTGCAAATTCGGTAGGTGAAACTTTTCCAGTCCCTCCTCCACCACCCTTTCCTATTCTTGCTTCTTTTTTCTCTAAAAACTGCTTTCCTAAAAAAGCAGCAACAACTAATAAAAACAAAACAACCACTAAAATTATCCACCCAAAATATTTCTTGTTCATATAATTGCCCTATTTTATAAAATTTATAAATCGACCTTTAAGCCTTTTTTAAAAAATCTTTAATTTCTTTTTTGGAATTAAAGAATATTTTTAATTCTATTTTGTCTCCTTTTTGAGTAATTTTTACATCTTCAACTCCTAATTTTTCTGAAATCTCCTTTTCTAATTTTTCAAATTCTTGCGACTTTTCAAATAAAGTGATTTTTTTCTTTTTTTTCTTTTCTGATAATTTTTCTGCTTTTCTAACAGAAATTTTCTTCTCGATAATTTCTTTAAAAAAGTCCATTATTTGATCTTTTGGCACGCTCAATAAAGCTCTTGCATGTCCCTCTGAAATTTCTCTTTTGATAAGGCTTAATTTTATTTTTTCTGGTAAATCTAAAAGTCTTAAAGTGTTTGCCACTGTTTCCCTACTTTTTCCAACAATTTCTCCAACTTCTTTTTGGGTTAAATTATGTTTTTCGATAAGTTCTTTGTAAGCCAGAGCTTTTTCAATTGGGTTCAAATCTTCTCTTTGAATATTTTCAACAAGAGAAATTGGTAATTCATCTTCTTTTTCAATCTCTTGAACCATTACGGGTACCTCTTTTAAACCAGCAATTTTTGCCGCTCTTAATCTTCTTTCGCCAGCAATTAATTGATATTCAACTTTCTGACCGCTTTTGGTTTCTTTTATGATTTTTTTTGCAATCAATGGCTGCAAAATTCCATATTTTTCTATAGAATCAGCAAGCTCCTTTAATTCTTTTTGATTAAAGCTCTGTCTTGGCTGAAGCGGATTTGGTTTTATTTTTTTAATCTCAATCCAAAAAATCGGCTCTTTTTTGCCTTCCAATTTCTTTTCGCTTTTTCTTTTTGGAATTAAAATTTCAAGTCCTTTTGCCATTTTTTTATATTAAAGATTTTTTAATAATTTCTTCTGCCAACATTTCATAAGCCCGTGCCGCTTTTGAATCTGGTGCATATTGAAATATAGTTTTACCAAATTTTGGTGCTTCTGCCAACTTAACACTTCTTGGAATAATTGTTTCTAAAATCTCACCCGGAAACACTTCTTGAGCTTTTTTGGCAATTTCTCTTGATAAGATATTTCTTTTATCATACATAGTCAAAAGCCCCCAAATTTTATCAAAATTTTTTTTCATATTTTTCTCAAGTAGATTAATTACTCCAAAAAGTTGCTCAAGGCTCTTTAAAGCAAAAAATTCGGTTTGAATTGGAATAATTAACTCATTTGCCGCAAAAAGAGCGTTAATAGTTAAAATTCCAAGAGAGGGAGGGGGATCTATTAAAATAAAATCATAATTTTCTAACGACAAAAGTAATTGATATAAAGTTTTTTCTCTTTCTTCTCTATCAAGAAGTTCAATTGCGCTTCCTGCTAAATCTTGGGTTGCCGGTACTATATCAAAATTAAAAAGAGATGTTTTTTTAATTACGCTATCCAGGAGAACATTTTCACTAAAAACATCGTACAAGGAAAAAGATAAGGAGCGCGGCTGAATTCCAAGAGAAATAGTGGCATTACACTGAGGATCTAAGTCTATTAACAAAACCCTTTTTCCAAATTTTGCCAAATAACCACCAAGAGAAACAGCAGTTGTAGTCTTACCCGTCCCTCCTTTTTCATTAATAATACAAATGGTTCTTTTCATAGATTAAAGAAAAAAATTAAACTGTTTTATTTTAGTATAAAGAATAATTTCTTTTTTTTCAAGTTAGTATTAACCGGAATTAATATTGACAAAATAAAAAATATTTGTTATGATATAAATCCAGCTCTTCGGGGCTGGATTTTTAATTTAAAAAATCCCTATTTTAGTGGGATTTTTTTATTTGTAAAAAAATATGAGTATCAAAAAAATAGTTTCTATTTTTGCTTTGGTTTCTTTTTTAATTAATCTCTTAAACCCAAAAATTATTAATGCTCAAGTTAAAAAAATAGAAAACCCTGAAGAAAAAAATAAGTTCCAAAAAATTCTTGATAAAGAAGCAGGATTTTTAATTGAGGAAAACAGTATAAAAGTTTTAAAAACAATAAAGGAAAACTACCCCAAAAAAGAAACTTCTCAATCCCAAAAAGAAATTTATGTACTGGCTACTGCTTATACTTCTTCGGTTTTTGAATGCGACTCCAGCCCTTTTATTACTGCTTCTGGTACGCATGTCCATTTTGGAACAGTAGCAGCGAATTTTTTACCATTTGGCACAAAAATAAAAATTCCTGAATACTTTGGCGACAAAATATTTATTGTTGAAGATAGAATGGCAAGTTGGAATAAAATAGACATTTGGATGCCAAACTATAAAGAAGCAATTAATTTTGGAAAAAGAAATGTAAAAATAATTATTTTAGATTAAAGCTAACCAAGAAGCCTAATTGCAATACCAATAATTGCCAAAACTACGCTAATTATCCAAAATCTCATTGTAATCTTTTCAGGAGTCCAACCCATTGCTTCAAAGTGATGGTGAATAGGCGTTGAAAGAAATATTTTTTTGCCCCTTATTTTTTTGAAGAAAAGTTGAATCAATATAGAAGAAACCTCCCAAACCAAAATCCCTCCAATGATTGGCAAAACCAAAACAGAATCCGTTAAAAAAGCAACCACCGCCAAGGTACAGGTTAAAGCCAAACTACCACTTTCGCCCATATAAAATCTTGCTGGCGGAATATTAAACCAAAGAAAAGTTAAAAGACCGCCGCAAATTCCTGCACAAAAGGTAGCAATATTAATCTGGTTATTGGCAAGGGCGATTACTGAAAAAGCGCCAAAAATCGAAAGAAATACTCCCCCACCAAGACCATCAAGCCCATCAACAACTCCTCCTGCCCAACAGGCGAGAGTAACTATTACAAAAAATAAAATATAAATTGGCCCCAAAGGAATATCTCCATTGCCTGGTATATGAATAGTTGTTCTTTGGAGTTTAAAATAAAACCACCACCCACCAATAAGTCCGATTAAAGAGACCAAAAGAAGTCTTTGCCAAAAAGTAAGGCCACCAGCAACATATCCTCCCCTTCTCTTTACTTGTAAAATATCATCAATTAGTCCTAAAATAGCTGCTGCAATTAATGTAAAAACCAAAAGCCAGGTTTGATCTCGAGATAAAAAATTTAATTTTTGGATAATAAAAAATTCTGGAAAAATTTTTGATAGAAGCCAAAATAAAAAAACCACAACTAAAACACTCAACCAAATTATAACGCCTCCAAATCTTGGAACACGAGTCTCTCTTTCTTTATGAAGTTTGTAAAAAATCTCAGCTTCTTTTCCGTCAATTGTTTTTTTCCTTGCCTCCTTTCTCCAAAGCTTATGTTTGTACATAAAATCAGTTAGTGGCGGCGTTAAAAGGGTTGCTATCGCGCTTGTTACCGTAGCCACAAAAAACATTTTTAAAACATTAATAGTTAAACTATCCATATTTTTAAATTTATCTTATTCCCCAGTCCCAAGCCCAAACTACCCAATCATAAAGGTTTTTAGTTCGGGGAATGCGTTCGGCAATTCCAAGACCCAAAAGTACCAAAACCACATTCCCTTCACAACTTCCTGGTGCTTTCATCGCAAGCATCATCGTATCTCCTGCTTCTTCAGTGTAACCAGTCTTCCCCCCAAGTACATAATCTTCGCTTAATAAAGTATTTGTATTGTTTGCTATATGAACAATTTCTTGACCAGAGGCATCATATCCCTTTATAATTTTTTGCTTGGCGCCCAAAATCTCCCATATTTCAGGATAATGCAAAATCGAATATTCAGTTAAAATTGCAAAATCTCTTGCGCTTGAAACACTTTTTTCTGACAAGCCATGGGGATCAGCAAAGTATGTATTTTTAAGGCCAATTTCTTTTGCTTTCTCATTCATCTTCTTAATAAAATTTTCTTCTCCCATCACTTCTGCTAAAGCCGTTGCTGCATCATTACTTGAAACCAAAAGAGAAAGTTCAAGTAATCCTCTTATTGTAATTTTCTCACCAACGTGGAGCCTACCAACCTCTTCTAAAGTGTCTATTGCTCTTTGACTAACAGTTGTTGTTTTGTCAAGATCATAATTATCGATAACAACCATCGCTGTCATTAATTTTGTTAAAGAGGCAATTGGAAGTTTTTTATCAATATCTTTTTGGTAAAGGATTTTTGTATTTCCTTTTTCGTCAAAAAATATCGCTATTGCTGATTTTTCATTTAAATTTACATTATAATCATTCCTTATTCTTTTTGGCAAAAAAATATCATAATTTTTTTTAATTTTTTCTTCTGGTTTTTTATTTTTTTTAACCAAAGGTGTCTCTTTGTTTTCTTTTTTAATTAAATTATTTTCTTTTTTGTTTTGCTGACTTATTTTTATTTCTTTTTTTATAAAAAAAGAACCAAAAAAACCCGTCCAAAAAATAAAAGTTAAAATTAAAATAATTATTCTTGCCTTCTTTATCATATTTTTTATTTCAAAGCCTCAATACCAGGCAAGGTTCCTTTAGCCAGGAACTCAAGCATTGCCCCTCCACCAGTCGAAAGAAAATCAATTTTCTCATCAAGATTATATTTAAAAACCGCAAATAATGTCTCGCCCCCTCCGACTACTTTAAAAGCCTTGCTTTCTGAAATCGCTTTGGCAACTTCTTTTGTGCCATTTTCATATTCTTTTTTTTCAAAAAATCCCAAAGGACCATTCCAAACAATTGTTGCCGATTTCTCAATAATATCTTTAAATTTTTTTATCGAGGCTTCATTTATATCAAAACCGTTTTTTGCTGTCTCTGCTACTATTAGCTTTTTATCTTTAAAATTAACTTCCTTTGCAATTTTCCCGCCAACCAAAACAAAATCAGCAATTTCTAAAAATTTTTTAATTACTGGCAACTTTGTTTCTATTTTTACTCCGCCAAAAATACCAACCAAAGGTCTTTTTGGATTTTCTATAACTTTTTTTAAGGTTCTTACTTCTTCTTCAAGAAGTAATCCGGCAAAAGAGGGTAAAAACTTTGGCACGCCGACAATTGAAGCATGATTTCTATGTGAGGCTCCAAAGGCATCATTAATGTAAACTTCTCCAAGTTCTGCTAAACCTTTTGCAAAATTTTCATCATTGGCTTCTTCTCCTTTGTGAAATCTTAAATTTTCAAGAAGCATTATCTCCCCATTTTCCATCTCAAAAACCATCTTTTTTATATTTTCCCCTTTGCAATCTGGCGCCTTTAATACAGATAAATCTAAATATTCAAAAAGTTTATCTTGAATAGGGGTAAGTCTTAAATTTTCTACAACCCTTCCCCCAGGATCATCAAGATGACTCATCAAAATAATTTTAGCATCTTTTTTGAGTAAAAATTCAATTGTTGGTATGGTTCTTTTTATTCTAAAATCATCCTCAATCTCTCCTTTTTTATTTAGGGGACAATTAAAATCGCACCTTACAAGAACTCTTTTGCCTCTCAAGTTTATATTTGCCGTTTTTATGATTTTCATTTTTTTATTAATACTTTTTTAATTTTTACTTTCCCTCTTTTTAAAATATCATCTTCCTTTTTTAATAAACCATTTTTTGCTCCAAATTTTTCAATACAAGAAGCGGAATTAGCACATCCATATTGAATTGCATATTCAATTCTGTCAAAACCTGTTCTTTTTTTTACTTTTTCGTTCCATCTTAAATAACCCACCAAAAAACCACTTCCAAAAGCATCTCCGCAACCAGTTCTATCAACAACTTTTTTGACTGGTAGTACTCCAGCCTCATAAATATATTTTCCATCAGAAACAACGCTACCCAATGGTCCTTTTGTCATCACAAAAATTCCTTTTACCCATTTATCAATTTTTTTGAATATCTCTTTTTCTTTTGTAACCGGAATTCCACTTGCTAAAGAAGCCTCTTCCTGATTTAAGATTAAAATGTCCGCAAGACCAAACATCTTTTCTTTGATTCTTTGGGGTAAAAAAAGTTGAGTATTCCCAGGATTCATTGCAATTTTAATATCGTTTTTTTTGGCAAAATTTAAAATAGCCTCTGTTAACTTACTTAATTTTCCTGAAAGAGGTGCCAAATAGAACCATTTTGCTTTTATTTTTTTAAAAGGAATATCCTCTTTTTTTAGTTCCTCTGAGGCGCCTTTGTAAACAAGAGCTGTTCTATCGCTTTTTGTTAAGATTATTACTGAATAATTTGTTCTTTTCTTTTTTGTAAAGAAAAGAAATTCGGTTGAAATTTTTTTTCTTTTAAGTTCAAATTTTATTTCTTTGCCAGCAAAATCATTACCAACGCAACCACAATAAGCAACTTTAAACCCCTGATTTTTAAAGGTGAAAGCAGTATTAGTACCGCCACCACCACTTAAAAAATTAATATTTGAAATTGGAATCTTTGAACCAAGAGAAAAACAAATTCCTTTTTTATTTAAAAACCTTTTTTCTTCTTTAACCTCTTTAAAATCTTTACTTTCAACAATTATATCTTGGGTTGCCGAACCAAAAGTTATGATATCATACATAGGTTTAATTTGAAAAGCCCTCTTTATTTTTTGTTTTTTAATTTCTTAAGTATCTCTCTTTCTTTTTCTTTCATCTCTTTTGTGGTTTTTGTATCTTTGTGTTCATACCCCAAAAGATGCAAAAATCCATGAATAAAATAAAAAGCTAATTCTTCTTTAAAATCTTTTTTTTCTCGCTGACTAATCTTTTTGATTCTTGATGGACAAAGTAAAATTTCTCCCAACAATTTTTCTTCTTGGTTGGGTTCTATAAAATTAATAGTTTTTTTTGTTGGTTTTTTTATCTCTTCTAATAAAAAAGAAAGAACAGTTGTCACTTGATTTTTGCCTCTATACCTTTTGTTAATTTCTCTAATTCTTCTTTGGCCAACAAGAATAACCCCAACAGAAAAATTTTCAATTTCTTTGAAAGAAATACATTCTTTAATAGAAGATAAATTTTTTTCAAAAAAAAATTTATTAATTTTAAAAGATGTAAAATTCTTTAAAATTAATTCCATAGAAATAAAAAATTATAATCTTTCTTCTATTTGAGCAAGTTTTTTCATTTTGTGTAAAAATTTTTCTTTTCGGGCTCTTTTATTAAGTTTTTTCTCTCTAAATTGTCTTTTACGAGCCTCAAGTAAAATTCCGCTCATTCTCAACTTTGTGGAAAAGCGCCTAACTAAAGAAATTGAATTTTCGTTTGGTTTTTTTCTTGTCTCTACCATATTAATTTAAGTTTTTTATTTATATAATTTCGACCGAATTAAAAAATTTTAGTGGGCGTACCTGGACTCGAACCAGAGACCTCGTCATTAGGTTGTGCAGTTTAACTGCCCAGGGCCATTAAAATTTTGGACCTTTGGTGGGCATGCCTGGACTCGAACCAGGGACCTCGTCATTATCAGTGACGCGCTCTAACCAACTGAGCTACATGCCCAAAATTTTAATGAACAGTGACGCGCTCTAACCAACTGAGCCATACGCCCAAAAAATTTTAGTATTAATTATTTTACAAAAAAGATAAAAAAAGTAAAGAAATAATAACTATCAACTGAAATTATATAATTAAAACCCATTTTAAAATGGGTTTTAATTTTTTTAATAAAAATAGCTAGTTTAAACCAACCTGCCTCCCTGGTTATCTCAACCTCAAATTAATCGGGTTTTAGAGGAGTCCCGATCAACTCCTTCTCCGAAAAAAATCGGAGGTCGACCAAATTTCAAAAAGATATGGTCCATCGGCAGGTTCCCCTACCGATGCCTTGTTACGACTTCAGCTTGGTCATTAACCCTATCCTCGGCCCCGCTTATGCGAGGACTTCAGATAGAGCTAACTCCCCTGCTGTGACGGGCGGTGAGTACAAGGCTCAGGGACATATTCACCGCGGCGTGGCTGATCCGCGATTACTAGCGATTCCGGCTTCATGAGGTCGAGTTGCAGACCTCAATCCGAACTGAGACCGGTTTTGATGGGATTAGCTCCGTCTTACGACTTCGCAACCCATTGTAACCGGCCATTGTACCACGTGTGCCGCCCAGGGCATAAGGGCCATGCTGATTTGGCGTCATCCCCACCTTCCTCCCCGAAATATCGGGGCAGTCTCCTGTGACACTTGAAACACAGGATAGGGGTTACGCTCGTTTCCCCACTTAAGGGTACACCTCACGGCACGAGCTGACGACAACCATGCAGCACCTGTGCTAGGCTCCGAATTGACGGTCCGCCGACGTTTCCGTCGACGTACATCCTAGCATGTCAAGCCCTGGTAAGGTTCTTCGCTTATCATCGAATTAAGCCACGTGGTCCACCGCTTGTGTGAGCCCCCGTCTATTCCTTTGAGTTTTAGCCTTGCGGCCGTACTTCCCAGGCGGCTGACTTAACGCGTTAGCTTCGGCACTCCGAGGGTCGACACTCGAAATACCTAGTCAGCATCGTTTACGGCGTGGAATACCGGGGTATCTAATCCCGTTCTCTCCCCACGCTTTCGTCCCTCAGCGTCAGGAATACCCTAGCCGGCTGCCTTCGCTTTCGGTGTTCCCCACGGTATCAACGGATTTCACCCCTACTCCGTGAGTTCCACCGGCCTCTGATATCCTCTATCCTATCAGTTTTTCTTGCTCCTCCAATGTTGAGCACTGGAGATAACAAGAAACTTGATAGGACGCCTACGGACGCTTTACGCCCAGTGATTCCGGATAACGCTTGGGGCACTCGTATTACCGCTACTGCTGGCACGAGTTTAGTCACCCCTTATTCCTTGGGTACCGTCACCAAGTAGTAAAACTTGGTTCTTCCCCAAGAAAAGCGGTTTACAACCCGAAGGTCTTCGTCCCGCACGCGGCATCACTGGATCAGGCTTTCGCCCATTGTCCAAGATTCTCGACTGCAGCCTCCCGTAGGAGTAGGGCCCGTGTCTCAGTGCCCTTGTTGGGGGTCACGCTCTCACGCCCCCTACCCGTCATCGCCTTGGTAGGCCATTACCCTACCAACTAGCTGATAGGCCGCGGGCTCCTCCCAATGCGCCTTTCGGCTTTATCGAGCAAAATATGCTCGAACTATCAGGTATTACCCCCGCTTTCGCGAGGCTATCCCTGGCATTGAGGCAGATAACCCACGTGTTACTAACCCGTTCGCCGCTAGCCTTGTGCAAAGCACAAGACTCGCACGACTTGCATGCCTTATCTATGCCGCCAGCGTTCATCCTGAACCAGGATCAAATTCTCAGTTAAAAGAGGTTAAGAATAACCAAGAGACAGGCTGGTTTAAACCAGCTATTTTGTTTTCAAGGTTCTAATTGAAACAATGGATATTTTAGCAAAACATTAAAAAAAGTCAAGAGACTAATAAATCATTTTTGATGCTTTTCTCGCCATTCTTCAATTTTTTTATGATCACCAGATAAAAGAACCTTGGGAACCGTTCTTTTTTTACCGTTAATATCAACTACCGCTGGCCTAGTATAAACTGGATAACTTTTTATTTTTCTTTTATCTTCTATAGATTCTTCATTTCCTAAAACCCCAGGTATCAATCTTGTTATTGCTTCTATAATTACCATTGCTCCAAGCTCGCCACCGGACAAAATATAATCCCCAATAGAAATTTCTTCGTCTGCAACATATTTTGCAACTCGTTCATCAACTCCTTCGTACCGTCCACAAATTAAAATAATGTTTTTATACTTCGTTAAAGATTTTGCCTTTTTTTGATCAAACCTTGTCCCTTTTGCAGAAAGTAAAATTGTTCTAGTACTTTTTGGTTTTAAAAATTTAAAATTTCTCGCTTGTGGGTTAATTTTTTTAAAAATCGAATTAACTGCTTTATATATGGGCTCTACTTTAAGTACCATTCCCGGACCTCCGCCAAATGGTCTGTCATCTACTGTTTTGTGTTTATCATTTGTAAAATCACGAAGGTTGTAAATTTTTATTTTAATTTTGTTTTTTAATTGGGCTCTATGGATAATACCTTCTTTAAAATAAGAATTAAAAATTTGAGGGAAAATTGTAATTATATGAAATGTCATAGATATATAATATTTTAAAAAAAAATACCAAAATTTTAAGAATTTTTCAAAAAAGCAACCTCCTCATTTTAATAACAAAAATTTTCTTTTTATTTTAATTTTATTTAAAAATAAACCGCGCTAAATTAGCGCGGTTTTTCGGAAATATACAAACAAGTGTTTTTACAACTTGATATCACCAAGATCTTCTCTCTTTTCCTCTTTTTTTCCTTCTGGTTCTTCAATCTTTAAATTCACTCTTGCATGATTCTTTAATCCAACAATTCTTACCAAAGTTCTTATTGCTCTCGCAACCGAACCCTGTCTTCCAATAATTACTCCCATATCATCAGGGTGTACTTTCAACGAAAGCAAAACACCCATTTCATCAACTTTTCTTTCAATCTTTACATCTTCGGGATGATTTACCAATGCTTTCACTAAACTTTCAAGAAAATCTTTATCTTTTGCTTCTGCCATAATCTTTTCTTAAATGACTCAACAGTGTTTACTGTTTGTCATTGATTACTTAAAAATTTCTTTCGACCTTTCTTTCCTGCCAAGCTGGCAGACAAATAAACAATCTAACAGATTAAAACATTTTAAATAAATTTCTTTTAATGTCAATATTTACCCAAAAATTTTTCTTAAGCTTTTCAAAAAAATCACGATATCAAACAAAAAAGAACGGTTTTTAATATAATATAAATCGTATTCAAATTTTTCTTTTGCTTCTTTTACTGAAGTTGAAGGTGGATAATTAATTTGTGCCCAGCCAGTAAAACCGGGTTTTGATTTATATCTTAAATAATAAAAAGGTATCTCCTTTTCATAAATTTTTCCGATTTTTTCCCATTCTGGTCTTGGCCCAATTAAACTTAAATCTCCCTTTAAAATATTTATAAATTGGGGCAATTCATCAAAATGGGTAAATCTCAAAAATTTTCCCGCAATGGTTATTTCTTTTTTATTTTTTTCGCGCCAAATTTCATCTTGTCTTTGATTTTCTAGGTGATACATTGACCTATATTTAAAAGAATTAAAAACTTTTCTGTCTTTCCCAAATCTTTTTTGAATAAAAAATATAGGGCCACTTGAAGTAATCTTTATAAAAAAAGCAATGAGCGGAAAGGTTAAAATAAAAAACAAAAAACCTATTAATCCCCAAAAAATATCAAAACCCCTTTTTAAAATCGAATAAATTTTATCCTCCTCTTTTAAAAATTCGCTTAATATATTTGGATCCTCAAGGCTTGACAAAGGAAATCTTTGGGTTGTTCTTTCGTAAAAATTTGCAAATCCTTCAATTTCAACAGAAGGAAAAGAAAAAAACAGTTCATTAAAATTTTCAATTTCTGGCGAAAGAATGACCCTATCTACATTTTTTTCTCTTATAATTTTTTTAATTTCGGAAATTTCTTTATTTTTTGGAAATACACCAATTATTTTATAAATTGGTTTTGAATTTTTAATAAAATTTATCAAAAATTCTCTTTCTGGAAAATCTCCCCAAAAAATAATCCTCTCTTTTTTAATATATCTTCCAAAAACTAAATCCCAAAAAAGGTGCCAACAAAGGAAAGCTAAAGAAAAAATAAAAATATCCAAAAACAAAATCGTTTTGGGAGCGATTGAAGTGCTTGGTGAAATGTAAAAATAAAATATGCCAGAAAAAAGGGCCAAAAAAACAAAAATAAAAAAATACCTAAAAAAAGAAAATTCTTTAGAATTTCTTGTCTGGAGTGAATAAAAATCAAAAACAAAAAATAAAAATATCCAAAACAAAAATATAAATAAAAACTGTTTAGCAAAATAAATAAAAACCCGCGGCGCAACTAATTTACTCCATCTCAAAAAAAGAGTAAGATAAAGAGAGAAAAAAATTAAAAAAATATCACCGCAAAAAAGAATTCCTTTTCTTAAAAGTCTATATTTCATTTATTTTCTTTTACTTTCCGGTAATTTCTTTTTTGTTCCTTTTCCAAAAATCACGCAAAAATGCCAAAGATACGCCAACAAAAATTCCCAAAATTAAAGCTATTGCTAAATTTAAAATTATTTTGTTTTGTCCCGCCAAAGAAAATCCTTCTGTTTTATCTAAAATCTTTGTCCTTTCAATACTTGCCAAAGAAAGACTTGCTTCTTTTATGTTAGATAAATGTTCAACATAAAGATATTGCAAAGCAGGGATATTTGGATTTTTTTCAAGGGCAGAAATTTTAGCTTTTTCTTCTGAAATTAAACTATTTAAATATTTTTCTTTCTTTAAAAATTCCTCATTGTGATAAGAAACTATTGCATTAAGAAGGTTATCTAAATAATTTTTCCCATCCTTTGGATTGTTTGCCTGAATCTTTATTCTCAAAACAGTTATTTTATCAATATCTTTTTGGTCCTTTGGCAAAACAACTTCTACGCTCCTTATACTGTTTTTATTTACCGTATTTTCCTTAATTAAACTATCATATGCCCTGCTTTCTATCTTTGCTTTAATTTGAGAAGCTGTTTCTGGAATAAACTTTTGCACCGCGCCTTCCTGATAAATATCCATGTTTCCAATCTCAATAATTCCAGAACCTTCATAAATATTTACTGCATTCAAAAAACTAAAAATGATCGCCGCTGCCAGAAAAATCAAAACTACACCAAAAACAAATCTCCTTTGGTGATATAAAACTTTTATATAGTCTACTAAATTAATTTCTTCTTCCATAAATTTAATTTAATTATTTTTAATTATATTATTTTCTCAACCTCAGTCAATAGTTTTCTTTCAATCTTCTCCCAAGAATAATTTTCTTTTATAAACACTTGGGCTTCTTTTTCCATTTTTAAATTTTTTTCTAAATTATTCTTTGATAACATTTCTAATATTTTCTTTTGCCACATTAATGGATTGTTTTCTTTTATAACTTCTATGTGTTTTCCATTTATTAAACCATCAATTCCCCTAGCGCCAATTTCTGAAGAAACAACGGGCAAACCAAGGGCCATTGCTTCCAAAACTTTATTTTGAAGCCCCGCGCCAAATCTTAAGGGAACAACTATTAGCTTCATTTTTCTTAAAAAGTTGTGAATGTCCTTTATATATCCTGTAATTTTTATACCTTTTATCTTTTTTAACCTTTTTACCCTAAAAGAAGGATTTATTCCTATAATGTAAAATTTTAAATTAGGATATTTTTCTTTCAAAAACGGAAAAACTTCTTTCCCAAACCAACACACTGCATCTATATTTGGTTGATAATCCATTTTTCCAAAAAAAGCGATCGCCTCTTCTTTTCTTATTTTCCCATTATGTTTTTTAAATAAACCCTCATTAACTCCATTGGGGATTACTATTAATTCTTTTACTTCTCTTTTTAATAACTTTTCTATTGTTCTTTTATCATTGTTAGATGAGATAAAATACTTATCAAAAAATTTTCCTTCTATAATCTTTCTTTCGTAAGCTTCTAACCGATTAATTTCGATTTGATAAATTTTTTTCCAAAAAATATTTCTTGTCTGCTCTTTTGCAGTTTTATAATGAGAAGATATCGAATCAATTAAGTCTATTATTTTTGGAACTTTTAATAAATTTTTTGAATAAAGACCTGTTCTTATAAGGTTAAAATATAAAAGATTATATTTTTGGTAGTTTTTTAAAATCCAGTTTCTCATTTTTTTTGAAAAATAATATTTTGTCTGAAGAGGAAATCTTGAAAAAAGAGCCAAAAAAGAATTTTTATATTCATTAACTTTTGGATTGTAAAAATAGAAAATATTCTTAAAAATATTTGCATTTTTAAGCTCGTTAATCATTTCCTTTTCTTCAAAAGAATCTATAGTGGTTACAAGATCTAAATAATATTTTTTACTTAAAATCTTTGCGAAGTTCAAAACTCTTCTATTGTATCCTCCTTTGTATTCCGGCGAGGGTAATCTGCAAGAAATCATTAAAATTTTTTTCATATGCATTTAAATCGATTAAATACATCTACTAATTCTTTTGTTGATTTTTGCCAACTAAATTTTTTTGCTTGATTTATTGCTTTTTTTCTCATTTCTTCATAAAAATCTTCGTTATTTAAAATTTTTATAATATCTTTTGCAAAAGACTTATAGTCTTTTGGATTGTGCATAATACCTCCTTCACCAACTACTTCCGGCAAAGAAGAAGTATTTGAAGTAATAACCGGAATTCCTGATTGCATAGCCTCCAATACCGGCAGACCAAATCCCTCATAAAATGAAGGGAACAAAAAAACTTTTGCTAAATTATAAATATAAGGCAAATCTTTATCTTCAATATAATTTAAGTGTTGAATTTTCTTTCTTTTTTTTATCTCTTTAATTAAAAAATCATAACCACTATAACCTCCTTCCCCAACTAAAACAATCTTTGTTTTTACATTTTTTTTAATTAAAAAATCGGCAATTTTTATAATTGTCTCAATGTTTTTTCTTTTTTCAATCCTGCCAACATATAATATAAAATCATTTGGCAATTTATATTTTTTTTGAACTTCTTTCAATTTTATATTATTTTTTCTTGGTTTAAATTTTTTTTCGGCTGCCTCATATATTACTTTTATTTTTGACTTTTTCTTTATTTTCAAAAGATTTACTATATCCTTTTTTGAATTCTTAGAAATGGTCAATATTAAATCTGCCCTCTTTGCAGAATAGGGAAGTAAAAAATCAAGATAAAAAAAACGGTAAATAAAACTTTTGTATTTTTTGTCAATTTTGTGAGCCATATCATGAATAGTAATAATTGTTTTTACTGGCATCTTTTTAAGGGGTAAATAATGATTTGGATTCCAAAAAATATCAATCTTATTTTCTTTTAAAGCTTTGGGCAAAATAAAATTTAACCAATAAAAGTTATAAAGCTTTGCTGGTAAAAATTTACTTTTTTGGGCCCTAATAACCCTATATCCCATCTTTTCAAAATCATCTAAACCTTCATAACAAAATAAATAATAATTATTTTCTTTATCAATTTTTGAAAGATAATATAAAAAGCCAAGCAAATATCTACCAATACCACTTACTCTTCTTTCAAGAATCCTAGCATCTATGCCGATATTCATATTTTTCATATTCTTAAATTATTGTTTTGAAATTCTAAAAACAAAAACCGAACAAATTCCAATAAAAAACCAAAGAAAAAAAGAATAAGGAACCCAAAAAGCCATATTTTGTAAAAAAAGATCAAATAAAACCAAAAAAAGAGAAAAAGAACAGGTTTTTATAAACAGATCTTTGGTTTTGGCCACTCGAAAAAATTCAAAAAACAAATAGAAAAAAATTAAAAGCAATATGCCGCCCCCAATAATTCCAACCTCTGCCATCATTCCCAAAAATAAGTTTTGGGGCAAAATATCATTTAAAGAAACGCTCTTATTAGGAATTTCTTTTCCATAATGAGGATAGAAATAAGCAAAAGAACCGGGACCAACTCCTAAGAGGGGATAATCTTTTATCATCTTTATTGCTGCTTCCCAATATAATAATCTTTCTGAAAAAGAAGATTCACTACTATTGGTTTTTAAAATTTTAGAAAAAACAGGACTAATATATTTAAAACCCATTATTAAAATAATAAAAGCACAAAAAACACTGAGAAAAACAAAAAAATATTTTCTTTTTTTATCGATAAAGGTATTAATTCCAAAAAATGGAGAAAGCAAAAAGAAAATAATTATTAATAAAACAGCTGATATATAGCCACCCGTAGAAAATGTTAAAAAGAGAGCTATAAAATTTATTAAAAGAAAAAAGAAAGTCGTTTTTTTATTAAATAAAAACTTCTCTTTGGAAAAATAACTCACAAGAAGAATTAGAATAGCGGTTAAAAGATAACTACTAAAATCTTGGGGTTCAAAACTAATAGATTTTAAGCG